>Ga0315295_10001308_pt1 | contig 21314 bp, 10 predicted proteins | sample YL17G14_0_MG_FD_204453 | JGI IMG/M metagenome (GOLD analysis project Ga0315295, IMG submission 204453) | Sediment microbial communities from Yellowstone Lake, YNP, Wyoming, USA - YL17G14_0 | ecosystem: Environmental > Aquatic > Freshwater > Lake > Sediment | place: USA: Wyoming | collected...
TAGGCAATACGGAAGAAATAACAGCGCTAATAAAAACGCAGGGTTCGGATACTAAACTTGTCGGCCAGATGCAGCCGTATTATGAGGCAAAATCAAGAAACCCGGAGGAATATTGCGGTAAAATTGTCCCGCCTTATGTCCTACAGATAAGCGACGGAGAAAACGGCGGCGTTATGATGAACGAATTTCCGCCGAAATATAAAGAAGCTATGATGGAAATCGGAAAAGAAGGCGTCGTTGCAATGAACGTCAGCGAATACCTCGAGCTTTTAAGAGATGAAATAGGCATCGATGAAAAGGATTTTATCCCGGTTCAGCCTGTTTCGCAGCGAAAAATCTGGGAATTTGTTAAAGACTATTCGCCGGGGGCGGTTGACAGGGCAATAGATGAGGCGAAAAAGAAATACGGCGGATTTAATTTAGACAAAGGTTCATGGACAAATGACAAAAACTGGATCAGGGGCTATGAGCATATTCTCGATCCGATAAATAAATTAAGCGTTGAATTTCACAAATGTTTTGACGGCGCTAGCATTGACAGGAAAAGCAAGTTATATAAACAGGCGCTTCTCTACCTCTTACTTTCCGAGACAAGTTGTTTTCGTTACTGGGGTTCTGGCTTGTGGACGGATTATGCGAAAGAAATCTGCGCCAGAGGCATGGAAGCCATTAAAAAGGCAAACAAGTAGAAGGAAGGCATTATTTTGAGTAATTGCGTTATATTTTTTTATATACAGATGATCGCAGATATTTAAGTTTCTCGGTTTCGTTTGACGGTTTCGGTTGCGTATCGGTTTCGTAAGTCGTCTTTAATACGATAGACGATACCGATTCACGACTAACGATACGTTACCGAAACCCAAACCGAAACCGTATAACGAATCATCTGTGATCATCTGTGCTTCAATAAAGAGAAGGAAGGTAATATGGGAGAATTAAGAAAAGATCCTATTTTGGGAAGATGGGTGATTATTGCGACGGAACGCAGCAAGCGGCCCCAGGCTTTTTCTCAACAGAAAGAGACTGTGGTCGATGACGTAAGCAAATGCCCTTTCTGCGAAGGCAGGGAAAACCAGACGCCGCCCGAGATATTTAGTTTAAGAAAACCCGGAACAAAGCCGAATGAACAGGGTTGGCGCGTAAGGGTAGTGCCGAATAAATTTCCTGCCTGCGGTATTGATATAGGCCTTAAAAAGAAAGGATACGGGCTAAACGATATGATGACTAATTTCGGGGCTCATGAAGTCATTATCGAAACGCCCAATCACACAAGGGAGACAAAAGACCAGACGGTAGAGGAAATTTCTGAAGTTATCCGTGTTCTGCAGGATAGAGTCGAAGATTTGCACAGAGACCAAAGATTCCGTTATATAATAATTTTTAAAAATAAAGGTAAAAGCGCAGGCGCATCTTTAGCGCACCCGCACTATCAATTAATAGGCCTTCCCATTACTGCAAAAAGAGTTAGGGAAGAGCTTCAGGGCGCAAAGGATTATTATATACTTAAAGAAAGATGCGTATTCTGCGATTTGATGGAAGAGGAAAAGGCAAATAAAGAAAGAATTGTTTACGAAAACCAGAGTTTCTTAAGCTTTTGCCCTTATGCTTCGCGCTTTCCTTTTGAAATATGGGTTATCCCGAAGGACCATTCGATAGATTTTTATGGACAAAAGGCGAGGGAAACAGTATCCTATCTTGCGGATATAATTAAAGTAGTTCTTACTAAATACGACAAAGTTCTAAACAATCCGGAATTTAACTTTGTTGTTCATTCCGCACCGAACAGATTCCCGCGCAGCGGTTATTGGCAGACAATTGAGCAGGATTTTCATTGGCATATAGAATTTTTCCCGAAACTTACCATGGTTGCCGGGTTTGAATGGGGAACGGGTTTTTATATCAATCCTGTAAGTCCGGAATCAGCGGCTCAATATTTAAGAGAGGAGAAGACGTAATTATTAGAGATTGCTGAAAAAATCCTAAACGATGCAGCAATCTCTGATTGAAAGATTAAAAACAGATTACACAGATTAAATCTCCGACGACGAATCTCTGTAATCTTTCTAAAATCTCTGTAATCATATTATTAAACGATGTTTACGAAAGGCTGTGATACTTAAGAGAGGAGAAGACGTAGATGGAATCGCTAAAAATTATATTGGTTTCACCCGAGGTCGCGCCTTACGCTAAAACCGGCGGGCTTGCGGATGTTGCGGGCAGCTTGCCCTCCGCGCTTAAAGCGCTCGGTTCGGATGTTTCGGTCTTCATGCCCCATTATAGCGAGGTTAAAAGGAAAGGTTTTGAAACAAAACACGTTAAGAAAAATATCAAGATTGAATTTGGAGATTCGCATATTTCTTTCAACCTTAATACGTTGGAAAAAAATAAGGTATCTTTTTATTTTATAGAAAAGGACGAGTACTACGACAGGGATTTTCTTTACGGCACACCGGCCGGAGATTATTCCGATAATGCGCTGAGATTCGCATTTTTCGCGAAAGCTGTTTTGCAGAGTATTATGGCGCTGAATTATAAGCCGGATATAATCCACTGCAATGACTGGCAGACGGCTTTAATGCCGTTTTATCTTAGGTTTGCATCGCCGTACGCCGATTACTTCAGGGATACAAGAACGCTTTTTACGATGCATAACCTGGCTTACCAGGGCCTATTCCCGAAAGAGATAATGCCTATCATAGGCATAGGGCATGAGTTTTTTACATTTGATAAATTGGAATTTTACGAGAAGCTCAGTTTTATGAAATCCGGTATTCTCTATTCAGACGCGGTAAGCACTGTAAGCAGGGGCTATGCGCGGGAGATACTTACGCCGGAATACGGCTGCGGCCTTGACGGGCTTTTAGGGGTGCGCAGAAACGATTTATACGGAATAGTAAACGGCGCGGATTATTCCGAATGGAATCCCGAGACGGACAAATTCATCAAGGCCAATTTCAGTAAAAAGAATCCGGAAGATAAAACAAAATGCAAAAAAGATTTACTTACTCAAATGAAACTCAAAGTTCAAATCGATAAACCGCTGTTGGGCGTTGTCACGAGACTGGCTGACCAGAAGGGCATGGATATTATTACAAACAGCGTGGACAATATAATTGAGCTGGGATGCGGCCTTGTAATCCTGGGAGCAGGGGAAGAAAAATATCATGTATTACTAAAGGAATTATCAAAAAAATATCCGAAGAATATTGCCGTAAAGATTGCATTTGACAATCCGCTTGCGCACAAAATTGAGGCAGGATGCGACATGTTTCTCATGCCTTCAAGGTATGAGCCCTGCGGTTTAAATCAGATGTACAGTTTAAAATATGGCACCATACCGGTGGTAAGGGCAACAGGCGGTCTCGACGATACAATAATTGATTACACCCATGACAAAAAGAACGGAAACGGTTTTAAATTTAACCAGGCCTCGAAAGAAGATTTTATCGACGCATTAACAAGGGCTGTTTCGGTTTATGAAAACAAGAGAGAGTGGAAGAAGCTCGTGGAGCGCGGGATGGATGAGGATTTTTCCTGGAATTATTCCGCTAAGGAATATATAAAGGTTTATAGAAACATGAGGGAAAAAACATCCGATTCATTTGCTCATTCAAATATTTGAGACGCAGATGATCACAGATGGGAAACACAGATGATCACAGATGCGCTGTGAGCTATGGGCTATGAACAATGTAGTTGCTCGATTTATCGAGCAAAGCACAAGCCCAATAAATTGGGCAACTACAAATATGGGCTGTGAGCTATGGGCTATGAACAATGTAGTTGCTCGATTTATCGAGCAAAGCACAAGCCCAATAAATTGGGCAACTACAAATATGGGCTGTGAGCTATGAGCTAAAAGCACAAAGCGCATAGCGCAAAGCACATAGCCAACAGGTCAAAACTAATTGCACAAAATAGTTAACACAAATTTGTTTTTGTGGTACAATATATAATCAATTTTTAGAGTGGATAAAAACCAAAAGAAGGACGGTGTGTATGCAAGTAATTACGATTACGAACCAGAAGGGCGGCTGCGGAAAAACAATTACGTGCGTTAACCTGGCCGGCGTTATCGCTGGAACCGGCAAAAAAGTTTTATTAGTGGATTTGGATCCGCAGGCGCACGCGACATCGGCGCTCGGAATAAATATACAGGGCTCATTGAAAAGCAGTTACGCTATTTTTGATACTTTTATAAATCGCATCGAAAATAAAAGCATAAGTAATATAATACAAAGGAAATATGAAAATTTATACGTTATCGGATCCCACCTATTATTGAGCACGGTAGAGCAGAAAATGGCGAATAAGCCTGAGGCAGTTTTGGTTTTATCCAGGGCTTTAAAGTCAAAGGAATTCATCGATTTTGATTATATTTTAATAGATACGCCGCCGAATTTAGGGTTTCTCACATTAAATGCAATGATTGCGGCGGACCGCATGATTGTGCCTTTGGAGGTAAGCCTCTTTTCTTTGAACGGCGTTGCGCAGATAGAGAACTTATTGAAAATATCGGAGAACATGGGTATCGAAAAACCGGAGGTACGATTCCTAATTACAATGTTTGACTGCAGATCTAATTTTGCTAAACAATTTCTTGAGAAGGTGCAGAAAGAATTCGGCAGGAGACTTTTTAATACGGTTATTAGAGCAAATGTGAAACTAAGAGAAGCCGCCAGAAGCGGAAAGGTCATATATGAATACGCGCCTTTTGCCAACGGCTCAAAGGATTATATCAATCTTGCAGTTGAACTGATACCCGATCTTAAAAATGCGCCTATCGATTTAAAGGTAACGGAGGAGGATTTGAGCAAACCCTCGATAGAACCCGGGGTTTCTTTCAAACTGGAAGCGCCGAAAGCTAAGGATGTGTACATAACAGGGTCTTTCAACCACTGGCAGGTAAGCGACAATTATAAAATGGAAAAATCCGAAGACGGTTTATGGGTTAAAAATTTGCACATGTCTAGCGGAAGGCATCTCTATAAGTTTGTGATTGACGGCGTTTGGAAAGAAGATCCGCAAAATACGTTAGTAGAAAACGATACCATGGGCGGCAAGAACTCCGTCATTAAGATATAGAGTAAAGAAATAATTCATATATATTTCAAAAGAAATAAAAAAAGCCCTCGGCAATGAAACATGTTGCAGGGGGTTTTTTTATACACGCCTGCCTGCCCACGGCTTCGCCGTGAGGCGAGCCGGCAAGCAGGGATTCGCACGGATAGAACGCGGATTTACACAGATTGCGGAGTCCATGAACCTCCATGCCACATAGCTCTATTTAAGGAATATACTCATGAAAAGGATTAAATATGGGCTGATATTTTTTATAGGATGGGCGCTTTCTCCTTTCACATGGTGGAATGACGCATTTATAAACGTGCCTATTAGTTATGTCCTGGCTAATATACTGTTTTACATAACGCGCATAAGATACGCCTGGTTAATGATAAGCTCTTACGTCTTTACGAATATTTTAGGTTTATATTTTATGTATTTAGGCGGGAAAGCTGTCGTCAAATCGTCAAAAAATAGCGTTAAAACGGTCGTCTATCTATTGCTTGTTATTTTTATTTATTCAGCGATAATGATTTATCTCGAAAGGCATGGAAAGCTTATTCCTCTATGCAGGTATTTCTATAGGTATTGCATAACAGATTAAAGAAAGAGTTCGGCAACAATCTCAAAAATGGAAGATTCAAAGCACGGCGATAAGGATTTTACGAAAGAAAAAAAAGAAAAAAGTTTAAGAAGCTCTTTTTTAGACGGTATTTATGCGAGCTGCATGGGAGGCTTTGTAGATGCTTACCTTACGCCGTTTATACTTTTATTGGGCGCGACAGCAAAACACATAGGCATGTTAAGCGCGCTTCCCAACTTCTTTGCCTCTATAATACAGCTCAAAAGCGCAGATATTACAGAGAAAGTCAAATCGCGCAAAAAGATTATTACGAAGTTTGTCCTGATTCAGGCGCTATCGCTTTTGCCCATGGCATTTATGGCTATTTGCGGTATAAGAAAGCCCTTTATTTTTATATTATTCGTAGTTTTATACGCCTCTTTCGGCGCTATATCTTATCCGCCATGGGCAAGCCTTATGGCAGACCATATTGAAGGAAATAAAAGGGGCTCATATTTCGGATGGAGAAATAGAACATTGGGTTTTATTGCCGTATTGGCTACATTCACGGCGGGACTTATTCTCCACGTAATGAAAAAACATAATGCATACTTCGGTTTTGCGCTGCTATTTTCTTCGGCTTTTATATTTAGAATGATATCGTGGTGTTTTTTAGGAAAAATGCACGAACCCTATATGGAATATAAAAAAGAAGATTATTTTACTTTCTTTGATTTTATATCGCGCTTAAGAGAAAGCAACTTCGCAAAATTTGTAATCTTTGTGGCAATGATGAATTTTTCTGTAAATATGGCGTCGCCTTTTTTCTCGGTATTTATGCTGAGGGAATTAAACTTTAGCTACCTATTATATACTTCAATAACTGTAACGGCTACAATTACGATTATTCTTCTGACAAGGCGGTGGGGCAGGCATGCGGATAATGTAGGCAATATGAAAATAATCAAACTAACTTCACGCATGATAGGGTTCATACCTTTATTATGGATAATCAATCATAAACCCGCGTTTTTATTTCTTGCTCAAATGTTTTCAGGTTTTGCCTGGGCAGGTTTTGGTCTATGCACGTCGAATTTTATTTATGATGCGGTTACCCCCGCAAAAAGGACAAGGTGCATAGCTTATTTTAATTTGCTGAACGGATTGGCATTATGCGCCGGGGCGCTTCTCGGCGGTTTTATACTGAAGCGGTTGCCGTTTTTATTTGGTTATAAAATCCTGTCGCTTTTTCTCATCTCTTCCCTTTTAAGAATAATTGTGAGTATGACTATGCCGGCTAAATTGAAAGAAGTTAGATCAGTCAATAAGATTAACAGCAATAAGCTTTTTTTCAGCGTAATAGGAATACGCCCACTCCTGGGAATGGAAAAAAGGACCCCCAGATATTGAAGTTCCGCTGGCTTACACTGTGGGATCTTGCTTGTCGCTTCGTCGATACGCCCGCAATAGGGTCGCATTGCGAGGTCTCGCCAACCCCGTATTACGGAGTTGGCGGAAAAACCTCGCCGAAGCGGAATTCTCTTCGATATCTCCGCCTATGGCGAGACCTCGCCAGCTATTGCTGGCGGGCATCTCTACATTTACAGGTGGGGAATTCCGCGAAGGCGGGTTAAAATTGATTAGCATGGAAAAACAGGATATCAAAAATCTTTCATTGGAAGATCTTGAAAAGATAATCGCTTCAATTAAAGAGCCGAAATACAGGGCCAGGCAGATATTTAATCGGCTCTACAAAAAAGGCGTTTCTGATTTTAACGAAATGAAAAATTTACCCGCAAGCTTACGAGACGAGCTTAATAACCGTTATTGCATCGGCACTGTCATATTGCGCGAACACCTTAAAGCAGAAGATAAAACCGAGAAATATCTCTTCAAACTTTCGGACGGGAATTTTATTGAAAGCGTTCTTATATATTCTTTTGACAGAAAAACGCTTTGCATGTCAACCCAGGTCGGCTGCAAATTTGCCTGCCCTTTCTGCGCAAGCGGCAGCTTAGGATTTATAAGAAATCTAAGTTCGTCCGAAATAATAAGTCAGGCAATGTTTTTGCGCTATCAACACAAGCATAAAATAACGAATTTCGTATTTATGGGCATAGGAGAACCACTCGATAATTACGATAATGTAATTCGGGCTATAGGTATAATGAATGAAAAAGAGGCCCTTGACATAGGCGCGCGGCGGATAACCATATCCACATGCGGTATAATACCCGGCATTAATAAATTAAAAAATTCGGGCCTTCGGGTCAATCTTTCGATTTCATTGCACGCTGCGGATGATAGGTTGAGAAATGAATTAGTCCCTATAAATAAAATTTATCCGTTAGGGGAACTTATCGGCGCCTGCGAAGAATACGTAAAGGTGGCCGGAAGATTGATTACGCTGGAATATATTTTAATAAAAAACAAAAATGACTCGCTTTCGGACGCAAAAGAACTTTCTCGAATAGCAAAAAAAACAGGCCGAAAGGTAAATCTTATAGCGCAAAGCGAAATTAGAGGCAGGCCTTTTAAGCCTTCCTCGCCGGAGGATATAAACAAATTTATCGAAAATTTAAAAAGGGAGCATGTTAATGTGAACTTCAGGAAGTCAAAAGGCGCCGACATACAAGCCGCGTGCGGACAATTGGCGGGACGATGTAAAGATTTGGAACACAGATGATCACAGATAGGCTGTGGGCTTTGTGCTATGAGCTGTGTGCTGTGGGCTGCGAACAATGTAGTTGCTCCATTTATGGAGCCAAACGCCTTTTTTGCCCAATACCCCTTCGGGGTACAGGTAAATTGGGCCCTACACAATTGCTTTGCAATTGTATAGGACAGTCCTGTAAAAATCTTTCAGATTTTTATAGGGCAACTACAAATATGGGCTGTGCGCTGTGGGCTGTGGGCTGTGAGCTATGGGCTGCGCTAATTTGTGGTTTCCATCTGTGCTAATCTGTGAAAAACGATTGTTTAAGATCCAATCTGCGATCATCTGTGTATATATAAAAATAATGTCACGCAATCATTCAAGTAATACATGAAATATAAACTCATAATCTTCGATATTGACGGCACCATAGTAAAACATGTTAGTTCCTGGCGTTACATACACGAGAAGCTGGGTTTATGGGACGATTTGGCGTACAAATATCAAAAGAAGTTTCTCGGAGGCAAAATAAGTTACAGGAAATTCTGCGAGTTGGATGCGGCGCACTGGAAGGGACTAGCCGAAGCGAAAATAATAAAGATATTTAATAAAGCGCCTTACGCAAAAAATGCGGCAAGGTGTATAAAAAAGCTTAAAATTTCAGGTTTTAAGTTAGCGGCGATATCAACCGGGCTTCAATACATGGCGGAAAGGATAAAAAAGGAGATGAAATTCGATTACACTCTTTATAACAGGCTTCTGGCAAGAGACAGAAAACTTACAGGAGGAGTTAAAATAAATATCACACACGGTCAAAAAGGCAGGGCCTTGAAAAAAATACTCAAAATAATGCATATAAAACCTGGCGAGGTTATAAGCGTTGGGGACAGCGCAGGCGACATACCGCTTGCGAAACTTTCAGGCTATTTTATAGCTTTTAATTCATCCGATGAAAATCTCTCAAGGATAGCCGATTATAACTGCAAAAGCAGAGATTTTAAAGAAGTTTATGATAAAATAATTTCTATTTCAGCATAAACACAGATGATCGCAGATTGCCTGCCTGCCTGCCGGTAGGCAGGCCTTGCCGGCTCGCCTCACGGCGAAGCCGTGGGCAGGCAGGCATGTTTTACGGTTCTCTTTCACAGATGATCACAGATAGGCTGTGGGCTTTGTGCTATGAGCTGTGCCTGCCCTGAACCCGAAAGAAATGAGTGGTTCAGGGGGCTATGAGCTATGAGCCATGGGCTGTAGGTTTTGGCAATGTAGTTGCCTGATTTATCAGGCAAAAATACCTGTTAGCCCAATACCCCCTCGGGGTACAGGTAAGTTGGGCAACTACAAATATGGGCTGTGGGCTATGCCCAATAAATTGGGCAACTACACGGCGTGATATAACGTCGGCCCAATACCCCTTCGGGGTACAGGTAAATTGGGCAACTACAAATATGCGCTGTGCGCTATGTGCTGTAATAGAAGATAACATAAATGACCAATTTCTAATATCTAATAACCAAGATACAAGAAACAAGATACAAACAATGACCAATTTATCAAATTAGAATAACCAAACAGACCTGTTTGATTATTGATTATTGGTGATTGTGATTTATTTGGTTATTGTATCTTGGTTATTGGTTATTTCGTTAGATATGGAACATTGAGATATCTGAATTTCAAATTTGATATTAATGTAATACGATTATTAAATATTATCGATTAAAATGATGAATCCGTTAATAATGCTGTTTCTATGCGCGGTGTATTTTATTGCCGGGACTATAAGCGTTTCTACGGGAGGCATGACGATTATTACGGTGCCTTTATTGATAAGTTTAGGGATAGCCTCAAAGGATGCGGTTGCGGTAAACATGTTTGCGCTTACGTTTTTAAGCATAGCCGGCTCATTCGGTTTCAGGCAGGAAATGAAAAACACCTCGCTTAAAACGATAGTTCTTCTTTCAATAATAACCGCTATAGGCTCGCTTTTAGGTGCAAAGATGCTCATTTTTATTGATAATTTAATTTTGAAAAGGATAATTGCGGCTATGTGTTTTACAATCGCTCTGTTATTGATATTTAATAAAAATATAGGATTAATGGAAAATAGAATTTTAAGGGGGTCAAAAACTAGATTTATTATCGGCTTATTGTTTGTATTTTTATTGTCTATTTACGGCGGCTTTTTCAGCGGCGGTTATGTGACATTGTTGAGTTTCGTTCTAATCCTCTTTTTCGGATCTAATTTTCTGAAAGCGGCATTTATCACTAAAGTTTTAAATACGTTCTCTTCTTTCGCGGCATGCCTGATATTTTATAAAGAAAATCTCATTGATTTCCGCCTGGGCATTCCTTTAGCCATTTCGATGGGATTCGGCGCACTCGTGGGAGCAAAAATGGCTGTAGCAAAAGGCACGAAGTGGATCAGGGGTTTGTTCATATTTATCACGCTTGTGTTAGCGGTTAAATTGTTGATTTTCTGATTATTTCCGGCAATAACTAAAGAATAGTCTGCATATCGAAGCACAGATGATCACAGATAGGCTGTGGGCTGTGCGCTATGGGCCGCGAACAATGTAGTTGCTCCATTTATGGAGCCAAACGCCTTTTTTGCCCAATACCCCTTCGGGGCACAGGTAAATTGGGCAACTACATCAGCATTGTAGTTGCTCGATTTATCGAGCAAAACACAAGCCCAATAAATTGGGCAACTACATCAGCATTGTAGTTGCTCGATTTATCGAGCAAAACACAAGCCCAATGAATTGGGCAACTACATCAGCATTGTAGTTGCTCGATTTATCGAGCAAAACACAAGCCCAATGAATTGGGCAACTACATCAGCATTGTAGTTGCTCGATTTATCGAGCAAAACACAAGCCCAATGAATTGGGCAACTACATCAGCATTGTAGTTGCTCGATTTATCGAGTAAAACACAAGCCCAATGAATTGGGCAACTACATCAGCATTGTAGTTGCTCGATTTATCGAGCAAAACACAAGCCCAATGAATTGGGCAACTACAAATATGAGCTATACGCTGTTATAATCTGTGTATATATAAAAAAGCGTAACGCAACTAATCAAGTAATACATGAAAATGTTTTATAGATGCTGTGATTTGCGGTCATTTTTATTATTATATTTTATTAGTATCTTACTGTTTGCCGGATGCGCGCATAAAATTGTCAAAAAAGTGTCGGAACCCGAAATTTACACGGGAGTTTTGGAAGAAGTAAAAAATGCGAAGATTGATATAGGAGATGAACATTTTGAAAAGGGCAAATTTTACAGGTATAGGATAGACTGGCTCGGCATGCCTGTAGGCTTTGTTACTTTTACCATGGACGGTAAAGATGTTATTAAAGACCGTGATGTTTATGTGGTTAGTTTGAGGGCCCAGACTAATAAATTCGCATCGAAAGTATACCGCATCGAGGATGTCTATACCTCTTATATAGATGATGAAAAAATAATACCCTTAAGATATGACGTGGATAGAAAGGAAGGAAATTATAGGAAAAGGGCGACCACGTATTTTGACCACGATAATGGTATAGCGTATTTTGAGAATTTTCTGGATAAATCAAAAAAGACCTATGAAATACCTAATGGAGTATTAGATCCCATATCCGCCATTATCAAAGCGCAAAAACTGAACATGGCACTCGGCAAATATTATGTTATGGATGTGGCGAACAACGAAGAGATTTATAAAATACACGCCTGCGTGGAAAAGAGAGAGAATTTAAATGTCGAAAATATGGGAAATTTCGAGGCTTATTACATAGCGCCGTACGCCGTTTTAAAAGGTGAGAGGGTCAAAAAGGGCACGGTTAGCGGGTATATATCGACAGGTCAAAATAAGTTTTTACTGTGCGCCGAGGTAAAAGCGCCGCTTTTTACAAAATTACGGGCTACAGTCATAGAGATAGATAAATTGCGATAAAGCTGATTCCGGACGCATCTGATGTGCATTAAGATATAGCCGTATCTTTATCGAGGCACAGATGATCACAGATTGGAGACACAGATGATCACAGATGCGGCATGCGTTGCGGGCTGCGAACAATGTAGTTGCTCCATTTATGGAGCCAAACGCCTTTTTTGCCCAATACCCCTTCGGGGCACAGGTAAATTGGGCAACTACACGGCGTGATGTAACGTCAGCCCAATACCCCTTCGAGGTACAGGTAAATTGGGCAACTACATCAGCATTGTAGTTGCTCGATTTATCGAGCAAAACACAAGCCCAATAAATTGGGCAACTACACGGCGTGATGTAACGTCAGCCCAATACCCCTTCGGGGTACAGGTAAATTGGGCAACTACAAATATGCGCTGTGCGCTATGAGCTAAAAGCTTTTCTTTTTTTCCTTTTTGCTTTTGCCTTTATGGTATGATAAAATACTATATTTAAAATATTGAGTCATCACACGCTTGGTTTCGGGAAAGGATGAAAAATATGCCTTGTGAATTTCAAGCACCGCGCAATCTGAAATTCCGATTCAACCTTCTTACCATATCATTCCTAATCATAATACCTCTTTTATTTTCTGTCTCACAAGCCGAAGCCCGGCAGCAGCAAAGAAAATTTAGTCTCGTAGATGCCGGTCAAAACGGCAGTTTTAACATTGGGCCGGCTGTCGGGGATGTAAGACGAATTACGGATGAAGATACCGATAGAGACGTTTTATTGTTGGACTACCAGATTATGAACGGCTCTATTATAGGTATTTGGACGCAGAGTTTTCCCCCTGAACTGGGGCCGCAGATGGGGGACGCGGTAAAAATTGGCGTCAAAGTGACAGATCCGAATCAATTACATGAAATTTCGGTAAAAGCCGAAATTAAAGGCGAAAGGTTTGTCCAGAGCGTTCCGCTTGAAATTAAGGAAGGCTGGAGTTTTGTCAGGCAGCCGGTTAACTGGAACGGGATAGAATCCTTAAGAGAAATCGTTTTTTTAGTAAGCCCCACCGACACTAGCAAAACGCTTAACGGGGTATTGTATTTTGACGCGGTCTTTTACAGATTGTCATTTTTAGAGAAGAATTTTATATTCATAAAAATCGGATTGATATTATTAATCGGTTTTCTGGCGGGTTTTGCCGTGAATTCCTTGGCTAAGTCCTCCGGTTTGTATAATAGGCAAGGCAGGGGATTTCAGGCGGCTGGCGATAAAATCAGCGGTTTTGATTTTAAGGATAGTTCTTTTCTTTCAAGGATTAAGCAGGATTTTCTGTATGGTTTTGCGGCGGCATTAACGCTTGCGGGCTCGTTCGGTATCTATTTGATAGGTATGGAAAATTTCCTGGATAAAGGCTTTAGATTCAACTTTATCGTTGTGGGATTAATAGGCACATTTATTGCGGAGATTTTAAAATTTGGCATAAGGGGTAAACACCTGACACCGGTAGAGGTATCTAAGAATATAATTTTTTCAGGGCTTCTAGCGGCGTCAGCCGGCGATTTAGCGGTTTTGCAGGCGCCTGCAAGCTGGCCGCAATTATTAATGCTTAATAAATTTATAGCGATAATAGCATTTATCGCTTATCACATATCTAATTTTCGTTCTTTTGCATCCAGCGGCAGGCATTTACGCACCGTAAAGGGGGCATTAATTATCGGCATACCCTATCTATTTAACTGGCTTCTTTTACTGGAAAATATAAACATGATAGAATCGCTTATTAATACATTAACATTAGGTATATTTAATGCCTGGCCTATATTTATTGAAACCATAGGACGTATAATTGTAATATTTTTATTCAACGAAGCTGTTGTAAGCGCAATTGGGCTGGCAGCAAAAGGAAGAATGCTTAAAATGCCGAAGGCCCATCTATTCATATTTTTTGTTTCAGTGGGTGTTATTATTGCCCCTCTTATTGCCGATTTAGGATCGACAAAACTCGTCGCTTCGCTTCCGGATGTTGCAAAGGCGCTTCTATCTATTTTGGCAATAATGCTTGCATTCGGAGGCTTGTGGGGAGAGGTATATCTTATTACCGGCACCGCTCTTGACGGAGGCCGCGGTAAGGCGCCTTCGTGGGAAACAGTTTCAGGACACATTAAAGCCGGGACAAAAAAAGGCATGGTATACAGCGGTATTTTGACCGCAATTTTATATGCTTTGAAATTCCTGCTGGAAGCTAATATATTGCAGATAGTGACTAAGAACTTACCTATTGCGGCAGGAGTTGTGTCGGGAGGATTAATCTTTCCGTTGTTAAAGACGATTATTGAATCTTTTGACGGAAGCCTGCCTTTCTTCGAAAGAGTCCGTTACAGCTATCGAGATATTAGTTTATATGCCAGGGGAACTATCGCAGGATTGGGATTTGCCTACGCGATTACTCACGGGATTGTCCGGTGGATGATGCCTAACAGGATTATGTACGGACTTATAGTCGGGATACTTGCATCTTGTGGAATAAGTGTTTTAAGAGACGCTTTGTTCGCTTTAAGAAAAAAGGGGAAAATTCAATCATGGAGGCTTTATTTTGTCGACGCGCTTTTAGGCGCTTTTGTTGGAAGCGGTTTAGCGTTTTATTTGGACACGCTGCAGGTTCCCGTGATTATAGAAAAGTTCAAAGTTTATACAAGTTCAAATTTTTCCGCCAAAAGTTATATAACTTATCCGTTGGTAAACAAATGGGGCCGCATTGATTTGGGCAGTTATACGGGCGGAGTCAAGCTGCTTTTTACCGAATCTTTGGCAGGTGTCATAAACTGGTCCATTGCAGCGTGGTTATTCGCCATAAACAAGGTGTTTATGCAGGCGTTTTTCGAGAAGCACACTAAACCCATTAAATTTTTCTTCTCAAAGGAGGGATTCGCCCAACTCATTGAGCATATGATTTATGTCTTAAGATGGGGATTGTGGATGTCGCCTATTATATTTACGTTCCTGCGTATGATGCCGGAGCCGACCTGGTATAACCAGGATGGCGCGATAAGGACGCTTTTTGCGATTTACAATAATTTAACCATGTCATCGGCCGCATTTAGGGATTGGAGCCTTAAGGTGTTTATATACATTTTGGCATTTGATTTCTTCCGGGTTCTGATTTGGATGGACCACATGGGTTTAAGGGTGGCGACCTTAGTCAATTTGAGTTTTATAGGTTTAGATAGATTTGACGAACGTCTCGCGCGTTTCATCGGTCCCGCGGCGGCGCAACGATATATTCCCGAAGCTATTAAAAGGTTTGCAACATGGGCGCCGCTCCTCATTCCTTTTTACCTGCCGCGCGGCCAGGATTGGGATACTGTGTGGAACACAGCTCAGGCCATGCAAAATGCCTCAAGCGGAACAGATTTTATTTACAGCCTAAAATCCCTCGCTTTACCGGGGATGATGCTATTGATGGGTACGGCCACAATAGGCTTTACCGCTATTTCTTTCGGTGTCCGCTCTCTGCGATATAGATCTCGCGGAAAACGCATCGGCTCTTATGAACTAAGCAACAGGGAATATAAAGTTACCATTAAAGAAAACGGCGAAGCATATAGTGAAGTTATTGACAAGGGAATTGATATAAGCAGGCGTTCCTATGATATTATAGATCCATGCGGCAGAATCCTTTTTATCGCGGACGCGACAAAAGGGCAGAAGAGCGATAGGCGGTATTGGCCTGTAATAGGAAATTTCCCGAAAGAAATATTTGAGGCATCCAGGATTGAAAAATACGAAAATTATCTTAAAGTCATTAATGAAAATAACGGAATAATAACGACGGCTGAGGTTAGCCTGCCGGATGAGGACAACACAGCGGAACTATGGAAAATTACCATTGATAATGCGACTTATGACGAGCGCCAGTTAAAAATTATTCCGTATCTGGAATGGGTGCTCAATGGCTGGATGCATGATAGATTTCATACCCAATATGCCCGGTTATTCACCGAGGTGGAATACGTAAGCCGCGCAAATGCTGTTCTGTCATGGAATAAAAGCATAAAAGCTATGGGGTTTCTGGCAACAGATGTTCCTCCCGATGGTTTTCTGGTTTCACGCATGGATTTTATCGGACGCGGCCAGAGTATCTGGAAACCTCGAGTGCTGGAAACGTTTGATTTTAGAAACGCGCGCGATACGGCTCCGTATCCCACATTTGACCCCATCGGCAGTTTAATGGTTGATGTTGCGATAAATCCGAGATCCTCCAAAACTTTGAATCTTTTGATAGGTTATTCAAAAAATAGAGAGAGCGCTTTAAAGCTTATTGACTTATTTTTAAATCCAAAGCCGCCTAAAACAGTTCCTGACTTAAAAAACGAAAAAAAGCCATTTCTTATCGGGCACGGCGAGATTTTACCGGGGACTCCCAAACCTTACTTTAAGTATATCGATAACGGCAATAAAATCCTTATTTATACGCCCTATACGCCGAGGCCGTATGACCATGCCATGTCGAATGCCATCGGCCATTCTGTCATGGTAACAAACCGCGGCCTTCATACATCTTGTAACGGTAATTCCCAGCAGAACCGCCTCACTCCCGACTGGCCCGATACCGTCACAAAAGAAATTCCGTCCGAAGCAATTTATTTATACGATCCCGATAATAATGAGTGGTACTCACCCACTTATCATCCTTTGAATAAAGAAGGCGTTAATAATGAATCAGAGTTCGGGGTGGACGGGACTGCCGTATTCCGCATGAGAGATAACGATATTTCTACGGAACTTGTGGTATTTGTTCCACCGGATGATCCTTTAGGAATTTATCTTTTGACTGTAAAAAATAACGGCGACAAGGCCAGGCGCATGCGTATTGCTCCTTATTTTCAGATGGTTCTGGAGTTCCAGCCTGAAAGGTCAGGAACGCTAAAGACGCGCTATGACAAAGCGCGAGGAGCGCTTTATTTCAGCAATCCGCGCAATATATTCCGCACAGGGTGGGCCTTCGCATCAATGACAATACCGGCGGAATGCATGGAGACAAGGCGAGGCAGGTTTTTCGGAAAAGACCGCGGGACTAGCCGTCCATTTATGGTAGAGAAAGGAACGCCTGACACGGCGCAATTATCTGACACCAGACAAATAGCAAGCCTTCTTGGCACGGTCGAGATACCGGCGCACAGTGATGTTGCGATTGCCGTTATTTTGGGCCAGGCAGATACGCGTAAAGAGGCATCCCTCTTAGTCGATAAGTATAAAAACATCGAAACGGTCCGAAATAGCCTCAAAGGTACCAGGACATGGTGGCTTAACCTTATGAGCACGCTTGAGGTCAAAACTAATCAGGAGGAATTTGACTGCCTTCAGAATTGGCTTAAGTACCAATCCATTGCGGAGCGTATTTGGGCAAGAAGGGGATTTTATCAGACAAGCGGCGCTTTCGGGTTTCGTGATCAACTTCAGGATACCGTAAATCTTATGTGGGTTGATCCGGCGCTGGCGCGCAAACAGATTATTTTGCACGCATCCCAGCAGTTTATAGAAGGGGATGTGTTTCATTGGTTTTTTACAAGAAACGACGGGAGAACGGCATTTTCATGCCGTTCACATGCCTCTGATAATCCGTTGTGGCTTGCCTGGGGGGTGGTTGAGTATATAAAGGCGACGGGTGATTATTCAATTTTGGATGAGATGACTTCATATGTAGTTTCTGAATTCCCTTTTGCAGACCTTCCTAAAAATAAAGCGGGATGGGGCCATCTTTACCAGCGGTCGACTCAAGGGGATTCTGTTTACGGGCACTGTTTAAAGGCCATAAATCTGGTTATGGAAAAGCGTATGGGAAAACACGGATTGCCGCTTATCAGGACAGGCGACTGGAACGACGGATTGGATGAAATCGGGAGCGAAGGTAAAGGTGAAAGTGTTTGGCTCGGATTTTTCCTATATTATATTCTTAAAGATATGGTTAATATTATACAAAAAAAGGAAGGCGTTCGGTGCAAGGCGTATTATCTTAAGAAGATGGAGGATCTAAAAGACAGCTTAGAGCGCACTTGGCGGGAGGATAGATATTTGCGCGCCATCCATGATGACGGGACAGAGATAGGCATTAAGAATAGCGGTGTGTGGGAAATCGACGCATTGACAGCGGCGTGGGCGGTAATGGCCGATATTAATTTTGAACGCGGTGTCACGGTTTTTCATACGGCGTTAAGCATACTTGAGAAAGATAATGTCGTATTGTTGGGGTGGCCTGCACTTCGCGAAGATACCAAACCGTATCTAGGAAGAAGCAGCAAGTATCCTATAGGCGTGCGAGAAAACGGCATGTATTGTCATGGCGTCCAATGGCTAATTAAGGCCGCGCGCCTTTTGGCAGAGAAGTTTGAGATAGATGGTAATAATGCTAACGCTAATGAATATAGGACGATTGCCTATAAGTTATGGCTTAAAATTACGACTATTTCTCATGTAACGCCAGATCAAATTGAAATTTATGGAGGGCAGCCCAATAAGCAGCCGGCTGATATTTTAACTAATTTTGACATAGGAAGGATGATCTGGAACGGTTATACAGGCGCAGCCGGTTGGATGCTGCGCGAGGCTTTGGAAGGTGTGATAGGGGCCTCTTTAATCGATGACAGGCTTATCCTGCCTTCCGACCTTAATAAATCAAGAGGCGCATTGAAAGTAATCAGTGTGCATAGGGATATTAAGAAAAGCCCGTTATCCCGCCCAGTTTAATAAGTATATATTTCTGCACACACCCACCTTACCAAAAACACCGTTTTTCCCAAGGATAGCTGCTCAAGGCTTTGCTTTGGGGTGCATTCTTCCGCTTGCCGCTCGCAAATGGATAGGCGCCATTTGCTTCAGCCGTAGCAAGACTTTTTTTGCAACGCATGGCTGATCCGCCTATGGCGGATGCTGTGGCAAAATTTTTGCATTATCCAAAAATGGTTATAATCTATACTGCGCCTTTGTATGCAAAAATTTTGACAGTCGCTCCAGAACACACCTCAAAGCAAAGCCCCCCCAATACTTTATTCCCCTGAAATTAGGAATATAACCAAACCCTACCCAACCTCACCCCTGGGGTGAGGTTGGGTTATCAGGGGACAGGGTTCAGGGATCAGTGGGGTACGGGGAATTAGGGTACAGTAATAAGAAATATTTTTTACTGTTCTCTGTATCCCTGAACCCCACTGAACCCTGTCCACTGTACCCTGCCCCCTGATGTTAGGAATATAAAAGTCATCGAACTTTTACACAACTGTTACGTTGCTGTGACAACAAAAAATGTATAAATGATATACTTTAGGTGACAATAAATAATAAAATAAAATATTTTTTTTACCCTGTTTTTTAAGGTATGAAAAAAGTCAAAAAGTAGAGGTAAAAATGAATAGCGCTTGGCTAAAAACACAAATTAAACACGCCTGCCTGCCGGCAGGCAGGGATTTGGAACGGATTTACACGGATAATGAGCATGACGGCATTATGACCTGGAGAAGGCGTAATGCCTTTTTTATTAAATGTGTATCTATTATATTAGTTTTTGCATTTATATATCAGGATATAGTTAACGCGCAAGGCGGGGTTCCCATATGGGCGACGAAAGCGAACGGCGGGATTGATTACAACGGTAAGCAGGTTAACGGGTACAACATCCCGCATGATTTGGGCAGTGTTCAGGACGGGTTAGAAAACGGCGGCGACGAGGTAATAATAAACATCCAGGATGCCCACTCCAATTTCGGGGCCCAAAAATCAATAGCGAATATCCTTGATTCTTTGGTAAGCAATTATAATGTCAAACTTGTGGCGATAGAAGGCTCTGAGGGCTATATCGACACAACCCTCCTTCAAGCCCTGCCCGATAAGAAAATCAAAGAAGAAGCCGCGGACTACCTGATGAAACAAGGCAGGATTTCGGCAGGCGAATTTTTCTCTATAATGAGCGAAAAACCGGTCGGCGTTTACGGCATAGAAAATAGCTCATTATATGTTGAGAACGTAAAGGCCTTCCGAAAGACGGTATTTGAGAGGCTGGATAACGAAAAGAACATAGACGGATTGATAAATTCTTTAGAAGTTTTAAGAGAGCACATCTACTCGAAGGAACTGCTCAGTTTAAGTAAAAAGTCGCTTCTTAATAAAGAAGGCAAAATACCGTTCGGCGAATATTGGGATGAGCTGGAAAACTTAAGTAAAACTTATAACATATCCTATGGTGAATACAGGGACTTATCTCTTCTCGCCCGGACAAAGGACTTGGAAAAAGATATAGATTTTGAAAAGGCAAATAACGAAAGAAAGAAGCTCATAGATGTTTTAAGTAAAGACATATCAAAGCCTGACCTCGAAAGCCTTGTTTTAAAAAGCGTTGATTTCAAACTCGGAAAACTTTCTGCGATAGCTTTCCATACATACCTACTTAATGCCGCTGAGAAATACGGCGCAAAACTTGACGAGTATAAGGACCTGGTCCGCTATACGGAATATACCGCCATTTATGATTCCGTAGATATCGTAAACGTCTTTAACGAGCTCAATAATCTCGAGAAAAAAATAAAGAAAGCGCTTTTCTCAAATGACGAACAAAAGAAATTGGACGAACTTCTCAATACCGCGTATCTATTGAAAGACCTTTTCCTTGCCAAACTTTCGGACACGACGTATTCCGAAGTAAAAACCGCGTTTTTAGAAAGAAAATCCAGCGAATTTGCGGATTTTATCAAAGAGAATTACAGGCGCTTCGGCCTACCGCTTGAAGGAAATTTCGATATTACAAAAATATTTGAAAATGTCCCCGATGCGCTTGAATTTTACCGCCTGGCCGAAGAAAGAAATAACGCCATGTTCAATAACACGTTAAAGCGCATGAGGGAAAAAGGCGAAAAAGTTGCGGCGCTTGTAACAGGCGGATTCCACACCGAAGGCCTTACGGATTTATTCAGGCAGAATAATTTATCATACATGGTCGTTGTCCCGAAGTTTGATGCGGATTCTCCCGAAAGGCCGTACATAGCCATTTTAACAAATAAGACAGAGCCCTATGAAGAAATGATAAAGAAAGGCGATTATCTCGCGCTTTATTCGTGTTATTCAACGTCGAGAT
>Ga0315295_10001310_pt1 | contig 21302 bp, 23 predicted proteins | sample YL17G14_0_MG_FD_204453 | JGI IMG/M metagenome (GOLD analysis project Ga0315295, IMG submission 204453) | Sediment microbial communities from Yellowstone Lake, YNP, Wyoming, USA - YL17G14_0 | ecosystem: Environmental > Aquatic > Freshwater > Lake > Sediment | place: USA: Wyoming | collected...
GAAGCGAAGCACAATTCGCAAGAGTCGAAGCCGAGAAGATCGTGGACCGCGCAGACGACAAGCTGGCATTGATCCATGAACGAGTACGCACACATCAGATTGCACCAATGGATCTCGGAGGTGGAAAGTGAATCCGGTGGATGCCATGAACCTGAGTGACCGCGCGAAATACATGGCACTGCTGCACACAGCGGTAGCAACAGCAGACGCGGAAGAGGCCATCAGCGTGCTCGTCGAGGCAATCACGATCATTGAAAAATATCGACCGGAGTGAACATGCGAAAGATCAATCTCATCGTCATCCATTGCACGGCATCCCCCAACGGTAGGCCGATGTCGATCAGCCAGATCCGGAAAGAGCATATGCAGCGCGGCTTCTCGGACATCGGGTACCATTACGTCATCAATGTAGACGGGTCCATAATGAAGGGGCGTCCCGAGCAACTGGTCGGAGCGCACGCGAAGGACCACAATGCAAATAGCCTGGGGATTGCTCTCGTTGGAGGTCTTGGTGGTCCCGACAAACTGAATCCAGGAAAGTTCACGGACGCGCAGTGGGACAGCCTCAAGACGCTTGTGGTAGACCTGTCGCTGCACTTTCCAGGAATGGGCGTCACGGGGCATCGTGATCTGAGCCCCGACTTGGATGGTGATGGCCAGATAGAGCCGAGCGAATGGATCAAGCTGTGTCCAACATTTGACGTTGGGGACTGGCTGGCAGCAGGGATGAGGCCAGAGCCGGCACACGTATTGGAGCCGCCCAATGCCTAGACGCACAACAGACCCCTGCATTCCAGGAGAATTCAAGATTGGGAGCGAAAAGCTGTATGCGTCCATGCCTATCTCCCTGCTGGCGCGGCTGGACGACTATGTGCAACAGGCTGGAGTCACTAAATCATCAGTGGTGAAAGCTGCACTGATCAGCTATTTGGAGGCCAAGGGAGGCACATCTTGATCGAGCGACTGACGCGGTTTCTGTCGGGAGGCACAGCGGAGAGTTCACGACGGCTGATCGGCTGGCAGAGCGCAGTGGTGTTAGCACTGTTGGCCATCGCCTTGACTGAGGCCATTTCTTTCCGTGCCCACCATGAGTCCTGGGACGTGGGCACCAATCTGCTCGCGGCGTTTTTGGCTGTGGGCGGGTACCTGTCCTGGCTGGCGAAGAGCGTTTTCATGAAGCCGAAAGACCCGGAGGACAAGCCATGATCCGCCCAGCGCAGGTTCTCTCGTGGATTCTGGCGGGAATCCTGGCATGCGGAGTGGGCTTCTTCCTGCTCAACGATTACCACCAGCGGCGATACGACGCAGCACAAACAACGGCATCAATACTGAAAGGGGAACGGGATGCGGCGATGGAAGCAGCCGGGGCAGCGGAAAAGCGCCAGGCCGAAGCCTCACGCGAAGTCACGATTGCAGCGGAAGCAGCCGGGGCAGCAGACCAGAACGTGGCGAAGCTCAAGGCACGACTGGCTGCCGTCCAGAAGACACTCGCATCATTACCTGCTGTTCCAGGGAATCCCGTGGTCCCTGGGACTGCGGATTCCCTGGGGGTACCTGATGTTCCTGGCCACGATCCAGAGAAGGCTGCAATGGCTGATTTGATCGCAGGGCAGGACCAGGAAATCCAGGCGCTCAAGCTGGAGATCGGGGCACAGGAGCATCTGGTCTTCGAGATGCAGGGCGTCATCAACAGCCAGAAGAAGGCGCTGGACCTGGGCTTTCAGCGGGAACGCGCCCTGGAGATTGCCCTGGACGCGCAGAAGCACGTCGCCAAGGCGGGGAAATGGATGGGGCGATTCCAGGGGTTCCTGATCGGTGTGGGGGCTGGGTATGCAACCAAGAGTGGTAGGATGTAGTTGCAAAAGGGGCTTGGAATGGCGAAAAAAAATGAAAACCCGGATCAAGTGCTCCTCCAGCGGATCAGGGATCGCCGCAAGCAGGCTGAAGATGCGGAATCCTGGCGTGAGGACTGCCTTGCTGACTTGATCTTCTGCGATCCCAAGCGGCAATGGCCCGAGTCCATTCGCCGTGAGCGTGAGGCAGAAGGGCGGCCCTGCCTGACAGTGGACCGGATCGGAGCATTCCGGCATCAGCTCATCAATGATTTCAGGCAGAACAGGCAGTCAATCCGTGTCCAGCCCGTGGGAGACGGGGACGATATCGAGACGGCCCAGATTCGACAAGGGCTAATTCGGCATATCGAATACGATTCAACGGCAGATATCGCCTACGATACGGCATTCGAGGGCCAGGCAATGGCAGGATTCGGGTTTGCCCGTGTCTACGCTGAATATGAGAACCCCGAATCATTTGACCAGGTGCTGAAGATTGGGATGATCCCCAATCAGTTCATGGCCCACATTGATCCCGCCAGCGTTATGCCAGACGGATCAGATTCCAACTGGGCATTCGTGGAAGAGGATCTAACCCTAGAGGCGTATCAGGAAGCCTACCCGGACTCGAAGGTAGGGAATTGCAGTGCCAAGGATTGGGATACTGTTGGCAATACCGCTCCAGACTGGATCTCCAAGGATTCTGTCAGGGTGGCGGATTACTACGAACGCAACCGTGTTGTGACGAAGATCACAGACCCGAACACCGGCCAGACCAGAGATTCCTACCGCCTGGAAGTCAAGATATACAAAACCAATGGCATTGAGATCCTGGAACGGGGCGACTGGGTGGAGGATCATATCCCTGTTGTGCCGTTCTATGGTGAAACGCTGTTGATCGACGGGAAACTGACTCATTCGGGCCTGATTCGGGGTGCCAAAGACCCCGCCATGCTCTTCAATTTCATGAAGACTGCCCAGGCTGAGGCCATCGCACTCACCCCCAAAGCGCCTTATATCGGGCCTTTCGCTGCCAAGGCCGGTTTCGAGAAGGAATGGGCGGCAGCTAACCGAAAGAACCAGGATTACCTGCCATACAACCATACGGATGATCGCGGGAATCCTATCCCTGCCCCGCAGAGGCAGTTTGCCCAGGCTGATATCGGAGCGATTACCCAGGCGATGGAGGGCTGTGAGAATGATATGAAGGCCGCTGTTGGCATGTATGACGCCAATCTAGGCAATCGGGAAGGTTCTCAGTCCGGGGTAGCCATTCGGAACCTTGCAGCGCAGGGGCAGACGGGAAACTTCCACTATCAGGACAATTTCAACAGATCTCTGAGGCATATTGGCCGGATCATCAACAACGCAATTCCGAAGGTCTACGATAATGCCCGGATTCTGAGAATCATCAAGGAAGATGACTCCCAGGAGATGATAGGGGTCAACGGGGCGCAGGCCGATGGGCAAGAGAAGGCGTATGACCTAACCCAAGGCCGGTACGATGTCGTTGTCACGGCTGGACCGTCCTACGCAAGCAAGAGGGCTGAGAACCTGGCCGTGATGATCGAGCTTTCCAAGGTCATCCCCGGATTCGCGGAGATCGGCGGGGATCTCATGGTATCCCAAATGGATACTCCCATTGCCCGACAGATCCAGGAGCGGCTCAAGAAGTCCCTGCCTCCCCAATTCCAGGACAAGAAGCCCGGGCAGGGAGAACTACCGCCTGAGATCCAGCAGAAGCTCCAGCAATACGAGCAGACGATCGACCAGATGACCGAAGCCTTGAACAAGGCTCACGATTCGATCGATCAGAAGACTCTTGAGCTTGATGTAAAGCGCGATGTCGCCTTGATCCAGCAGAAAACCGAGCTAATCAAGGTTATTGCCACCATGGAAGGACAAGCGGCCCATACGCTCCTGGCCCACGAGCTTCAGCAGGCCCAGGCGAGTATTGACGCCTATGGTTTCGGCTCCGGAGGCCCAAGCGATCCCGAGATGGAACAGCAGGAGCCCATGGAAGCCCCAACGGAACAGCCCATGGAAGAGATGCCCATGGAAGAGCCATTGACTGAAGAGCCCTTGGAGCCCGAGGAATACATCGAGCCCGAGCCCCCACCCCCAACGCCCCAGGAGCTGCACGATGCGGCGATGGTTCAAGCGTTGGAAAATCAGAGCCAAGCACTAGGCGCAATCGCGCAAGCACTCGACAAGCTATCAGCGCCTAAGAGGTTGATCACGGATAAGATGGGTAGGCCAATCGGAGTGGAGTCTGTCAATGGTTAGCTCTGTGGTAGGTTCGGCAATTGTGGACTTCGGAGCATTCCCAGGTCTAAACGAGGTATCTGTCCCGGTCACAGGCCAGGACGATATAGCCGCAGACGCGCTCTGTGAGGCTTGGGTTGTGGGCGTTGCTACCGTAGACCACACGGTAAACGATCATGCCTACGCGTCCACACTCATGCACCCCGTATGCTCTGCGGCGAATGCCGGAGTAGGTTTTACTATCTATTGCAATTCAACAGAGAAGATGCAGGGCAAGTTCAACCTCAATTGGGTTTGGTATAACCCGGCGATAGCTTAGGAGCTAACATGGCACTCGACAATAATCTTGTATCTATCGCAGGAACCGCACTCGTAGCAGCCAATGGGCTGCCGGTTGACGTGAAAGGCGGGGCGATTGATGTATTTTACGAGAATGACGCCGGGACTATCACCGGGAACCCGGATTCTCTGTCCCCAGAAGTGGATGGAGACTACCGTCTGAGAACCGGCTCGGATCTCATGCTAGACAATGAGATCATCAGCTATACAGCGCAGAATACAGGTAAACATCTCTACAACAATACGACGATGACTATGGCATGGGCGATTGGTGGCCTGAGTTCCAACGCCTCCGGCATCACAACCACTACCACGGGCGTCCTGTTCACGACGAGGGCATTCTTCCCGGTCTACGGCAGTTCCTCGCTCTATTGCGAGTCTGCCATCTCGTTTGATGCGTCTCCGACAACCAATACGCAGATCGACTTTGGGCTGTTCCTGCCTAATGCGGCGAATCCATTCAATCCAACGGACGGTGTTAGTTTCAGGCTCACAAGCGCGGGTATGCAGGGTATCGTCAATTTCAACACCTCCGAGACTTCCACGGGCATTTTCCCGATTTCCAGCACTGACGCTACCCCGTGGACCTACACCCTAAACAAGAAATACCAATTCATCATCGTCATTACTCAGCGCGGGGCAGAGTTCTGGATTGATAGTGTTTTGTATGGGGTTATCCCTGTTCCACAGGGGTTAGGCCAGATTTGCGCGTCCGCATCTCTTCCGTATTCGTTCCGCCATGCTATCGCGGGTGGTGCGGCTGGGGCGGTCCTGAAGTGTAATCTGGCCTATTACAGCGTGTCTCTCGGCGGTCCCGCGATCATCACCACGCCTAGCACGAATGGCGCTAGGACGATGGGCAGCTATCAGGGGCTCTCGGGTGGAACGATGGGTAGCATCAACCTTATCGGAACTATCACGACGGGCAACGTAGCCAATCCTACGCCAGCGGTTCCTACTACCACAACGGCGGCGCTAGGTTCGGGGCTTGGTGGGAGGTTTTGGGAGACTTGCACCCTAGCAGTCAATACAGACGCAATCGTCATGAGCTATCAGGTTCCAGCAGGGGCGGTAGCTACTCCAGGCCGTAGGCTAGTGCTCCGAGGTATCTACCTGTCCTCACACGTCCAGACGGTCATAGCAGGCGGCCCATGGGTGGACGAATGGTTCCTCGCGTTTGGTCATACTTCAGTATCGCTGGCCACTACAGAGGCCGCCACAACCAAGGCACCACGCCGCGTCATGTTGCCGTTCACCCAGCCCGTGACACTCAACCAGGCTGTATCGACGGTTGTAAACCAGATTACCGACTTTGTAGACTTCGGGGATGCACCCATTTTTGTCAACCCTGGCGAGTTCATCCAACTTTGCAAGCGCCGAATTGGAACAGTCGGCACAAGTGGGGTAATCGTCCACAACATCACCCCGGTCTACGGCTGGGAATAAATGAGCCTTCTCCTGGCAATCCTGCAAGCTATCACCCCTCCGGACACTAAAAACCAGTTCGGAGGGGGGATGTTTGTGCAGGTACTCAGGAAGAAGAAACACCCCAATCCAGTTCCGCCAAGGTTCATCGAATATCCAGCAGACGCGAAGGTGTGGGAAGGATTCAAGGAGTTCCCCAACTCCACAGGGAGACACATTCTCCCCGTCAGGCAGAAAACGCAGCCGAAGCGATACAAAGGTGCAAGGAAACCTGTTGGCGTTATCAGTCTGGCGAAACTGGCTGCCAATGGAGGTCCGGTAAAGCAGAACATCGAGCGATTACTGATCGCGGAATTAGAGACACAAGCGCGAAGAAACAATAATGACGCCTTGGCAGTGCTGCTGCTTTTGGCTTCCTAACCAAACTGGCGGAATACGCTGGTAGGAGAACAAGATGAACGAACCCAGATTCACCGAGTACGAGCAGGCGGAACCCATTATGGAGCCTGTCGCAGAGCCAGAGGCTGCCCCGGAAGCGATCCCCGAACCGGAGCCCGAGGTTGAAGAGGCTGAGGTAGAAGCCCTTCCCGATGAAACACCGGAGGACCACAAGAAGCGCAAAGGCGGATTTCAGCGCAAACTCGAAAAGGAACGCAAGGCCGCTGAGGATGCACGGGCTGAAGCCGCTTACCTTCGTGGCAAGCTCGAAGCGCTTCACCCGCAGGCCGAAACCGCTCCGACCCATGTTGAGGACCAGGACGCCCCGCCTTCTCAAGACTCTTTTGAAACCTACGAGCAATATCTGGTAGCCGTGACGCGATGGGGCGTCCGCCAGGAACTGAAGCAGGAACACGAGAAAGCCAAGGTCAATGCCACTAAAAACGCATGGGATACTCAAGAGGCCCTTGCCAAAAGCAGATATGATGACTATAATGATATTGCTGATCTCCAGGTTTTGTCGCCTACTCCGGCGATGGCACAGGCGATCATCGAAATGGAGTCTGGTGCAGACGTTTTGTACTGGCTCGGTAAACACCCCGCAGAAAACGCAAGGATCAAGACTCTATCACCGCTGGCCGCTGCCGTGGCGCTGGGCGAGATCAAGAGCAAACTTGCGAAGCCTGATGTAAGGGCGCAACCCTCTCAGGCACCTCCTCCAATCAAGCCGGTTGTCCCGATGGGCCATGGGCCAGTGGTGACGAAGTCCACCCGATTCGAGGTGTATTGACCCAAACTTAAACTGGAAAGGTGAAGTATGCCTACAAATAGTTACAACAATGTAGCGATGATCACCGGGGCTGTTGCTGAAGTCCTGGAAAATCGCATCGCTTTTGCCAAGACCTCTTACCACGGATTCGATGACAGTTTCCGCAACATCGGTGCAAAGCACGGTGACACGGCCAATCTTCGCGTCCCTGGCTTTGCCACTTACCGCTCCGGTCAGAACGCCCAGCCTAGCGCGATGAACGACACTTACGTGCCGGTCACGCTCACTCAGGGCGGCTCTGACTTCATGCTCACGAGCCAGGAATTGGCCCTGAACATCGACGATCTCAAGAAGCAGCGCCTGGACGCGATGGCTTCGATTGTGGCCTCCGAGATCGACTATGCGGGTATGGCGCTATACAAGAAGGTTGCCAATACCACGGGCGTTCCCGGTACCGCTCCGACCAACTTCTCTACCGTTCTTGCCGCTGGTTCCAAGCTGGCCCAGCTCGCCGTGCCTCCTGGCGATCTCTACAACGTCATGCACCCCGATATGCAGGCAGGCATCATTACCGGCATGTCCGGTACCTTCAATCCATCTGCTGACATCTCTGAGCAGTATCGCAAGGGAACCATCGGATACGCGGCAGGCTTCGCACATTCTATGGACTCCCAGGCTCCCACGCACACCTATGGCACCTACACCGGCACTCCCACGGTCGTCGCTCCCGCTGATGGTGCCACTACCATCGTGACGGCGGCCTGGACTGCTGCGGATACCATGAACATCGGCGATACCTTCACCGTTGCGAATGTTTACGCCGTGAATCCGATCACCAAGCGCCAGACCAACTTCCTCAAGCAATTTGTAGTCACGGCTCTGATGACTGCGGACGGCGGCGGCGCTGCCACGGTGTCTTTCGATCCCCCAATGCAGCTCACCGGTCCCACGCAGAACATCAACGCTCTGCCCGTCACCAGTGCTCGGATCACTCCTACCGCTGCCACGGCCAAGGTTTCCCCCGTGTCTTTCGTGGGTCATCCCCAGGCGTTCGTGATGGCATCGGCTGATCTCGAATTGATCCCCGGTGGCCCCGATGTCTGCCATCGCGTGAAGCTCAAGGATCTCAACATGAGCGTCCGAGTGAGCCGATTCTGGAACGGCATGACCGATCAGCATCTCTACCGTCTGGATGTCTTGTTCGGCTGGTGTCTCTATCGTCCACAGTTCGTCGTCCGCAACCAGGGTTAAGGAGAACATCACATGGCTAGCACCCCTTACACTTCCACTAAGCGGAATGCCCAGGCAGGCATTTACACGCTGAATTTCTATACTCCACTTGCGAGTCTTGCGGCTGCGGATTTCATAACCTCTTACACCATCCCTCACGCTTTCAAGGTCATCGACATCCGATCCACGCCAAACGTTGCCGCCACTACCGCAGCCAGGGCCGCAACCCTGACTGTTAAAATAGACGGCGTGTCAGTTCCCGGCACTGCTCTGGCTATGACTACGGCCAATCAGACGCCTATCGGCAAGGTTACGACCGCTACCGCTACTGATTTGGCTCCTAACGGGCTGAATTATGGCGCGGCTGGATCTGCCATCTCTGTTACTGGTTCGGGCGTGACGGCCTTCGCTGAAGGATCTTCGACCATCAGCGTTACTTTGCAGAACCTCGAAGATGCTTAAAGTCGTATGATGGAGGGGCGGAGCGAATACTCCGCCCCTCTACTAAAGGTGACAAATGGAACGTATCGATTATCCCCGTTGGCTGCATCATCAGACACTAGATCCAGTCATTGCACGTAACGCGGAAGATGGCGCTAGGTTGTTCACTCTGGGGTATGATCTTCAGCCGCCACCTTACGTGCCACCTGGATTTGAACCAGCGCCTTACGTGCCACCTGGATTTGAACCAGCGGCTGAGGTCTTCACCCAGGTAGTCGAAACCGGCAAGAACAAACCAGGGCGGCCCCGAAGGTGAGCTAATGGGAACAGTGCGGGACTTGATCTCAGGTTCATTCCGGCTCATGGCGGGGGATGACAAGACGTTCACGGCTGAAGACTACTCGAATGCGCTGTCTGCGCTAAACGGGATGCTCCAGACCTGGACAATTGACGGATTGAGCGTCTGGACGATCAACAGGACGGTTCTGCCCCTCGTCATCGGGGTGCAAACCTACACGCTTGGCGCGGGTGGAGCACTGAATATGGCGCGTCCTACGTGGATCGAAAATATGAGCGTCTTGATCACCACGTCAACTCCCAATGTTGAACTGCCGATTCAGATTCTTCAGGATCAGGACTGGCAGGAGATCCCAGTCAAGGCCGTTTCGAGCACCTTCCCCACGGCCTGTTATCCGCAGGGTGACTTCCCGTTCAACACACTCAACTTCTGGCCTATTCCCGATGCGGCTTGCTCGGTTGTGCTCTACACCCCTGGTCCTTTTGGGGCATTTGCTAGCATAAGCGAAGACTTCGCAATGCCGAACGGCTACGAACGAGCGGCTCGGTACAACCTCGCAGTCGAGATCAGCCCGGAATACGGGATTGAGTGCTCTCCATCTGTCCAGGGGATTGCCTCACTGAGCAAGAGCCAGCTCCGGGCCAGGAACTACCAGGCCGGGCGCTTGGTGTGTGATAGCGCACTCACGCATGACCGCAGGGGCGATATTTTTTACAGAAGTTATGGCTTCGTAGCTCCATAGGACGTGTAATAGTGAGATTCCCCGGTTTCATCGGAGCGGCCTATACCACGCGGTCCCTAAGTGTGGACTGCCAGCGATGCGTAGGGCTATTCCCTGAGATCAACGAGGCTAAAACCGCTCCGAATGGCGAGATTGGCTCTCTAATGTCCACCCCTGGCCTGCGGCGGCTGGCTACCGTGGGCACTGGTCCCATTCGCGGCTTGCTGCGGGTGGCAATCTCCGGAAACCTCGCCGTGGTGAGCGGGAACAAACTCTATTCCGTGGATTCTTCATGGGTTGCGACCGAAAAGGGAACCCTGCAGACCAGCACCGGCCCGGTGGACATGACATCTAACCTCTATCAGCTTGGGATAGTTGACGGTGCACTCGGCTATGTCTACGATTCAACGCAGAAGATTCCATTCTTTGTAGTCCCTGGGTTCCCCGCTGCGGATCGCATCGACTTCCTAGACTCCTACGTCCTTTTCAACATCAAAGGCACGGGAAGCTTCGGGTTCTCCGCGTTGAATGATATTTCCTCTGTTGACCCACTCGACTATCAGACTGTAGAAGGATCTCCTGATAACCTTGTCGGATTGGTGGTATCCAACAGGCAGGTGTGGTGTCCTGGGACGGATTCCATGGAAGTTTTCATCAACGTGGGCGATCCGGTGAATCCTTTCCAGCGGATTCCCGGCGCGTTCATTGAGTTCGGCTGTGATTCGTCTTTCTCAATCCAGAAGATCGGGAACTCAATCATCTGGGTTGGAGGCGGGGCCAATGGCGCTGGGACGGTGTGGCGAGCGGAAGGCTACCAACCTACCCGGATCTCAACTCACGCCATTGAGTTAGCGCTACAATCGTCCGGCGATCTGTCCAATGCCAGGGCGTGGACGTATCAGCAGGACGGCCATCAATTCTATGCGATCACCGTGCCTGGCCAGAATACGTCCTGGTTCTATGACCTGGCTACTGGGCTCTGGCACGAGCGGATCAATTTCAAGGCCGGGGCAGAACTTCGGTACCGTGGCGATTGTCACGCCTTCGTCTACGACACTCACGTAGTAGGCGACTATGAGGATGGACGAATCTACGCCCTGGACTTTGACAAGTTCACCGATGACGGAGACGTGATCATTCGTGAACGCACGAGTCCTCATCTGGGCGATGATGGCAAGCGCATCTTCTGGGATTACATGCAGATTGAAGCCAGGGTAGGAGTCGGCCTTGACGGGACAACCCAAGGCGTTGACCCCCAGATCATGATGCAATGGTCGAATGACGCCGGGTACACCTGGACGCCGGAGCGATGGACTACTCTCGGGAAGATCGGGCAATACCTGGCTAGGGCTATCTGGAGGCGCATGGGGTTCAGCCGGTATCGTGTTGTCCGGGTGCGGTATAGCGAGCCAACACAGCTTGTCTTGCTAGGCGCAAGCATCAACCTGCGGCCAGGGGTGAACTGATGTCTGCCACGCCATCCAGAACACCGTTACCGGCCCCTATCATCGGGCAGCCCTTGGATAGCAGGGGCTGGTTTACCGCGCCATGGGCGCAATGGTTCTCCCAGACGGTGTTTCAGAATATCTCTAACGCTCAACCCAGCAATGCACTACCACTTGTGACTACCGTGCTGGGCGCGGTTGGTGCCGGCGTATTCTATGCCAGAGAAGATCACCAGCATCCCTCACAGCAGCACAACGACATGCCCGGCAGGGATGCCGCTGGTGTCCATCCAGCGTCTTCCATCACCAATACACCTTCTGGCGGCATTTCCGCGCTCACCGTACAAGCCGCGTTGAATGAACTGGACGGGGGGAAGCAAAATCCAGATGTGGTCATCGAAGTAAACGATTCGAACTACACAATCACCACTGGCACCAATGTTCTGATAGCGATTACGGCGATTACGGCCCCAAGGACAGTCCGCCTCCCGCCGGCCACACAAAAAGGCCAGGCGATATCAGGGATGGATTGGAGCGGGGATTGTAGCGGCACAAATTATGTAACTGTTCTCGCCGATGGGACAGACAGGATCGAGAATCTTGTCTTTGCGAGGTTGGGGTTTCCGTACTTCTCCGTGAAAGTGGTGAGCAACGGCGCTGGTCTATGGACGCTGGTTTACACAAATTTAATCAACCTCGGTGTTGGCTGCGTAGTGGAACCGACATTGACGGATCTCGGCACTGGGTCCGTAACGATCGGCAGCGGCGCATACAATCTTTTTTCAAACGCCGATGGAGAGGGCAAAATAAGAACCTACGCGATCCTTGGCGGGACTTTCGCGCTCACTGACCAGGTCAATAACTACGTGGTGGCTGATTACAACAGCGGTTCACCATGTGTCCAGGTCATAACAAACGTGAATCTCATCAACGAGACTACGGTAGCGCCTATTTACACGGTATTCCGGAACGGGACGTCCGTTCAGTATCTCGATTGGGACCATCTCGGCTTGGCGCTCCCAAACAAAATTCACCAATCCATTGTGAAAACCCAGCGGTTCCGGCTGCAACCACCAGGGTTAGGTTTATCTGAGGCCGCAACTAGAAAGATTCTAGTGTCTTCAGGAACAGTATGGTACGGCGCATCGAAGCAAGTGTGCGCCGCAGTGGACTCATCTATTGACTCTGCTGTGTTGTATTACCATGTTGCGGGAGTGTGGACGGCAACAGCCATTACGACTTACGACAATACTCAATACGATGATGGAACCACATTGCAGACACTCACTGCGAATAGATACGCGGTGAATTTTGTGTATCGGCTGGTTAGTTCGATTCAAAAGAGGATTGTTACAGTTCTGGGAACCGGTGATTACAAGCTGGATGAAGCCCTCGCGGCCCAGCCTCCGGGCAACCTCCCACCGGAGATCACTTCCCAATGTATCCTGGTCGGTCGAATCATCGTTCTCAAAAGCGCAACAACAGCGACAAAGATAGATTCAGCACTGGCAACGCAATTTTCATCAGCCGGGGTAACAGACCATAGCGGTCTATCAGGACTCCAGGGTGGTGCAACAGCAGAATACTACCACCTTACGTTAGCACAGCATACAATAGCGACTCAACCCGCGTCGGCGTCAGTATCTGGATATGCAGATACTTCAACCCAAACATTTGCAGGCGCAAAGACATTTACAGGCATAACATCGTTAACAAATGTAGCAAACAATTTTGGATCTAATACGGGCACTGGAACAACGTCAGTGGGTATAAACTCTGCCGCAGGAAATTATCGATTGGTGTATTTCAAAAGCGGCGGACTGATTAGATGGGGGGTAGGCGCTAGTGGCGATGCTGAGTCCGGATCTGATGCTGGTTCTGCTTTGCATATACGGGCATATACGGATGCAGGAGCGTTTATAGATACCCCGATTGTGATAAATAGAGTTGCGGGAGGCGCGATAACTGTTTACAGGCCCGTCACGATGAATGATGGGGTGGACTTCGCGTTTGGGGCCACAACTGGGACCAAGATTGGGACGGGCGCAACGCAAAAGATAGGCGTTTGGGGCGCAACCCCCATTGTTAGGCCAACGGCCCTGACCGCCACGGCCACAACGGCCCCGGCAGGGGGCACGGGCGCTACGGCTGGCGCATACGATACAGCGGCTCACCGGGACACGATGATTGCTTGCGTCCAGAACACAAAGACGCGGCTTGACGAACTGGAAACAAAGCTGAAGGCTCTGGGAATGTTACCGTAGGAGAGTCGATGTTTTTCAACACTCAATTCACCATGGTCCCGCCAGCGGCGGTGGGAGAATCCATCTTCGCCACTCTTCCGGGCGATACCTTTGCTGAGAAGCGTGCCTCGCTGGAGGCATTTTTGAAGACTCAGCCGCAAGCAGAATGCCCAGTGCAGCATACCTTCGGAGATGGGGTCTATGTTCGCCAAGCATTCAACCCGGCAGATGTTCTAATCGTCGGGGAGACACATAAATACGGCCATATCTGCATGATCACCAAGGGGAAGGTGAGCATATTCACTGAGAAAGGTGTTCAAACGCTCGAAGCTGGGGAAGGGTTCATCGGACAGGCGGGCGATAAGCGCATTGTGTACGCATGGGAAGATTCTGTATTTACGACAGTTCACATGACAAGTGAGCGCAATATCGCCAAACTGGAGATGGAATTGATCGGGGAGGGTGTATGAGCTTTGTGGCTGCGGCTGTTATCGGCGGGGCAGTTGCCATTTACTCTGCCAATCAGGCTAGGAAGTCCGCGCAAGGAGTGGCCAACGCTGCGAACAATGCAACTGGTCTGCAATCCCAGATGTATTGGCAGACACGGGAAGACCAGGAGCCGTGGCGCGTTGCAGGCGGGAGGAGCGTCGATAGACTCTCAGTCCTGCTGGGCCTCAGCGGAGACACGAGAACAAAAGACTACGGCCAGTTAAACCAGCAATTCAACTATAGCCAGAACACCGATCCGGGAACACAATTTCGATTTGACCAAGCAAACAAGGCGCTTGAGCGCAGCGCAGCAGCCAAAGGCAACCTGATGAGCGGTGGGACACTCAAGGCGCTAGCTGGCTACAATCAAGACATGGCAAGCCAGGAATACGGGAATGCCTATAACCGCTGGAAGTCGAACCAGGACACCACGTATAACCGATTGGCTGGCCTCGCTGGCCTCGGGCAGACGTCAACCCAGGCCACTGGCCAAGCCGGGCAGAATTATGCGAATGCGGCTGGCCAGTATGGCATTGGCGGGGCGCAAGCTATCGCGTCAGGCAACATCGCCGGGGCCAATGCTATCGCGAGCGGGTTTAACAACGGGGTCAACAATTGGATGCAGTACCAGCAGCTGCAGGAGATGCAGAAGCAGGGCATGTATAATTACCTACGTGGTTCCACAAACGGTGGGCATCCAACACCTTAATAGGGGGAGAAATGGTATTCGATGCAAGCATCTTCCAGAATCTAGGGCGCGGTGTTACCCCGATCATGGGGCCGATGGAGATTGCTACCCAAGGGCAGCAGCTCCGAAACCTTGCGAATCAAGGGAAGATCCAGGATATGCAGGTCCAGGGATTGAACCGGCAGGCCCAAAATGAGCAGCAATTACGGGATGTGATGAAGCAGTTCGGCGGGGATGAGGAGCGAGCCCTTACCGAACTGCGGAAAGTGGGGACTCCGCAGGCTCTCGATCTCCATGACAAGATCCTCACGGCAAGCGAAAACAAGGCGCAGCGTGGGGTGATGTTCCAGAAAACCTATCTAGAAATGAGTCAGAAGGAACAGGAAGCGATTGACTACGCGACAGAACTAGTAGGGAACGCTGCTAGAGCGGTAAAGGCGGCTCCAGGCGAGGCCCAGCCTCAACTATGGGCGCAAGCCCTTGACGATCTATCTGCCAGACTCCAGCCTGATCCTGGCGATCCACCAAAATTGGGGTCAACGAAGGCCAAGATGGTCCAGCAGATGCAGGCCGAAAAGCAGGCATTGTTGACTGGGCAGGGCGCGTTGAGGCTTGATGAGCACATCAATAGCTCCTTGACCACCAAACAGTGGATCGAACAGGCAAAAGAGATCACGAAGCCTGGATCGGATGTGGGGAAGATCATGGCCGATTGGAGGCAAGGCGTGTATGGAGAAGGGCCGGAATCCGTCAAACTTCGGGATTTGGCCATCAAAAAGGCTACCAACATCAATCCAGGTGGAGCGTATATCAATCTTGGTGGCATGAAGCCTGGAGAGTCTGGGTTTGATGCCGCAGTAGAAGCGACAAAGAACAAACTGCTAACCGGGCAGATGCCTTTCCCGAAGGGCCGCGAATTGTCCGACCCTGTCAACAATAAGGCAGTCCATCTGGCAAGAATTGAAGACCCATCGTTTAATGAGGCTACTCATAACGAAAGGGCCAAGGCGTGGAGCAACCTTAGCAACGGGCCTATTGGTAAGTCAAATAACGCTATCAACACGGCAATCGCCCACTTGGGCAGGCTTACTGACCTTTACCAGGAGGTATCAGACTCCGGGATGGTTGGAGCTAACCACGCTATGAACTGGATCAAAAAGAATGCTCCGGGAGGGTATCCAGCGCTTGATGAGGCGGAAACGGTAATCAACGCGGTTGGAGATGAGCTAGAGAGGGTTTACACCGGACTGGGATCAGAGGGCGGGCGCAAAGCTTGGAGAGAGAAGATGGACCCAGCGCTTCCGATGGCATCCCGTATGCGGAACGCTATTGGGTTGATTAACCTACTAGAGGGCAAGGTGAAGGCTAATACCAGCCAATTCAGGAAGGCCTTTGGAGGTATAGACCCGGGGATGTCAGTTCTAACCCCTGAGTCAGAAGAGACGCTCAATAAAATCAAGTCTTGGGCGAAGGGGAAGAAATCTCAGCCATCGCAATCTGCTCCATCAACCCAAACTCAGACCACCATGACCGCTACAGACTCAAATGGGAATAGGGTCATGTGGAACGGCTCCGCATGGGTTCCGGTGAAGTGATGGCAAACACTCCTCCTCCTCCTCCTGGGTTCAAACTGGACACCGATATCCCTCCTCCACCGGCTGGGTTCACGATGGATGCGCCCAAAGAGCAGGCCAAGCCCAAGCTTTGGGATTCCAAGTCCTCCGACGATGACATCATCAAGGCCCTTGGGTATGATCCCGCCGTTCTGAAGAAGTCCAAATTCTACTCGGATGGCATGTTTTCCAGGATCACCACTGATCCAGGAACGACCGTATCCAAGGAGACTTCTGGGCCTCTGTTCTCTGCTATCAAGGGAGCCGCCAACGTAGGGATGGGTTTTGACCAGATTGTAAGGCGTGGGTGGAAACTCGCGGGCGTTCTATCTGATGCCGATGTTCAGATGGTCGATGCGAACAAGAAGTTCGTAGACCTTGAATACGAGCGATCCCATACCCAACTCGGGAACAAAAAGGCTACAGGACTAGCCAAAGGCATTCTGAATGCATCTGAATTTGTTGGAGAATCGCTTCCGACCTTGTTTCCAGGCGGTCCCACTCTTTCAGGGGTAAAGTTGCTCTCAGGGCAAGGTGTTAAGCAACTCGGGAAGATTGCCGCAGTAGGCGCAGGAACGGCCCTAACTCAGCCTGTGACTGTTGATCCGAATGATCCCTATTCCTACCTCAAGGCGAAGGCGAAACAGGTCGTTGCGAGCGTGTTTATGGCTCCAGCGGCTCAACTCGGTATCGAAAGGGGCGCCGTGCCTGCTGCGAAGTTCCTGGCTAAGAACAATCTATTAGCACGTATCTTTGGCAATAAGGCAGCGCGGGAAGCCGCCATAGAACGGGTCGAAGCCATAAGGACATCAACCCAAAGCCCTTCCTATCCCCAAGGCGCAGAGCCTAGCCTTGGTGAAGCCTTGCAGAATCCAGGGCTGAATGCTTTGGAAAACAAGGCTGAATACATTCCATTTTCTGGCAGAAGGGCGCAACTCGAAAAGGGGAATAAGGCGCTTTACGAGAAATTGAAGTCAATGGCGGATCAAGAAAAGCCAGGATTAGGCATCGCCGGGGCTGGACCTGAGATTGCAGAGTCGGCAAGCGGCAAACTGGCAAGCGCTAAGGCTGAGTTCAAAGAGCCTTACGGATTCGTCCGGGATGTTGTGGGCGATACTCCACCTGTCAGAACGTCAACGCTCAAGGCTTTTGATGACGCCATCACTAAGGAAATTGGGATCAGCGGTAAGAACAGCCCCGAAGTGAAGGCCCTATCCTTGGCAAGAGATAACTTCTCCAAGGGTGAAACTGGACGAAACTTCGCTGATATGGAGGCCATTCAAGACAGGCTCCAATACGATGCCGCACATAGCTCGACAAGTCCCGACCCAGGACAGAAGGCTCTAGGCCGATATGCCAGAGACATTAGCAGAGGAGTCGGCGAGGACATGCATGCCACGATAGCACTCGCAGACCCTACCGGCTTCGCTTCTGATATCTACAGGTCAACAAATAAATCCTACGGGTCGAAGGTCCGAAGATTCGACCCCAACCAAGCCGCAGGCCCAGAATCAACCAAAAAGGCGGCGCAAACATTCGTAGCGCCGGAAGGTTTCGAGGGGACCATCCCAGACAAGCTCTTCGCTAGGGATAACCCGGAAATGGCTAAATATGCCAGGGAAGCACTTGATGAGCGCGGGGCTAAGGCTGTGAGGGCTGAGATCATGCGCAGGGCATTGGACGCTGGAGAAGATTCCAAGATATTCAGCCCGAACAAGGCCGCAAACGTCCTAGACAAGCACGAAAACTTCATCAAAGAATTTTTCAACCCACAAGAGGCTAAGCAGATCGAAGGGTTCAAGAATGCGCTTCGGGATATGCAGCGGAGCGGGCAATACCTAGAGCAAGTGACAACAGGGAAGTTTGCAGAACAGGCGAAGAGTATGACGGCCCCGTTGACAGCCGTAGGTGCTGCCATAGCTACTAAAAGCGTTATCCCGCTTGTTATCGGTGCTGGCGGCATGACGGCTGCAAAACTGTACACGAAGCTATCAGGAACCAAGGCCGGGAAAGAATGGCTTCTCGGGATGGCAAAGACTAAGCCTAATTCTTTGCTAATGAAAACTCTTATGAATCAACTCCCAAAGATTGTCGGGACCAAAGCAGGCGAAGAACCAACCCAGGAGCAAAAATGAGCGCTATGCCCTTCAGTTTTCCCGTATTCAAGGCGTTCACCCAGACGGGCACATTGGCCCCGCTGGTAGGCGGCAAGCTCTACGCCTTCGCCGCAGGGACTTCCACGCCTCTTGCAACCTACTCTGACGCCGCATTGACCACCCCGAATGCCCATCCTGTAGTTCTGGACGCGAACGGGGAAGCGATCATCTATCTTGGTGCAGCACCATACAAGATGCGTCTGGAAAATTCGGCCTCGGTGGTGCAGACCGGGTGGCCGATTGACAACATCCAGAGTAGCGTGGCCATCTCGGCGCTCTACACTGATGCTCTCCGATCCGATCTTGCCGATGCTTCTGACATCGACAATGGAGACGCCAAGATCGCAGTCGAACAGCCTTTCACGGGCGCGGTTGCCAGGACGCAGCACGACAAGAACAAGGAATGCATCAGTGTCCTTGATTTTGGCGCTGATCCTACAGGCGTAGCTGATAGTACCGTATATTTCCAGGCAGCAAGTGATTCCATTACCACGCCTGGGAGTCTTCTGATCCCAGCTGGGACCTATAAAGTGCAAGGATGGATCATCACAAATTCCGACCTTAATATCATATGCCATGGGTCTCTAATCCCAGCCGCAAATACCACTACTCCAGTTGTACAACTTGGGACTGATGCTATCGTATGCTTTCGCGTCACAGGCAATTTATCTACCACTAGTGGTGGATTATGGTCCACCTGGACTAATGCTATCGGTATCAGTTTTAAGGGACTGGTTGAAGCCAATCTATTGTTGAACGTGAACGGGTTCAATGTTGGGCTAGATTTCTGCCCAGCAGCAACGGCTGTGGCATATAACAGCTTTTACCTTCAGCGGGTATATAATAATGCCACTGGCATCTATATGCGCCCAACGTCAACGGGCTACACAAACGAAATGCACTTTTTTGGTGGCAGGTTCGCTCATACGGGGACCACAAATCTCGCGTCTTTGACACACATTAATCATGAGTCTGAAGGCGCAAATATTGTAAACAACATCCATTATTATTGCCCGTGTTTTGAGGGCGGCGCCAAAATGATAAACTGGGACTCCATTTTTTGCTCAGTGCGGCAAGCGCGAGGGGAAATCTATAAAGCTGGGACACAAGCGGTAGATTATGCGCAGCCATATATCGATTTTCATTCACGGTCAAAAAATAATATAATTGAATTTGGATATATCAGCGCCATGCAAACCGCAGGAGGCGGAATGGGCGTTGACTTGGGAGTAGCCACTAGGGTAAATAATTATAGCGCAACAGTCTCTGGGAATCAAACATTATACTGCTATCCTGGAGCGCTGGTACATATAACGGTCGGGGGCGTGACCTTTGCATCCGTTATCACTAGCTCAGCCTATGGAGCTCCCTCTACTACTATCAGGATAACGGACCCAATTATCACGGGTAATAGCACCGCCACCGTGGTTCCAAGTGTAGTGAACAGTGCGAATTGGCCTGGGAACAGTGTTCGATTCACCCGGTTACAAATCCCAGGAGAGAATGTTTATACCTTTTATAAAGACGAAAGACGGACATACTCAAGATCATCCATTACTATCAGCAACATGGATTCGCATAGTCCAGCTCTCGTATTGGTGCCAGGGGGAGCAGGCGCAGAGGATGTTTTACGAGTAATAGAATTTGATAGTTTATCCGCAAATCTTACTGGGACTGGGCAACTATACCTAAAAGACAAGTTGCTAACGACTGGGGGCATCGGTGTTGGCAATTCTGCGGCAGGAACTACCCCCAGCGGCTGTGTCAAAAAAATCCAGGTATTCGATGCAGCCGGGGCGTCACTTGGATATCTTGCTGTCTATTCGGCGATCACCTGAAATAAGCGATTGTCGGAACCTTGATAATCGGTTTCGTAGCTCTACGGTATTTTCAATATTTACGTGCTGAAAACCCGATTTAGGCGTACTCATAACGAATTATGAAGGTTCGCCCAATTCAAAGTTAGGTTTCATGAACGCACACCAATGCGTCTTTTGCGCTTTCCCAGACGGATGCCCGAAAAGCGGCATGTATGGAGCGCATTTCACGATTTCCTTGAGCGGCACGTCGCATTCGTTCCATTTGAAAATCAACACACCACCAGCCTTCAAAACTCGGAAGCACTCAGAGAATCCACGGCTCAAATCGTCGCGCCATGTCTCTTTGTCGAGTCTCCCGTAGGATTGCGCCATGAAGCTGTTTTCCCCAAGGAACAAATGCGGCGGGTCAAACACCACCATCTGGAAAGTCTCGTCTGGATATTCCATGTCTCGGAAGTCATGGACTCGGTCGGGAAGGCATTTCCTGATCCGGGCATCCTTTCCGCTGCCAACAACCTTTGGCGGCATCACGCGACAGTCGGCGAAAAGCACGTTCGGATTTTCCTTATCAAACCAGAATTGTCGGCCACCGCAGCAGGCATCCAACACCGGCGGGAAACCTAACCTGGCGGTCAAGTCGGACGTGCCGCAAGCGGCTCCTTCAAACGGTTGTGCTTGTTCCATCGTTATCTCTCCTTTTAGGTTTCGGTTCGCGTTTGGGGGGTGCGCCCCTGACCGCTCTATCTAGTTCTGTTGGCTGGTCGAGCTGCCAACGTAGACGGATCATGGATGGCGAATAGTTGCTTTTGAACTCTTTGTTCACCGGCATACAGTTGGTAAATACATCTTCATAAGCACTCACCTTGGCTTCTGCATCAAGGCATTGCTTCATCCAAAGATCACGTTCTCGCAGGGCAAAATAAAGATCGTCCTGCACAGCGCCTAACCCATCGCTCGACCTTGACGCTGCCTCGGGTGGCAAACCATTTTCGTTGTTCTCGCTCATCGTTTCCTCCTCCGTTTGAAATGCTCCCCGGCTGGTCCGGTTAGCTTGGTTGATAGAACGACACCCAAACAACCAGACCAAGGA
>Ga0315295_10001314_pt1 | contig 21270 bp, 15 predicted proteins | sample YL17G14_0_MG_FD_204453 | JGI IMG/M metagenome (GOLD analysis project Ga0315295, IMG submission 204453) | Sediment microbial communities from Yellowstone Lake, YNP, Wyoming, USA - YL17G14_0 | ecosystem: Environmental > Aquatic > Freshwater > Lake > Sediment | place: USA: Wyoming | collected...
GGCGCTCCGGCTCCGCCACCCAACGAGTTCGTGGTGCTGCGCGACCGGGACAACCCGCAGCACAGCGCCGTGGGCAAGTTCAGCGCTCCGCGCCAGGCCTACGTGCCCCTCATCAAGCTCCCCAAGGAGGGGACCTGGGGCATCCGGCCCCGCAACAAGGAGCAGTCGTTCGCGCTCGACCTGCTCCTCAACGACGAGATCCGGCTGGTCACCATCGTGGGCAAGGCGGGCACGGGGAAGACCTTGCTCGCCATCGCCGCCGGCCTGCACAAGACCATGGAGGAGTCGGCCTACCAGAAGCTGCTCGTGTCCCGCCCCATCTTCCCCCTGGGCCGCGACATCGGATACCTGCCCGGCAGCGTCGAGGAGAAGCTGAATCCCTGGATGCAGCCCATCTTCGACAACGTGGAGTACCTCATGAACCTGTCGCGCTCGGAGAAGAAGCTGGGGCGCGGCTACCACGAGCTCATCGACCTCGGGATCCTGGAGATCGAGCCGCTGACCTACATCCGGGGCCGCTCCATCCCCAACCAGTTCATGATCGTGGACGAGGCCCAGAACCTCACCCCCCACGAGGTGAAGACCATCATCACCCGCGTCGGCGACGGGACGAAGATCGTGCTCACCGGCGACCCCTACCAGATCGACAACCCGTACGTGGACCAGACCAACAACGGGCTCGTCCACGTGGTGAACCGGTTCCAGCAGGAGAGGCTGGCCGGCCACGTGACCCTGTCTAAGGGCGAGCGCTCGCCCCTCGCCGAGCTGGCGGCGAACCTCCTCTAGCGGCCTATCCCCTCAGGGTCGCCGGTGTCGGCGCCGATGGCCTCGCGGGCCACGACCCGGGCGTCGCCACGCGAGCCCCGGCGGCGTAGTCGAGGAGCTCCACGCTCCGCGGCGCGATCCCCAGCGTGAGCTTCTCCCGGTACCCCTCGGCGTCGCCACCCACCTGGCAGGGCACGGGCCGGTCGAAGGACATCTCCACGCGGTCGGCCTCGAAGTCGAGAAGGCCCGGGTGGGCGAACTCGCCGCTGAAGATCCGGCGGGCGTTGAGGATCAGGAAGGGCACCGGGATGCGCGTGACGACGCGGACCTGCATCGTCCCGCTCCGGCGCCCGGCGAAGGGGAAGGCGCGCAGCTTGAAGCCGTAGTAGGGCGCGGTGCTGCCGGCGGCCATCATGCACGGCCCGGCGTAGAGAAGCTCGCCCCGGTCGATGGCCCGCCCGACCCGCTCGCCGCTCGCGTCGAGGCGCCAGGCCGGAGAGCCGCTGTTGAGGATCTCGCAGTAGGTCGGCTTGCGCTGGAGGGCCTGGCGGGGTGCCGACCGGAGCGCGATGGCGAGGCCGTATCCGAGAAGGCCGGCGGCCAGCCGGCCGTTGCTTCCGCCCAGGCGGCTCTTCATCCAGCTGTAGTCGTTCAGCACCGCGGCATCGATTCCCAGCCCGGCGAACGGGGTGCGGCGCCCGTCGAAGGTGACGAGGTCGAGCCGCCGCCCCGGGAGGAGCTCCCCGGAAAGGTGGCGCCGGAGGTCGTCGACCGGGCGGCCGGCTCCCACCATCTCCGCGACGGCATTGCCGGTGCCCAGCGCCAGCACGCCGAATCGGGGCGCCGGCGCGTCGTGGGTCTCGGCCCGGTCGAGGATGTGGTTCACCCAGGAGACGAAGGTGCCGTCGCCCCCGCCCGTGAACACGGTGTCGAAGCCGCGCGACATCACGGCGTCGGCGATGCGATGGGCGTCGTCGTGGTCGCGGGAGAAGAAGAGGTTGTCGGCGGGAACGAGGCTGGAGAGCGCGGCGCGGACTCGCGGGCCCACCTGCCGGGCGTTGGCATTCAGGAGGACGGCGGTCCGCTCGGGACGGTGGCGCGAGGTGTTGCTCGGGAGCATCGAGTCCCCTGTGCAAGGGTATGACAGATCAGTCACACCTCGAGGGAGCAATTCGGATGCCACGGTGCGTCGTCCGGAAAGGGCTGAAATATCAGGGTGTCAACCTCGACGAAGCCTTTTCGACCCGGTCTGGATCGGGAAGTGGCGGTGGCAGGCCGCGCAGGCGGCTACGCACCTCGAGCCTGGTCAGTGCCCCTTGTCGAGGGCAGGTGGAGAAGTCCGGTCTTCGTTTGACTCGTTCCGAGGAGGACTTAGGTTTTTCGCCACACGGGAGGATTTCACACCATGGGAAAGATCATCGGCATCGACCTGGGCACCACGAACTCCGTGGTCTCGGTGATGGAGGGCAAGGACCCCGTCGTCATCACGAACGAGGAGGGCTCCCGCATCACGCCGTCGGTCGTCGCGTACCTGAAGGAAGGGGAACGCCTGGTAGGGCAGGTGGCCAAGCGCCAGGCCATCACCAACCCGGAGCGGACCATCTACAGCATCAAGCGCTTCATGGGACGCCGCTTCGACGAGGTCCAGGACGAGACCAGGCGGGTCCCCTACAAGGTCGTGTCCGGCCCCAACGGGGACGCGCGCATCGAGATCGACGGCAAGGCCCTCAGCCCGCAGGAGATGAGCGCGCAGATCCTGCTCAAGCTGAAGCGGGCCGCCGAGAACTACCTGGGCGAGAAGGTCACCGACGCGGTCATCACCGTCCCGGCCTACTTCAACGACGCCCAGCGCCAGGCGACCAAGGATGCCGGCGAGATCGCCGGCCTGAACGTCCGGCGCATCATCAACGAGCCCACGGCGGCGGCCCTGGCCTACGGGCTCGACAAGAAGTCGAACGAGAAGATCGCCGTCTACGACTTCGGCGGCGGCACCTTCGACATCTCCATCCTCGAGGTGGGCGACAAGGTCGTCGAGGTGCTGGCCACCAACGGCGACACCCACCTCGGTGGCGACAACATCGACCAGGTGATCATCGACTGGCTCATCGCCGAGTTCAAGAAGGACACCGGCATCGACGTGTCCAAGGACAAGATGGTCCTCCAGCGGCTCAAGGACGCCGCGGAGAAGGCCAAGATCGAGCTCTCCTCCACCATGGAGACCGAGGTCAACCTTCCCTTCCTCACCGCCGACCAGACCGGCCCCAAGCATCTCGCGGTGAAGCTCACCCGCGCCAAGCTCGAGCAGCTGGTCGGACCGCTCGTGGACCGCTCCATGGAGCCGGTGAGGAAGGCGCTCGCCGACGCGGGGCTCGGGCCCGACAAGATCGACGAGGTGGTGATGGTCGGCGGCCAGACCCGGATGCCGCTCATCGTCGAGGCGGTGCGGAAGTTCTTCGGGAAGGAGCCGAACAAGACCGTCAACCCGGACGAGGTGGTGAGCGTGGGCGCGGCGGTGCAGGGCGGCGTGCTCTCCGGCGACGTGAAGGACATCCTGCTCCTCGACGTCACCCCGCTGTCGCTCGGCGTGGAGACCCTTGGCGGCGTGATGACGCGGCTCATCGAACGCAACACCACCATCCCGGCCAGGAAGTCGGAGACCTTCTCCACCGCCTCCGACGGGCAGACCTCGGTGGAGGTGCACGTGCTGCAGGGCGAGCGGGAGATGGCCAGGGACAACCGCACGCTGGGGCGCTTCCACCTCGAGGGGATCCCGCCGGCGCCACGCGGCGTTCCCCAGGTCGAGGTCACCTTCGACATCGACGCCAACGGCATCCTGAACGTCGCCGCCAAGGACAAGGCCACCGGCAAGGAGCAGAAGGTGATCATCACCCAGTCGTCCGGCCTCTCCAAGGAGGAGGTCGACAAGATGGTCACCGACGCCCGCTCCCACGAGGCGGAGGACAAGCAGCGTCGCGAGGAGGTCGAGACGAAGAACCGGGTCGAGAACCTCGCCTACCAGGCGGAGAAGCTGATCAAGGAGAACAAGGAGAAGCTCTCGGCGGCCACCGTGACCGAGCTCGAGGGGCTGGTGCAGGAGGCCCACCGGGTTCGCGAGCGCGGGACCCCCGAGGAGGTGAAGGCCGCCCTGGAGAAGCTCGAGAAGGGCAGCCACAAGGCCGCCGAGGAGCTCTACAAGGCCGCCGGCACCCCTCCGGCCGGTGGCTCCGCGCCGGGAGGCGCGCCCCCTCCGCCCCAGCCGGAGAAGAAGGACGGCGGCGACGTCGTCGACGCCGAGTACAAGCAGGTGTAGGAGCGCCACGCCGCCTCGACGCAATGCACCTCACCGTCCTCTCCCGCTCCGCGGCCATCTTCACCACGCGGCGCATCGTCGAGGCGGCCCGGGCCCGCGGCCACGTGGTCCGGGTCGTGGATCCGTTGCAGGTCGAGATGCGCCTCGGGAGGGACGGACCGGAGATCTTCCACCGCGGGCGCGACTTCCCGGCCACCGACGTGGTGGTTCCGCGCATCGCCCCGTCGATCAGCCAGTACGGCCTCGCGGTGGTGAACCACCTCCAGCTTCTCGGCCTGCCGGTGCTCAACGGGGCCCCCGCCATCGGCCTGGCCCGGAACAAGATGCGGGTGCTGCAGCTGCTCTCGGCGAGCGGCGTGAAGGTCCCGCGGACGGTCATGGCGTCCGAGCCCTCGGGGCTGCGGGACATGGTGCGCCACGTGGGCGGCCTGCCCGTGCTGGTGAAGCTGCTCCGGGGCAACGAGAAGACCGGCGTCATCGTCTGCGAGACCCGGCAGGCCCTCGAATCGGCGCTCGAGGCCATCCTGCGCCTCGGGCAGAACACCATGGTGCAGCAGTATCTGAAGGGGAGCCGGGGCGGGGATCTCCGGGTGTTCGTGGTCGGCGGCCGTGCCGTGGCGGCCCTGCGGCGCCGCCCCCGGGTGGGGCGCCTGTCGCGCAACCTGGGACAGGGCGCCCGCTTCGAGGGCGTCCGGCTGGGAGGCGAGGCCGAGCAGGCCGCCGTCGCCGCCGCGCGCGTGATCGGGCTCGAGGTCTGCGCCGTCGACATGCTCGACGCCCCAGGGGGCCCGCGCGTCTTCGAGGTGCACAGCTCCCCGGGCATCCGGGAAGCAGAGGAGGCCTGCGGCACCGACGTGGCAGGGGCCATCGTGGAGCGGGCAGCCGAGCTGGCCGGCCTTCCCCCGGCTCCCGGGAAGCGCCGCGCGCGAGGGCGACCGGCGCCCCGGGGAGCCTGACGGAGGGGAGCGCGGGAATGAATCCTCGGGCGGCGGCGCCAGTCCGAGGTATATCGCCCCCGGAATGGAGGGATGGCACATGATCCGCATCACGCTGGCCTTCCTGGCCCTCGCCGCGGCCGCCCCGGCCCTGGCTGCCGGCGGCGCCAACGCCGCCAGCACCTACAGGGTCGTGACCGACGGATCGTCCCGCACCCTCCGGGTGGGGGAGAAGGGCAAGGTGGTGGTGGTGGTCGATCCTCTCGAGAAGGGGATCCACGTGAACCGCGAGTTCCCGCTCAAGTACAAGGTGGAGCCCTCGCCTGGCCTCCAGGTGGAGAGGAGCGAGTGGAAGCGGGGGGACGCCGTCGATCCGGACGCCGAGAACCCGCGCTTCGAGATCCCGGTGGTGGCCGTCGCCAGGGGGGCGCAGCAGGTGGCCGTGCAGATGCGCTTCGCCATCTGCAGCGACTCGTGGTGCGTCCCGCAGACCAGGACCGTCACCGTCGCCATCGACGTGAAGTGAGGATCCCGTGCGCGTCGTCTACGGCATGAACCCGGTCCGCGAGCTGCTCCGGGCGGGCGCGGAAGGACTCACCGAGCTCTGGCTCGTCGAGGGAGGCGACCGCCAGCGCGCCTTCGCCGACCTGGAGCGCATCGCGCGCGACCTCGGGGCCAAGGTTCGGGCTGCGCCGCGCCCGCGCCTCGACCGCCTGGCCGGCGTGACCCAGCACCAGGGCATCGTCGCCGTGGTCGCGGATTTCAGATACCGGGAGGTCGAGGACATCCTGGCCGTCGCCCGCGCGGCCGGCGAGCAGCCGCTCCTCGTCCTCCTCGACGGGGTGGAGGATCCGCACAACCTCGGGGCGGTGGTCCGCTCGGCCCACGCGCTCGGCGCACACGGGGTGGTGATACCCCGCGACCGGGCGGCCTCGGTGACGCCCGCCGCCGCGAAGGCGTCGGCCGGGGCGGTCGAGCACATGGCCGTCGCCCGGGTGACCAACCTCGTGCGCACCATCGAGGAGTTGAAGGAGGCGGGCGTCTGGACCGTCGCAGCCGTGCCGGACGCGGACCAGGACCTGGCCTCGGTCGACCTCCGGGGTCCCACGGCCCTGGTCATCGGCGGGGAGGGGCAGGGGATCCGTCCCCTGGTCCGGAAGAGCTGCGACCATGCCGCCCGCATCCCCATGGCGGGGCGAGTGGGAAGCCTCAACGCGTCCGCCGCGGCGGCCATCGCCCTGTACGAAGCGACGCGTCAGCGCGCCGAAACCGCAGGCAAGACCTCGGCTTGACAAGCCCAGGGACGTCCGGTACAAGCACCCGCTCCGACGACAGGGACAGGTGTTCCTTGCGCCGGAAGGCCAGAGCCGAAACTTCTGGGGATTCGCTGGCGTAGCTCAGTTGGCAGAGCAGCTGCCTTGTAAGCAGCAGGTCGCGGGTTCGAATCCCACCGCCAGCTCCAGCTGCCTCGTTGCGCCGGTCGTCGTCGTTCGAGGTCGAGAGATGTCATGGAGGGGTTCCCGAGCGGCCAAAGGGAGCAGACTGTAAATCTGCCGGCTTACGCCTTCGGTGGTTCAAATCCACCCCCCTCCACACCCGGAGAAGAGAGGTTCGCGGGAATAGCTCAGTTGGTAGAGCGTCAGCCTTCCAAGCTGAATGTCGCGGGTTCGAATCCCGTTTCCCGCTCCATCCCGCACGAAAGGAAGAAAGGCCCTCTTAGCTCAGTCGGTAGAGCGCGTCCTTGGTAAGGACGAGGTCTCCAGTTCAATCCTGGAAGAGGGCTCCAGCATCTCGATGGAGTCGTGAGGAAATGCAGTTGGTCATCCAGTGAGGAAGCCGAACCATGGCCGGGAACAGAACCATCGTCACGCTCGAATGCACGACCTGCAAGGAGCGGAACTACAGCACCACCAGGAACAAGAAGAAGACCCAGGACAAGCTCGCGCGTTCCAAGTACTGCCCGCGTTGCCGCAAGCACTCGGCGCACAAGGAAACGAAGTAGTCCTGTACCGGGAGTTCGAAGGCCAGTAGCTCGAACGGTAGAGCAGCGGTCTCCAAAACCGCGGGTTGGGGGTTCGAATCCCTCCTGGCCTGCCAGCTGAGCGGAAGGGCAGCATGGACAAGGGAACCGGCGTCGAACCGAAGCGGATCGTCGCGATCTTCTACTTCTTCGCGGCGGTCGTGGTCGGGATCTTCCTCGAGAAGATCCTGGGCATCGTCTTCTCGTACGCCCGGCTCAACGACACGGCGTTGCTCGGCGACGAGTGGACGGTCACGACCGTGCTCGGGTACGGCATCGCCGGGGTGCTGGCGGTGCTGGCCTGGCGTTCGCCGCGGGTGAACGCGGTCTCGATGCAGGTGGCGCAGGAGCTGGAGCTGGTCTCCTGGCCGAACCTGCGCGAGACGCGGGCCTCCACGGTGGCGGTGGTGATCTTCACCTTCGTGGCCGCCTTCACCCTGGGGATCTTCGACCTGGTCTGGTCGAGGATCTCCGCGCTGGTCTACTAGCAGCAGGCCGGGCGCGGAAGCGCCCGGAGCACGGCGCGCCCGGCGCCGCGACCCGGAAGCCGGGAACCGGTCGCGGTGCCTCGATGTCGGGAGAAGCGGCATGGCCAAGAAGTGGTACGCGGTGCACACCTACTCGGGGTTCGAGAACAAGGTGAAGAAGTCGCTCGAGGAGCGCGTGCGCCAGGCAGACCTCCAGGACCTGTTCGGGGAGATCCTCATCCCCATGGAGCAGGTCGTGGAGATGGTGAAGGGCGAGAAGAAGACCTCCAAGCGGAAGTTCTTCCCGGGCTACGTGCTGGTCCACATGGAGATGGACGACAGCACCTGGCACCTGGTCAAGGGCACCGCCAAGGTCACCGGATTCGTCGGAGCCGCCAAGATTCCCAAGGACGTGCCGGCCATCTCGGACAAGGAGGTGGCGCGCCTGACCAGCCAGATCTCCGAGGGCACCCTCAAGCCCAAGCCCAAGGTGCAGTTCGAGGAGGGCGACCCGGTCCGCGTGACCGACGGCCCGTTCTCGAACTTCAACGGCACGGTGGAGGAGGTCAAGCCGGAGAAGGGCAAGGTGCGCGTGCTGGTGTCCATCTTCGGCCGGGCCACCCCGGTCGAGCTCGATTTCATGCAGGTGGAGAAGACCTAGCAGCGCCGGCTTCAGCCGGCGCAAGAACCAAACCCCGGATCCGTTCCGTCCGACGAATCCCCGAGCGCAGTCGAAGCCGCAGTACCCGCATCACCCGAAGTTCACAGAGCGTGGAAGGGCTCGCCGCCCGGGAAACCACGCAGGGCCAGCCGCACCGGCCCGGAAGGATGACGAGGCATGAAGAAGATCACAGGCCAGATCAAGCTGCAGATCCCGGCTGGCAAGGCCAACCCGGCGCCCCCGGTGGGCCCGGCGCTCGGCCAGCACGGCGTGAACATCATGGAGTTCTGCAAGCAGTTCAACGCGGCCACCCAGGCACAGGCCAAGGAAGCGCTCATCATCCCGGTGATCATCACGGTCTACCAGGATCGCTCCTTCAGCTTCATCCTGAAGACGCCGCCGGCGTCGGTCCTCCTGAAGAAGGCCGCCGGACTGCACACCGAGAAGAAGAAGGGCAGCGGCGCCCACCAGCCCGGCAAGGAGCAGGTCGGGAAGGTGTCGCGCACGCAGCTCGAGCAGATCGCCAAGATGAAGATGCAGGACATGACGGCGGGAAGCCTCGAGGCCGCGATGCGGACCGTCGAGGGAACCGCCCGGTCCATGGGCATCGAGATCGTCGGATAGCGCCGGGAGGCACGCCAAATGGCTCACATCGGAAAGAAGTTCAAGCAGGCCGCCGCCCACGTCGACCCCGTCAAGCGTTACAAGCTCGACGACGCGCTGGCCATGGTGAAGAAGACCGCCGTCCGCAAGTTCGACGAGTCGGTGGACGCCGCCATCAACCTGGGCGTCGACCCCAAGCACGCCGACCAGGTCGTCCGCGGCGCGGTGGTGCTGCCGCACGGCATGGGCAAGACCGTCCGCCTGGCGGTCTTCGCCAAGGGGGACAAGGCCCGGGAGGCCCAGGAGGCCGGGGCCGACATCGTCGGCGCGGAGGATCTGGCCGAGCGGATCCAGGGCGGCTTCATGGACTTCGACAAGGTCATCGCCACCCCCGACATGATGGGCGTGGTGGGCCGGCTCGGAAAGGTGCTCGGGCCCCGCGGCCTGATGCCGAACCCCAAGGTGGGCACGGTGAGCGCCGACGTGGCCCGCGCGGTGAAGGAGCAGAAGGCCGGCAAGGTCGAGTTCCGCGTCGAGAAGGCGGGAATCGTCCACGTGCCGTTCGGCAAGGCCTCCTTCCCGCCCGAGAAGCTGAGGGACAACTTCAACGCCATCATGGAGGTCATCTTCAAGGCCCGTCCCCAGACCGCCAAGGGGGTGTATCTGAAGGGCGTCACCGTGAGCACCACCATGGGGCCGGGCATCAAGCTCGACCCGGCCGAACTCAGCGCCCAGCACGCGGCGTAGGAGAGAGATGTTTCCAGGTTTGCCCGGCGGCAGGTCGCCGCCGGGTGTTTCCTGGTCCAAGACAGCGGGCCCACCGCTCCCCGGGTGCGAGAAGCAGAAGGGGTGGGGTGGCCAAGCGGGCGAAGGGAGCCCGACCCGCCGAGACGGGAAGTTGCTGTTGCAGCGTCCCCTGCTTGGCCAGGGGGTCTACGTACCGGTCGTCCGGTCCGTGGCCCACACAACGCCGAGCCGCATCGCGGCCGGCCGGGAAGAAGGTGAGAAAGCTTGAACCGGACGGAAAAAGAAGCAGTCATCGGCCTGCTGCACGCCAAGATGGCCAAGGCCAAGGCAGCCATCCTGGCAGAGCCCAGGGGGCTCAGCGTGGCGACGGTCACCGAGCTTCGCAGGAAGTGCCGCGAAGCCAAGGTGGAGTACCGGATCGTCAAGAACACCCTGGCCATCCGTGCCGCCAAGGGCACGGATCTCGAGCAGCTGTCGGAGAAGTTCGCCGGACCGACGGCGCTGGTCCTGTCGTACGACGACGTGGTCGCTCCGGCGAAGATCCTCGCGGACTTCGCCAAGGACCGCGAGAACTTCGCACTTCGGATCGCCGTGGTGCAGGGGAAGGTCATCGACGTGAAGGGCATCATGGCCCTCGCGAAGTTGCCCTCGCTCCCCGAGTTGCGGTCGAGGATCGCGGGCGTCGTCGCTCAGCCCGCGACGAAGCTCGTGCGGATGATCGCCGCGCCGGGCCAGCAGCTGGCCCGGGTCCTCGCTGCGCGCAGGGATCAGCTGGAGAAGCAGGCCTAACCGGTACGTGAACTCGCCCGCGCGGGAGCGCGGGCACGAACGCGGGGCGCCCTCGAAGGCGCCCCAGCAGAAAAGGAAAGACGAAGTCATGGCAGACCTGAACGCAATCGTGGAGCAGCTCTCCGGCCTCACCATCCTCGAGGCCGCCGAGCTCGTGAAGAGCCTCGAGGAGAAGTGGGGCGTCAGCGCCGCCGCCGCTCCGGTGATGGCGGCCGCCGCGGCAGCCGCCGCCCCGGTCGAGGAGAAGACGGAGTTCAACGTCGTCCTCGTCGAGGCCGGCGCCAACAAGATCAACACGATCAAGGAAGTCCGCGCCATCACCGGCCTGGGCCTGAAGGAGGCCAAGGACCTGGTCGAGGGGGCCCCCAAGGACGTCAAGACGGCCATCCCCAAGGCCGAGGCCGAGGAGATCAAGAAGAAGCTCGAGGCCGCAGGCGCAAAGGTCGAGATCAAGTAGTCGAGTCCATCTCAGGAGGGGGCGGGGCGGCCGTGGAGGCCGCCCCGCCTCGGCCTCCAGGACGGGAGCTTTGACACGGAGGGCGGGAGTGGTTAATACGCTCCCACCCCCCATGACCATCCCCGTCCCCCGGCCTCGCGGCCGGGCTTGAAGTCATGAGCCGGCCTCGCGTCGGCTCGTGGTGCTTGTAACGACTCCTTCCGGGGAAAGAGGACCACGCTCGATGGCGCCGACGATCCAGACCAATTTCCGGGCCCGCAAGAATTTCGGGAAGATCCAGAAGGTTGCGGACATCCCCAACCTGATCGCCATCCAGAAGAGTTCCTACGACAAGTTCCTGCAGGCCGAGGTCCCGCCCGAGAAGCGCGACGACACCGGGCTCCAGGGGGTCTTCAAGTCGGTCTTCCCCATCAAGGACTTCAACGAGACGAGCTCGCTCGAGTTCGTGAGCTACCACCTCGAGAAGCCCAAGTACGACGTCGACGAGTGCCACCAGCGGGGGATGACCTTCTCCGCCCCGATCAAGGTGGTCGTCCGGCTCGTGGTCTGGGACAAGGACGAGGAGACCGGCGCGCAGTCCATCCGCGACGTCAAGGAGCAGGAGGTCTACTTCGGCGAGATCCCGCTGATGACGGACAACGGCACCTTCATCATCAACGGGACCGAGCGCGTCGTCGTCAGCCAGCTGCACCGCAGCCCGGGCGCCTTCTTCGACCACGACAAGGGCAAGAGCCACTCGTCGGGCAAGATCCTCTACAACGCCCGCATCATCCCGTACCGCGGCTCCTGGATCGACTTCGAGTTCGATCACAAGGACATGCTGTACGTCCGCATCGATCGGCGTCGCAAGCTGCCGGCCACGGTGCTGCTCCGTGCCATCGGCTCGGTCCCCGACACCGCCAAGAAGGACCCCATCGACTTCCACGGGTCGTCGGAGGAGATCCTCAAGTACTACTACGACACCGAGACCATCCGCATCGAGGGCAAGGGCAAGTACGAGCGCGACGTCGCCCCGGATCTCCTGAAGGGGCAGCGCGCCACCCGGGACATCAAGGACCCCCGCACCGGCGAGGTGGTGGTCAAGAAGAACCGCAAGTTCTCCGACGGCGCCATCAAGAAGCTGGTGGCCGCCAAGGTGAAGACCCTCCCCATCGAGCCGGAGGAGGTCACCCAGAAGTACTCCGCCGAGGACGTGGTCGACGAGTCCACCGGCGAGGTCATCCTCGAGGTGAACGAGCAGGTCACCGAGGAGAAGGTGGAGGAGCTCCGCAAGCGCGGCATCGCCGCCTTCAAGGTGCTCTTCATCGACGGGTTGAACGTCCTGCCCTCGCTGCGCGACACCCTGGTCCAGGACAAGGTGTCCTCGCCGGAGGAGGCGGTGATGGAGATCTACCGCCGGCTCCGCCCGGGCGATCCCCCCACCCCGGACACCGCGGCGTCCCTCTTCCACAACCTCTTCTTCAACCCGGAGCGCTACGACCTCTCCAAGGTCGGGCGGCTCAAGCTCAACTACAAGTTCGGGGTCGAGGAGCCGCTCGACAACTCGGTGCTCACCAAGCGCGACGTGCTCGAGGTGGTCCGCTTCCTCATCGATCTGAAGAACGGCACCAAGGATCGGGACATCGACGACATCGACCACCTCGGCAACCGGCGCGTCCGGGCGGTGGGCGAGCTGCTCGAGAACCAGTACCGCATCGGGCTGGTCCGCATGGAGCGCGCCATCAAGGAGCGCATGAGCCTGCAGGAGATCGAGACGCTCATGCCGCACGACCTGATCAACGCCAAGCCGGTGACGGCGGTGATCAAGGAGTTCTTCGGGTCCTCGCAGCTCTCCCAGTTCATGGACCAGACCAACCCGCTCTCCGAGGTCACCCACAAGCGGCGCCTCTCGGCGCTGGGGCCCGGAGGCCTGACCCGCGAGCGGGCCGGATTCGAGGTGCGCGACGTCCACCCGACGCACTACGGCCGCATCTGCCCCATCGAGACGCCGGAAGGGCCGAACATCGGCCTCATCGCCTCGCTCTCCACCTACGCCCGGGTCAACGAGTACGGCTTCGTGGAGACCCCCTACCGCAAGGTGGAGGAAGGGCGGGTCACCGGCGAGGTGCACTTCTACTCGGCCCTCGAGGAGGAGAAGCACACCATCGGCCAGGCCAACTCGGCGCTCGACAAGAAGGGCAACTTCACCAGCAGTGCCGTCTCCTGCCGCCGGGGCGCCGAGTACGTCCAGGTGAAGCCGGAGGAGGTCGGGCTGATGGACGTGTCGCCCAACCAGCTGGTGTCGGTGGCCGCCGCGCTCGTCCCCTTCCTGGAGAACGACGACGCCAACCGCGCCCTGATGGGCTCCAACATGCAGCGCCAGGCGGTGCCGCTCATCCGCACCGAGGCGCCGCTGGTCGGCACCGGCATGGAGGCCATCGTCGCCCGGGATTCGGGCGTCACCGTGGTGGCACGCCGGGACGGGGTGGTGCAGTCGGTCGACGCCGGCCGCATCGTCGTCAAGGCCGACGTTCCGACCTCGGTCACCGACGTGGCCAACGAGGTGGACATCTACAACCTCATCAAGTTCCAGCGCTCCAACCAGAACACCTGCATCAACCAGAAGCCCATCGTGAAGCCGGGCGAGCGCGTCAAGAAGGGGGACGTCATCGGCGACGGCCCGGCCACCGAGATGGGCGAGCTGGCGCTCGGCCAGAACGTGGTGGTCGCCTTCATGCCCTGGCAGGGCTACAACTTCGAGGACTCGATCCTCCTCTCCGAGCGGCTCCTCAAGGAGGACGTCTACACCTCCGTCCACATCGAGGAGTTCGAGGCGGTCGCCCGCGACACCAAGCTCGGCAAGGAGGAGATCACCCGGGACATCCCCAACGTCGGCGAGGAGGCCCTCAAGGACCTCGACGAGTCGGGCATCATCCGCATCGGCGCCGAGGTCAAGTCGGGCGACGTGCTGGTCGGCAAGATCACCCCCAAGGGCGAGACCCAGCTCTCCCCCGAGGAGAAGCTGCTCCGCGCCATCTTCGGCGAGAAGGCCGGCGACGTCCGCGACAGCTCGCTGCGCGTGCCCCCGGGAGTCTCCGGCACCGTGATCAACGCCAAGGTCTTCAGCCGGAAGGGCGTGGAGAAGGACGACCGCGCCAAGGCCATCGAGGAGGCCGAGGAGGCCAAGCTCCTCAAGGACCAGAACGACGAGATCCGCATCATCCAGGACTCGGCGTATCTGAAGATCCGCAAGCTGCTCTCCGGCAAGGAGGCGGCCGCCCGCCTGGTCGACGACAAGGGCGAGCAGCTCCTCAAGAAGGGCGACACCCTCTCCGACGAGGCCCTCGACACCGTCCCGCAGCGCTACTGGGGCGAGATCGCGGTGGCCGGAACCCAGGACGTGCAGGAGAAGGTCCGCAAGATCGTCGAGAACTTCGAGGAGCAGCGCGAGCTGGTGAAGCTGCTCTTCGGGGAGAAGATCGGCCGCCTCAAGAAGGGCGACGAGCTGCCCCCCGGCGTCATCAAGATGGTGAAGGTGTACGTCGCCATCAAGCGAAAGCTGGCGGTGGGCGACAAGATGGCCGGGCGCCACGGCAACAAGGGCGTGGTCTCCCGCATCCTCCCCGAGGAGGACCTGCCCTACCTGGAGGACGGCCGTCCGGTCGACATCGTCCTCAACCCGCTGGGCGTTCCCTCCCGCATGAACGTCGGCCAGATCCTCGAGACCCACCTGGGGTGGGGCGCCCGCAACATCGGCTGGCGCGTCGAGGAGATGATCGAGAAGAGGTTCGGGCCGGACGCGATGCGCAAGTACATCAGGAAGGCCTTCGAGGGCGCGGGCGCCTCCAACGAGCGCATCGTGCAGCTCATCGAGGAGATCCCCGACAAGGAGGTCCCCAAGCTGGCCCAGAAGATGGTCCGCGGCGTCTTCACGGCCAGCCCGGTCTTCGACGGCGCGCAGGAGGACGAGATGCGCGCCATGATGACCCACGGCAGCGCCACCATGCAGTCGACGCTCTTCGACGGCCGCACCGGCGAGACCTTCGACCACGACGTCACCGTCGGCATCATGTACATGCTGAAGCTCCACCACCTGGTGGACGAGAAGATCCACGCCCGTTCCATCGGGCCGTACTCGCTGGTCACCCAGCAGCCGCTGGGCGGCAAGGCCCAGTTCGGCGGCCAGCGCCTGGGCGAGATGGAGGTCTGGGCCATGGAGGCCTACGGCGCCGCCTACTCGCTGCAGGAGTTCCTGACCGTGAAGTCCGACGACGTGGTCGGCCGCACACGCATGTACGAGGCCATCGTCAAGGGCGAGAACACGCTGGAGTCGGGCCTGCCCGAGTCCTTCAACGTGCTCATCAAGGAGCTGCAGAGCCTGGCGCTCGACGTCGAGCTGCTGGAATCTCCCGAGGCGCAGCGCGTGCGCGAGCAGGCCGAGGCGGAAGCCGATCCGCTGGGCCTGGCCGCTCCCAAGAAGACCGCCTAGGCGGGGCGATACCCGGAACCCGAACGACGCATCGAGGGATCAGACGTGAAGGATATCTTCAATTTCTTCGAGAAGCCCAAGGACCCGAAGTCGTTCTCCGCCATCCGCATCTCGCTGGCCAGCCCGGACAAGATCCGGCAGTGGTCGCACGGCGAGGTGAAGAAGCCGGAGACCATCAACTACCGGACCTTCAAGCCGGAGCGGGACGGCCTCTTCTGTGCCAAGATCTTCGGCCCGGTCAAGGACTACGAGTGCAATTGCGGCAAGTACAAGCGCATGAAGCACCGCGGGGTGGTCTGCGAGAAGTGCGGCGTCGAGGTCATCCAGTCCAAGGTGCGGCGCGAGCGGCTCGGTCACATCACGCTGGCCACCCCGGTGGCCCACATCTGGTTCCTCAAGTCGCTGCCGTCGCGCATCGGCAACCTGCTCGACATCACGCTCAAGGATCTCGAGAAGGTGCTTTACTGTGAGTCATACATCGTCACCGATCCCAAGCAGACCACGCTGCTCCGCGGCGAGCTGCTCAGCGAGGACCGCTACCAGCGGCTCCGCGACGAGATGGGGGAGGAGGCCTTCGACGCCGGGATGGGCGGCGACGCGGTGCTGGCCCTGCTCCGTCACATCGACGTGCAGCAGCTCTCCGAGCTGCTCCGCGCGGAGATGAAGGAGGCCACCTCCGACGCCAAGCGCAAGAAGATCGCCAAGCGGCTCAAGGTGGTGGACGCCTTCCGCGAGTCGGGCAACAAGCCCGACTGGATGATGCTCGAGGTCATCCCGGTCATCCCGCCCGACCTGCGCCCGCTGGTTCCGCTCGACGGCGGCCGCTTCGCGACCTCCGACCTGAACGACCTCTACCGCCGCGTCATCAACCGGAACAACCGGCTGAAGCGGCTCATGGAGCTGAACGCCCCCGACATCATCATCCGCAACGAGAAGCGGATGCTGCAGGAGGCGGTGGACGCGCTCTTCGACAACGGCCGGCGCGGCAAGACCATCACCGGGCCCAACAAGCGCCCGCTCAAGTCGCTCTCCGACATGCTGAAGGGCAAGCAGGGCCGGTTCCGCCAGAACCTGCTCGGCAAGCGCGTCGACTACTCCGGCCGCTCCGTCATCGTGGTGGGACCCGAGCTCAAGCTGCACCAGTGCGGGCTCCCCAAGATCATGGCCCTCGAGCTCTTCAAGCCCTTCATCTACAACAAGCTGGAGGAGAAGGGCTACGTCACCACCATCAAGAGCGCCAAGAAGATGGTGGAGAAGGAGCGCCCCGAGGTCTGGGACATCCTCGACGACGTGATCCGCGAGCACCCGGTCCTCCTCAACCGCGCCCCCACCCTGCACCGGCTGGGCATCCAGGCCTTCGAGCCGGTGCTCATCGAGGGCAAGGCCATCCAGCTCCACCCGCTGGTGTGCACCGCCTTCAACGCCGACTTCGACGGCGACCAGATGGCGGTCCACGTTCCGCTCTCCACCGAGGCCCAGGTCGAGGCCCGCGTGCTCATGATGAGCACGAACAACATCCTCTCGCCGGCGCACGGCAAGCCCATCATCGTGCCGTCGCAGGACATCGTGCTGGGCATCTACTACATGACCCGGGAGCGGGCCTTCGCGAGCGGGGAGGGGAAGATCTTCTCCAGCCCGGGCGAGGTGCGCGCCGCCTACGACCAGGGCGCCGTCGACCTCCAGGCCAGGATCTCGGTGCGCATGGACGGCAAGCGGGTGGAGACCACCACCGGCCGCGTCCTGCTCTACGACATCGTGCCCAAGCGCATCCCCTTCGACGCCATCAACAAGGTGATGGACAAGAAGCAGCTCCAGAGCCTCATCGACCTCACCTACCGGCTCTGCGGCGAGAAGGAGACGGTGCTGCTCGCCGACCGGGTCCGCTCGCTCGGCTACAGCAACGCCACCCGCGCCGGCATCTCCATCTCGCTGGACGACATGCTCATCCCGAAGCGGAAGCATGTCCTGCTCGAGAAGGCCACCAGGGAGGTCGACGAGATCCGCAACCAGTACGCCGAGGGTCTCATCACCGACGGCGAGCGCTACAACAAGGTCATCGACATCTGGGCCCAGGTCACCGAGGAGGTGGCCCTCGCCATGATGGGCGAGATCGGCTTCGAGACCGCCGAGGGCGTGAGCGGGGACGGCAGGAGCGAGGAGCGCAAGCTGCCCTCCTTCAACCCCATCTACATGATGGCCGACTCCGGAGCCCGCGGCTCGCCGCAGCAGATCCGGCAGCTGGCCGGCATGCGAGGCCTCATGGCCCGCCCGTCGGGCGAGATCATCGAGACCCCCATCACCGCCAACTTCCGCGAGGGATTGAACGTCCTCCAGTACTTCATCTCCACCCACGGCGCCCGCAAGGGGCTCGCCGACACGGCGCTCAAGACCGCCAACTCGGGCTACCTGACCCGACGGCTCGTCGACGTGGCCCAGGACGCCATCATCACCGAGTACGACTGCGGCGCCATGGACGGCATCACGCTGGGCTCGCTCGTCGAGGGTGGGGTGATCATCGAGCCCATGGGCGAGCGCATCCTCGGCCGCGTGGCGCTGGAGGACATCTCCGACCCCATCGCGGGCGGCGAGCTGGTCCGGGCCAACGAGGAGATCGACGAGCAGAAGGTCAAGCTGGTCGAGAACTCGGGCGTCGACCGGGTGAAGATCCGGTCGGTGCTCACCTGCCAGGCCCGCCGCGGCATCTGCGTCGAGTGCTACGGCCGTGACCTGTCCCGCGGGCGCAAGGTGAACATCGGCGAGGCGGTGGGCGTCATCGCCGCGCAGTCGATCGGCGAGCCGGGAACCCAGCTCACCATGCGCACCTTCCACATCGGCGGCGCCGCCACCCGGCGCTCCGAGAAGTCCGGGGTCGAGAACCGCAACGCCGGCGTGGTCAGGTTCCTCGGGGTGAACGTCGCCAGGAAGAAGGACGGCACGCTCATCGTCATGAACCGCAACGGCGAGGTGCTCATCAACGACGAGCAGGGGCGCGAGCGCGAGCGCTACGGCGTGGTGTACGGCGCCAAGATGCTGGTCAAGGACGGCGAGGAGGTGAAGGGCGGCACCGCCCTCGCCGAGTGGGACCCGTACTCGGTCCCCATCCTCACCGAGGTGGCGGGCCGCGTGAAGTTCGGAGACCTGGTGGACGGCGTCACCTACGCCGAGCAGGTGGACGAGATCACCGGCCTGGCCCGAAAGGTGGTCACCGCCTCCAAGGATCCGGACGCCCGCCCGCGGGTCTCCGTCAAGGACGAGCGGGGGCAGACCAAGAAGCTGGCCAGCTCCGACGCCGACGCGCGCTACATGCTGCCCGAGGGAGCGAACCTCGTCATCTCCGACGGGGACGAGATCGACGCCGGCGACGTCATCGCCAAGATGCCGCGCGAGACCACCAAGACCAAGGACATCACCGGCGGTCTGCCCAGGGTGGCCGAGCTCTTCGAGGCCCGCAAGCCCAAGGAGTACGCCGTCATCTCGGAGATCGACGGAGTGGTTTCCTTCGGCAAGGACACCAAGGGCAAGCGCAAGGTGGTCATCACGCCGGAGATCGACGGCAAGCTTCGCCCCGACCTGTCGAAGGAGTACCTGATCGGGAAGGGCAAGCACATCAGCGTGCACACCGGCGACCGGCTCCGGGCCGGCGAGGCGCTCATGGACGGCGCCGCCAACCCGCACGACATCCTCCGGGTGCTCGGCGAGAAGGAGCTGGCCCGCTGGATGGTGGACGAGGTCCAGGAGGTCTACCGGCTCCAGGGCGTGAAGATCAACGACAAGCACATCGAGACGATCGTCCGGCAGATGCTGCGCCGGGTGCGGATCATCGACGTGGGCGACACCAGCTTCCTCGCCGACGAGCAGGCCGAGAAGTGGGTCTTCGAGGAGGAGAACGAGAAGGTGATGAAGGCCGGCGGCCGTCCTGCGCAGGGGGAGCCCCTGCTGCTCGGCATCACCAAGGCCTCGCTCTCCACGGAGTCGTTCATCTCCGCCTCGTCGTTCCAGGAGACGACCAAGGTCCTCACCGAGGCCGCCATCAGCGGCAAGATGGACTACCTGCGCGGCCTGAAGGAGAACGTCATCATGGGCCGGCTCGTGCCTGCCGGCACCGGCCTCTCGGCCTACAAGCACCTCGACATCGAGGTGGAGACGCCGGTCGACGCCGTGGAGCAGGCCGAGGAGGCCCTCGGGCTGGTCGCGGCGGGCGGCGACGAGTAGCCGGCGGAGCCGGAAGAGGTTCGATGGCCCGGGGGCGGATGCCCCGGGCCATCGCCATTCCTGGGTCCTGGACATCCCCCGGACGGCGCGCCCTGTTCCGGGGCGGGCATGTGGGACTATTCCGTCCTTCCAGGCGGTTGACAGGCCATGCGCCCCATCCGGTCCTGGGGGGTCGCTTCACGATAAATGGGGTCCCTTTGACCACAAAAACAGTCGACATTATTCTGTCACAATTGAGTCATCCCGGATGGTTGGCTTGGGTGATTGACTAGTGTTGTCCAGATTCGTAGTATGCCGCCACGTGACTGTCCGGCATTCCGGAAGACCCGGCAGCCTGCACGGACAGCGGAGAGGCAACGGAAGATGAAGACCGCCGGTATCCAGCGCGGCAGCAAGGAGTTCGAGGAGCTCGCCCCGTATCTCAAGGCGGTCCGCGACTACCCGCCGCTCACCCGGGACGAGGAGCATGCGCACGCACTCAAGGCTCGAAAGGGCGAGGTGAGCGCCAAGCAGAAGCTCGTCCGGCACAATCTCGCCTTCGTCGTGGCCATCGCCCGGAAGCAGCGTCGCGGCACGGTCCGGCTCGACGACCTGATCCAGGAAGGCAACGTCGGCCTGATGCGCGCGGTGGAGAAGTTCGATCCGCACGCCGGGACCCGCTTCTCCACCTACGCGGTCTGGTGGATCCGCGCCTACGTGGGCAAGTACCTGAAGGAGGCGCGCAGCACGGTCCGGCCGCAGAGCGGAACCGTCGCCCAGCCCGACCTCTCCCTCGACAGCTACATCGACGAGGACGGGGACGTCTCCCACCTCGAGCGCATCGAGGACGAGGGTCCGGGACCGGAGGGCGGCTACCTCTCCAACGAGGGCGATCGCGAGGTCCGCGACGCGCTCGGCAAGGTCCGCAAACGCATCGGCGAGCTGGGCTGGGACATCATCCACAACCGGCTGCAGCAGGACTCCCCGAAGACCCTCGAGGAGATCGGCAAGCGATGGGGCGTGTCGCGCGAGCGCGTCCGCCAGGTGGAGCTGAAGACCAAGCAGTTCCTCCAGCGGTATCTCGAGGGAGTCGAGTCGGTCGAGACCGGCCAGATCGGCAGCGAGGAGGAAGCCGCCTAGACCCGGGCAACCCTCCGGCGGCCCAAGGCCCACTTCGCGCTGCGGGGTGGGCCTTTCGCTTGCAACATCCGGCTGCAGCGCGGATCTCTTCCGTGGGTTCCGCGCCGGGAGGTACGTGGCGTGGACCGAGGGGACGAGGGCGGGTCGATCGTCCCGGGACCCGGCGGCGGGGCCCGGCGCATCGCGGCCGAGGTCTTCGAGGCCCGGCAGCGCGCCCGGCTCATGCTCGCGGAGGCGGCCGCCGAGGCGCGGCGCTCCCGGGAGGTCGCGGAGGCGGAGGTCCTCTCCTGGCGGGTGGCTGCGGCGGAGGCCGGACGCCAGGAAGGGCTGGCCCGGGCGGCAGCCGAGCTGGTTCGAGGGGCCGAGGAACGCGATCGCCTCATCGCCGGCTGCACCGGCGAGGTCCTGGACGTGGCGTCGGCCATCGCCGGACGAATCCTGCTCCGGGAGGTCCGTCCCGGTGCAGACGCCGTCCTGGCGGCCGGGCGCGCGCTCTCCGAGGTGCGCGGGTGCCGCCGGGCCACGCTCCGCGCCTGCCCTCGGGAGGCGGAGGAGATCCGGGCCATCGGGGGGCGGCTGGGCGAGGCGGTCGGGCGCCTGTGTGTCCTCGAGGACCCGACGCTCGTGCCGGGCGAGGTGGTGGTGGAGGCCGACGGCGCCGTCGTGGACGGACGCTTCCGGACCCAGCTCGCCGAGCTCCGGCGCGCGCTGGAGGAG
>Ga0315295_10001316_pt1 | contig 21264 bp, 20 predicted proteins | sample YL17G14_0_MG_FD_204453 | JGI IMG/M metagenome (GOLD analysis project Ga0315295, IMG submission 204453) | Sediment microbial communities from Yellowstone Lake, YNP, Wyoming, USA - YL17G14_0 | ecosystem: Environmental > Aquatic > Freshwater > Lake > Sediment | place: USA: Wyoming | collected...
GATTCGTTTTTCCAGCTCAGCGGTTACCTCTGGCGAGGCGCTGCCAGCGTATTCAGGCTTGTACTTGAAGCCGTTCCATCGGGCTGGGTTATGGCTGGCGGTGATGATTACAGCCCCTGCTGCTTTCTTGGCTACGATGGCGTAGCTAATCACCGGCGTTGGTGCTGCCTTCGGGTTGAGATATGCCTTGATGCCGTTGGCAGCGATAACCTCAGCCACGGCAGCGGCGAAATCCTCAGAGGCAAACCTGGTGTCGTAGCCTATGATTAAGCCCTGGGAAGCGATGCCTCTAGCCTGAAGATAGTTAGCCACCCCCTGAGCGCAGGCGCGAACGTTATCGAAGGTGAAATCCTCTCCTATTACGCCTCTCCAGCCGTCAGTGCCGAACTTTATCACTTGGGGCATTTCTACCCTCTCTAAAATGAGATAGCGTTATCTTCGATGACCTTCCCCGCCCAGACCTTGATACTGTGCTCCAGCTTGTTGCCTTTGCCTATGACCACATCGTCGCTGATTATAGAGCCATCGGTTACCCATGTGTTATCTCCGATGGCACTGTTGTTGCCTACAACGCTGTTTCTTACCGTTACCTTCTTGCCCAGCCTGACGTTCTGCCAGAGTATTGCCTCATCTATAATGCTGCCCTGTCCTATGATACACCCGCTACCGAGGACAGCAGGACCCGAGATTTCAGCATCTTGCTCGATGGTACAGCCTTTACCGATGACAACGGGTCCCACTAGCTTGACTGATGAGTGGATATCGCAGCCTTCCTCGAGCCAAACGTCATCTGCCATCGGTTTGCCCGGGAGGCGTGCGAAAGCCTTGCCCATGAGAAGGTCGTGGTGCAGCTTCAGGTAGTCGGCAGGCTTGCCGGTGTCGAGCCAGTATGCGTTAGAGCGGTAGCCGTAGAAAGGGATGCCCTTCGTAACCAGGTCGGGGAAAAGCCCGCGCTCCAGCATACAGTGAATGCCCGAAGGTATGAGTTTTAAAACCTCTGGTTCGAGCACATAAGTTCCGGCGTTGATTAGGTTGGAGGTTACCCTTTCCCAGCTTGGCTTTTCTAAGAAGCCTTTGACCCTGTCCTTGGTATCTAGCTCGACTACCCCGTAGGCAGTCGGGTCCTCTACGGGGGTGAGCGCGATGGTGGCTTTGGCTTTGTGCGCCTGGTGAAATCGTATCATCTCTGTGAGGTCGAGGTCGCTGAAGATGTCGCCGTTAAAAACCAGGAAGGTGTCATCGAGGGACTGTTCCGCATTTTTCACGGCACCGCCTGTTCCCAGCGGCGTTTTTTCCACAGCGTAGCTCAATTTGACTCCGAAGCCGCTGCCGTCTCCAAAATGGCTTTGGATGAGGTCGGGCAGGTAGCAGATAGCAAGTATTATCTCGTCTACGTGATGTCTCTTAAGGTGCTCAATCATATGCTCCAGGAACGGTTTGTTAATGATGGGCACCATGGGCTTGGGGAGGTTGCAGGTGAGAGGACGTAACCGCAACCCCTCTCCGCCAACGAGAATAATTGACTTCACTACTTCTCCTTACTAGCCTTTAGCCCCGCATCTGCCCGCAGTGCCCTCGCTTTGTCGGTGCGCTCCCACGGCAGGTTGAGGTCGCTGCGTCCGAAGTGACCATAGGCGGCAGTCTGCTTGTAGATGGGGCGACGCAGGTTCAGCAACTCGATGATAGCTCCCGGTCGGAAGTCGAAGTGCTTATCAAGCAGCTTCTGGATAACCTCGTCGTTTACTTTGCCGGTGCCGAAGGTCTCTATGGATATGGAGAGCGGGTGGGCTATGCCTATGGCATAAGATACCTGAATCTCCACCCTGTCGGCAAGCCCGGCAGCTACTATGTTCTTGGCAGCGTAGCGGGCATAATAGGCAGCGGAGCGGTCTACTTTTGTGGGGTCTTTCCCCGAGAAAGCGCCGCCTCCATGTCTGGCAACACCGCCGTAGGTATCAACAAGTATCTTTCGTCCGGTGAGACCCGTGTCGCCCATCGGACCGCCTATAACAAAGCGCCCTGTGGCATTTATATAATATTTAGTCTTCTTGTCCAGGAGATTGTGAGGGATTACGTGTCTTATTACAGATTCGTGTATATCTCGATGTATCACCTCGTTGCTGGTAGCCTCGTTGTGCTGGGCACCGATAACTACAGCTTCTACTCGTTTGGGTATTCCGTAGTTATACTCAACGGTAACCTGGGATTTGCCGTCAGGGCGCAGGTACGGCAGTGTGCCATCTTTTCTAACCTGTGCCAGTTGTTGACAGAGCTTGTGGGCTAATACAATAGGAAGAGGCATGAGCTCTGGCGTTTCGTTGCAGGCGAAACCTATCATCATACCCTGGTCGCCTGCGCCCAATGTCTCCTTATCGTTATTGTTCTTATTCTTATTTGCAGCTTTTTCCTTTTCTCTGGTCTCCTTCGAGTGATCAACCCCCATCGCTATATCTGGAGATTGCTCCTTGATGGAGACGATGACACCGCAGGTATCGCAGTCGAAGCCGTACTTGGCACGCGTGTAACCCACACTTCTGACTGTTTCCCGGACAATCTGCGGTATCTCGACGTAGCAGTTTGTAGTGATCTCACCCATCACGATTACAAGTCCAGTGGTAGCCATGGACTCACAGGCTACCCTCGCCATTGGGTCCTCGCCTATAATGGCGTCCAGGACCGAGTCTGAAATCAGGTCGCAGAGCTTGTCCGGATGTCCCTCGGTGACCGACTCCGAGGTTATCATTGTCGACTGTGCCTTGTAGAAAGTAGTCATTTGCCCTCCTCTTCTTGATTAAGTTCCTTCCTCCCAGCTTTCGAGGTACTTTCTCTGTTCTGGGGTTAATATGTCTATGCCTATGCCCATAGCCTTCAGCTTGAGCTTGCCCACTCCGTTATCTATTTCCTCAGGAACGGGGTAAACCTGAGGCTTGAGTTCTTTGCCCTTTTGTACTATGTACTCTGCGCAGAGCGCCTGATTGGCGAAGCTCATATCCATGACGCTTGCGGGGTGCCCTTCGGCGGCTGCGAGGTTGATCAGCCTGCCCTCGCCTAGAATGTAGAGTTTTGTCTTATCAGTGAGCGTGTATTCCTCAACTGAGTTTCGTATCTGACGCTTTTTCACTGCGAGCTTCTCTAAGGCAGGTATGTTTATCTCCACGTTGAAATGACCGCTGTTAGCCAGAATCGCCCCGTCTTTCATTACCTGCATATGTTTGCTATCTATTATACTCAATCCGCCGGTGACAGTGATGAAGATATCCCCTCCCCTGGCTGCCTCAAGCAGAGGCATCACCTGATAGCCATCCATCACCGCCTCCAGGGCGCGGATGGGGTTGACTTCACATACTATAACGTGGGCGCCCAGCCCCTTCGCCCGCATAGCCACACCGCGACCGCACCAGCCGTATCCGCAGATTACCACCCTCTTGCCTGCCCAGAGGACGTTGGTTGCCCTGGTTATGCCGTCAATTGTACTTTGCCCCGTGCCATAGCGATTGTCAAAGAAGTGTTTTGTCTGGGCATCGTTCACTGCGATGATGGGGTATTTCAGCTTCTTCTCCTGCGCCATGCTCCTCAGCCTGATTACCCCTGTGGTGGTTTCCTCCGTGCCCCCTATGATATTGCCCATCAGCTCTTTGCGGTCTTTGTGAATGGTTGCCACCAGGTCGGCGCCATCATCCATGGTGATATGAGGCTTGTTATCCAGCGCAGAGTTTATGTGTTTGTAGTACGTTTTGTTGTCCTCGCCTTTGATAGCAAAGACAGGTATGCCATGCTCCCTCACCAAACAGGCAGCAGCGTCATCCTGCGTTGAAAGGGGATTGGAAGCGCAGATAGCAAGCTCGGCGCCACCCGCCTTCAGGGCTAGAGCCAAGTTGGCTGTCTCTGTGGTTACATGAAGGCAGGCGGAGATGCGTATCCCTTTTAGAGGTTTGCTCTTGGCGAACCTCTTCCCGATGAGCTGCAGCACTGGCATCTCGCGTGATGCCCACTGCACCCTCAACTCTCCTGCCGAGGACAAGGACGGGTCTTTGATATCACCGGCTATTCTTCGACTCACGCTAAGCTCCTTTAAATCTTCATTACCTTCATTGTTACTTTCGGTCGAACTGTTTAGCGACCCAGTCAGGCAAATCAAGGGTGCCCATAATGATGGGGTTTTGATGGCAATCGCTGCCTCCGGTCGCAATCAGCTTGCGTTTCTTGGCGAACTCCAGGAAATGAGAGAGGGTCTTCTTATCATGCCTGGGGTGCCAGCACTCCAAACCGTCGAGGTATTCAAGCATGTATTTCTCGATGACCCTGGTTTGTTGCTCCAGGTCGCGTGTTATGGTTGCTAGGGAAGTGCCGTCGGGGTCGTTGGGGTGGGCAAAGACAAGTCTGCCCCCTGCGTTCCTGATTAATCTCGATGCCTCGGCAAGAGAAAGCGGAAACTTGGGGGCATCGCACTTCACCAGATACTTATCGAAAGCCCCCTGCTTATTCTTCACTATTCCCTTCTTGACTAAATAATTAGCTATGTGAGGTCTACCGAATGCGCCGTCAACAGTTGCCTGTATATTCTCCAGGTCTTTCTCTGTGAATTTCGCTATACCCTGTTTATCGAACTCAGCATTCAATTTCTCCAGAATCTTGCGCGCTCTTGCTTCCCTATGCTCCCTCATCAACTGTAGCTTGTTTTTGAGTTCTTGGTTATCAATATCGTACTGGTAACCCAGGAAGTCCAGCGAAACAGACTTGCTTTTCTCTCCTACAGGGTAGTATTCGAATGTAACATTCAATTCCACGCCGGTGATGTAGGGAATCTTATAGTGTCGGGATAGCTCTATCGCTTTCGCCTGAGCAACTAAAGAGTCGTGGTCGGTTACAGAGAGCAACTCGATATTCCTTCTCTTCGCCTCTTTCAAGACCTCTTCCACAGGCAGATTGCCATCCGAGCCGGTCTTAGTATGTACTTGCAGGTCTATTTTCATCTCTGCGTTTAATAAAATTATTATCTCTTCTCTACGTCGATGATGTACCAATCATTGGGCGGGTCGTGCGTAGTATCGACAATAAGGTGGACGATGTCAAGATTGGGATTCAACCGCTTCAGGTCATCCAGTTCTACCTTCTCGAACTTCTTCTCGTTGTTTACATAGGCTTGCTCGGTCAAGGCGTTCGACTCGTATTTCTCTTTACTGCGTCTCGCTATGCGAGCAAGTGATACCTCTTTGGGACACTGCGTGTGCAGGATGACGAATGTGCACTTGTACTTTGCTGCCAAGGCAGCTGCGCGCCTTCTCAACGACTGCGTGATGAAAGTGGCATCTATTATTATGCCTTTGCCTTTCTTGAGGAGCTCCTCCGCCTGCCGGAAGGTCTCATCGTATACCGCCATCCGTTTATCCATATTCGAGGCTACCTTCTCGTCGAAAATGTCCTCCCCCTTCAGTACCTCTTTTCTGATGAGGTCGGTTCGCACGATAGTGTAGCCCTTTATCTTAGCTACCTCCTCGCTGGTCTCGGTCTTCCAGGAGGCAGGCAACCCACAGGTAATCATTAGTATATCAGGCTTCAAATTAGCTTTCACAAATTTGGCGAACGGCTCTCTCATTCTCGTCACCCCCACCAGCACTGACCGATAAATTGGGCAACTACGCTATATACGATTCTGCCAGCTCGAAATACCGCTTGGCAACAGACAGCTTATTTTCCTTCTGGTCTTTTGAGATGTGCGGGTCGTCGAGATGGAATCCCTCCACCTTGCCTCTAACATAGGCGCGATAGCATTTGTAGAAGTTGAGCAGCTTCAGCAGTTCTTTGTCTCCCGATGCTTTCACATAGGCGTCAACGAAATGCCTCGCAAGCTCGGCGTGTCCATGGAAATCTAAGTCCATAGCCAGGAATGCGATCTCGCTGGCAACGTCTATGTATCTGAACCTGTCGTTGAACTCTATGCAGTCGAAAATACAAATGCCATCTATGAAACATATATGTGCTGCGTGCAAATCACCGTGGCAGTCCCTTATCCTGCCCTCTTTCACCCTCTTGGCGAATAGCCTTTCGTTTTTCTTCAGGTAATAATGTGTGTAATCGCTTATCCTGTCGTACTGCTTCCGGGTTACGGTTTGGTTGACATAACTCTTGACCTGGACGAAGTTCTCCTCGGCGTTCTTCGCTACTGTTTCCAGACCGCCGATAGTGGCGAGCTGCTTGCTTAGTTCTGCCTCGCGGTGAAACTCCACCAGTCTTTGGGCAACCTGTTCCAGCATCTTCGGTGTCACTTTGTTTTGCTGGAGCAGCTTGTCCATCATCCGCTCGTAGGGTAGGGGACGCATTTTCACTGCATATTCGACAGCCGTGCCATTACCTTCGACACGAAAGCCCTTACTTTCCTGTGTTATGGACACTACTCCGAGGTAAAAATCCGGGCAAAGGCGTTTGTTGAGTATCACCTCTTGCTGGCAATAGAAGCGCCGCTTCTTCAGGGTGGTGAAGTCAAGAAACCCGAAGTCCACAGGCTTCTTCACCTTGTAAACGTAATCCCCGGCCAGAAAGACAAAAGATATCTGGGTCTGTACCAGTTCGATTGTTTTGGGATTATGAGGATATGCCTTGGGGTTCGTAAGCGCCTGTACCAGCACTGCCAGCTCTGGCATCCTAGCCTGCCCCCTACTTAAGCTGAGCCCGCTACTTGTTTTAGCTGCCTTTATTTCACCGCTTTCAGAGCCTTTCTCTTTTCCTCTTGCTTCTTGCGTTTGCGACGGTGTTTGAGGTCCGCGTTTCGTTTCGTTTTATTCATATTCCTCCCCTATTTGATGGAGCAAATAAATCGCTATAGCATTAAACTTTTAGTCTGGTATTACTATTATGGTGGCGAAATTGTTACCCACCAGCCTTTTCGCTATATCGGGTTTGGTGAGCACCACGGCGGCCGCTCCCTCAGGAAGTGCACAGCCGTCGAAAAGAGTGAGAAGGTAAGAAATCATAGGTGCATTCAATCGTGGGTCATTCTCACGAGTTCTGAGTAAGGTGGCCGATTGAGATTTTCTATCGGGACTTTCAGTACCTCAATATCTCTGGTTGCTTTGATATGCAATATTCGAGGTGCTGCACAGGAAGCGAAGCAGACAATCTCGACGAGATAATCAACTATTACATACTGAAGAAAATCGCTCTAGTCCACTCTAATTACAGCGGCATCGCCTTGCGCTAAGCCTCCACAGATGCCGCATGCGCCTATGCCACCACCCCTTCTTCGTAATTCATACATCATTGTCATTAAGATACGAGCCCCGCTTGCTCCAACTGGATGGCCAATCGCTATAGCACCACCGTTGGGGTTAGTCTTTTTCATCAGTTCCTGCCATTTAGCTTCATTTCCGTCTGCCAGCACTTTGGTCGAAACCAATGGCATTGCGGCAAATGCTTCGTTTACTTCAATAACAGCTACCTCGTCCAAACTAACATTAGCCTTAGACAAAGCCTTCTGTATGGCAATTCCAGGGACTGCTGACAGTTTGGCAGGTTCCCTGGCAACGCTAGACACAGAGAGAATGGTAGCCAGCGGCTTGATACCCATCTCCTCTGCCTTGGACCTTTTCATTATTATTATCGCTGATGCGCCCGCATCTAATCCCGGAGAATTTCCGGCAGTAACAGACGGACTGCCATATATGGTCTTGAGTTTTGCTAAACCTTCCAGCGTAGTATCCGGCTTGGGGAAATCATCCTTGCTAAAAACTACAGGAGGCCCCCTTTTCTGCGGCACTTCTACAGGTACTAATTCATCCTTGAATTTCCCAGCTTTTTCGGCTGCCTGGTATTTCTGTTGAGACCCTACTGCCCACATGTCCAGCATTTCTCGTCCGATCCCATACCCAGCCGCACCCTCACCCGCATCTTTTGCCAGGGAATTATATCCTACATACATTATCGGATTAAGATGATCTACCATCGTAAGTGGCGTTAACCCCAGTCCCCAGCGATGTCCATTAACCACCACGGGGGTATTGCTCATATTTTCTGCCCCCACGGCCATGCAGGTTTGCGCTTCACCAACCAAGATAGATCTGTATCCCAACTGGACGCAAACCAAAGATGAACAGCAAGCTCTGTCTATGGTGAGAGAAATCAAATCAGTTGGTAAGCCTGCCTTTAGCAGAGCCTGTCTTGCGATTACATTGTACAGGAGAGCTGCTTCTGACTGTATGCACATCCCGTAGTAAAGCTCATCTATGTCATTACCCTTCATTCCCACACGCTTCAAGCATTCCTTGATTGCTATAGCGCCAAGTTCAGAACTGTGCATGTCTCGTAATACCGATCCAAACTTACTGAACGGCGTTCTTATTCCACTCACAATCACGACATCATCTTTTTTAGTCATCTTACACTTTTCCCCTATTTAATTAGCATTCGAATGGCCTGGAGATGGGTTAGGGACGATAGTTATACCACCCTTTGCCCGACTTTTTCCCTAACCTTCCCGCTTTGACTAGGTGCACTAGACTTTGGGGTGGTCTGAACCGTTCCCCGTAAACCTTTGCCAGACCTTCACATATTGGCACTTCAATATCCAGACCTGAGAAATCAGCTAACTCAAACTGACCCATGGGATGACCAAGAGCCAATTTGAGTGTCTTATCTATATCCTCTTTTGTGGCAATGCCTTCTTCTAATATCCTGTAGCATTCCAACCTCAGGGCCACAAGCACTCTTGTGCTGATAAATCCCTGAGAGTCCTTACATACTACTATCTCCTTCCCCAACTTTGTGGCGAAACCCCTGATCTGCTCGACAACACTGTCCGCGGTCTCCAGCCCCTTAACAACCTCTACCAACTTCATCATGACAGGTGGATTGAAGAAGTGCGTACCGACTACCCTCGAAGGATTTGCTACTACCGAAGCAATCTCTGTGATGCTGTTTTGAGATGTATTTGTGCCTAATATGGCCTCAGGTTTGCTCAGACTGTCCAGCTTCCTAAACATTTCCTTTTTCAGTTCCAAAATCTCGGGTATGGCTTCTATAATCAAATCTGCATCTTTTACAGCTTTTGCAATGTCAGTAGTGAAAGTTATCCTGGAGAGAATTGCTTGCTTTTCCTGTTCTGTGATCTTCTCCTTTTTTACCATTCGGTCCAGTGACCCATCTATTCCTGATTTCGCCCGTGCCAAAAACTCATCTTTTATGTCGTTTAAGCTGACATCCATATGCGCCGTGGCTGCAACCTGAGCTATCCCGTGTCCCATTGTTCCTGCGCCGATTACTGCTACCTTTTTAATCTCCAATTTGCCCTCCTTACCAGATAGAATATCCGCCATCGACCACTACTATTGCGCCGGTCATATAGTCGGAAGCTTGTGAGGCAAGAAGTAAGGCCGGCCCCACCAGTTCTTCCGGCTGGCCGAATCTTTTGAAAGGTATCTTAAATTCTAGAAACTTTCTATGTGCCTCCTCGTCTTGTTGTCTCCTTGTCAGTTCGGTGGCGAACTGTCCTGGGACGATGCAATTGACATTAATATTGGAACGCGCCCATTCCAACGCAAAAGCCTTAGTCATCTGTGCGATCCCTGCCTTTGCAGCACAATAATGTATGGATACATTCGTGGCCATCATTCCATATATAGACCCCATATTGATTATCTTGCCGCTTTTCTGCTTGACCATTACTTTAGCCACAGCCTTAGACAGCAAGAAAACGGATTTCAAATTGGTATCTATAACTCTGTCCCACTCCTCGACAGTCACATCGAAGGTCTTATTCAGCGGTGCAATTCCAGCGTTATTAACCAGAATATCCACTCTCCCGAATTCATCCACCACCTTCTTCACCAGATTTTCGACGTCACTCTCACTGGTGACATCGGTCTTGACGACCAGAGCGCGCCGACCGAACTTCTGGATGTCCTTGGCCACGGCCGCGATCAGCCCATCATCTACCACAACGTCGCAAATAGCGACATCAGACCCAGCCTCAGCAAAAGCTACAGCAAGGGCCGCACCTATGCCCCTCCGGGCCCCCGTAATTATCGACACCTTGCCTTCCAATGAGAAACTGGGTAAGCTCATTTTTAAACCTCCTTTTTTACTGGTCAAAAAAATTGGGCGATCTGTTGCTGTTAGCCGGGATTTCCCATTTCAATTCGCAGTGAGGCCATTTTTATGCAGCTTGCATAGCACGTTTTATGATATACTCGTCGCATCTGCTTGTCAAGGCTGTGCAGAACCTGCCAGACAACCTGCGAGATAGGAGTTCCGCTTCGGCACCCCAAGGCACCTGCTTGACACCTCAGAAGTAGCTTTGCGCCTGAAAGGAGAGCAATCCCAGCCATCATGCTTGGCTAATGCACTCTAACAATTCCATATTGCAGTTTTTTCCTGTCCTCTGTTTTTGCAGCAGCCATTGCTTAGCCACGGCCCTGAGAGGAAACTCGATTTTGCTCTTGGCCCTACGTGGCTTTGAACGCCACATAACGTCTTGTGCCTTGCACCTGCTCAGGGAATTCCACTTTGACTGTAGTCCCCACCTTGATTCTCTCCGGGCTTCTGGCGTCTATGCCGTGAATGCGACCGCAGATTTTGGGACCCTCGTCCAGTTTCACGATTCCAACCAGATAAGGGTTGTTCCTATCGTGTCCCTCGGCTATGGTGCAGGTGGGCCCCACGGATATCGCAGTGAAGGCGGCGAGCTTGCCGCTGCCCTTCATCTCCACCCACTCCATATCCGTTCCGTAGCACTTTATACATATAGGGTGTGGGGGCAGATATGTTGCCTGACACTTCTTGCATCTCGAAGCCATGAGTTTCTTCTCAGAGAGAAACTGATAAAAGGAGTTGCTGGTGAAAACCCTTTGCTCTGTCAAGTTGCTATCTCCTCTCGTAGATATGAACTACACAGGTGCCGCCGGTGGCGCCGACGTTATGAGTCAAAGCGAGCCGGATTTCCTTACCCGGGACTTGTCTCGGCCCTGCCTCACCTCTCATCTGAGCCCAGCTTTCCACGACCTGTCCAATACCTGAAGCCCCAACAGGGTGCCCCTTGGATTTGAGACCGCCGGAGGTGTTGATAGGTTTAGCCCCGTCGCGGGCGGTAACACCTTCCCTTGTCGCCTTGTAAGCCTCGCCGGGCTTGAAGAATCCCAGGTCTTCGATAGCCACCAGCTCGGCTATAGTGAAGCAGTCATGCACCTCTGCAATCTGGATATCCTCGGGGGTTACTCCTGCCATATCGTATGCCTGTCTGGCTGCTTCTCTAGCTGCTGTAATGGTGGTCATGTCCTCTCTTTCAGGCAGAGCGTGGTCGGTGGCATGTCCGCTGCCTATTACATATAGGGGGACATTCGAGAAATTCTTCGCCAAGTCTTCAGCGACCAGGAGCAAACAGGCGGCTCCATCGGTGATAGGCGAGCAATCGAACAGCCTCATGGGCCAGGCGACCACCGGATTGGGCGCAGGGTCTTTGAGGAAGTCCAGCTCGTCTTGCCAGGTGGGAGTGGGCTCACCTTTTTGCTTTGCTTTCTCAATCCGGGCGTTCATGAGGTCTCTTATCGACTTGTTGAATTGCGCCTTGGGATTTAGCGCCCCGTTCTTGTGGTTCTTGATACCCACCCTCATGAAATCTTCCACGGTGGCGCCATATTTTGCCATATAAGCTGTGGCTAGGGCGGCATATAGCCCTGGGAATGTGAAGCCACAGCAGCCTTCGTACAGCGTGTCGCTGGCTGCAGCCAGAGTATCGGTCACCCTTTCCGTGGGGAGGTTGGTCATTTTCTCGACGCCGCTAACAAGTACGATGTCGTAGAGACCGGAAGCTACAGCGATGAATCCCATCCTCAAAGCGAGTCCGCCACTGGCGCAGGCTGCTTCCACTCGGGTAGCTGGCTTGGGCACAAGTCCAATCCAATCAGCCATTATGGGAGCGATATGCCCCTGGTTCTCGAAAAGGTCGCTGGAAAAGTTACCTACGTAGAGGGCTTCGATATCTTTGGTCTCTATACCTTTGTCTACCGACTTGGTCATTGCCGTGTAAGCCTCAACAAACAGGTCACGGCTGGTTCTGTCGGCAAAGGAGCCAAACTTGGACATCCCGGCTCCTACTATAGCCACACCCCTGCCCCGTTTCGGTGCCTTTCGGGTCATAGTTCCTCCTTTAGAATACACTCGACTTTGTCGTTATTTCAATTTTGTATGCGATGCTTTTTTCTGAATTCTGCTGAGACCGCAGCCACAAGCTGTAGAGCCTTTTGGGCTGCTACTGCCGATAGCGAGGCCAGACCGCAGGAAGGCGTTATCAGGCACTGAGACTTGATAGTATCGATACTGATTCTCTTCTTTGCCAGCGAGCTTATCGCTGCCTCGAGGCGGTCCTGGAGGCTGGCTTCGGTCTCTTTGGACAGAGCCTGCTCTTCGTTGGGAACAATGCCCCAAGCGATTACCCCTCCACGGTCGAGGAAGCTTTTCACCTCATCTGGATAGAGAGCCAGGGTTTCCCCGTAGTTGTATGCATCGAAGCTTAGGATATCCAGCGATGTCTGGAGCACAACCGACCAGTCGGTGTTGCCGCAACAATGAATGGCTTTAAGCCCGCTTATCCCTCCCAATACTTCCTCAAAAAGAGTCACTACTTGCTCTCTGGACGTTGAAACAAAAGCCGAGCCTACGGAAGAGAGATAAGGCTCGTCTACTGAGATAATGGTTCTGGGACAGACCTCTTTAAGCTTCTTCTCCTGCCATGCAGCCTTCAACCTCAGGTGTTTGGCTGCGGCATCGGCGAGCACCTCATCGTAGAGGATGGGACGGCGGTTCTGGTCTGTGACAGAAAGACCGAAGCTTATCGGTCCGGTAATTTGCCCTTTAGCCGCCTTTCGCTTGTTCTTTTTGCTTTCTTTAAGAAATGCATGAAAGCCCGAAGCGTATCTGGGGCTTATCTCCCCATGCTCTACCCTGTTTTCGAGATAGGCGGAGTAGAGCTGCTCCAGAGGCTTGCTCAGGTCAAGTGAGCGGTCTACCCAGATACGCTCGTTTTCCACAATCGCCCCGGGGAAGCCCTCACTGAACTGGATATACATGTTCTCCGTAAAGGACTTTTTGGGGAGCTGGGGCCAAACGGGTATCTCCGAGAGATAGGTTAAAACTAAAGAGCAGGCTTCCCCAGGCTCGACATGTGGCATGCTGCCTATGGCGGTAGCCAGCCCGTTTAGCTCGAATCCGCTTCTGGTCATTTGAGGTACTTTCCTATCAGTAGCGCTAGCTCCTCCTTCTTCTTCTGTGGAATCAGGTCTCTTGATGTAATGATAGCATCTTTGAGCGCTGTAGCGCAACCGCACTCCCTTTGCCCTGGAAGCTGTGTGCTTGCTTTCTTGATTACCTCCTTGGCTGCCTCTATTGTTTTCAGCAGGTTTGAGATAACCATGTCTATGGTTACAGACTCGTGTACCTCATGCCAACAGTCGTAATCGGTGACGCAGGCTATGGCGGCATAGCATATCTCAGCCTCTCTCGCCAACTTGGCTTCAGGTACGGCTGTCATGCCGATGATGCTTGCTCCCCAGGAGCGATACAGGTTGGATTCTGCTCTGGTAGAGAAGAGGGGCCCTTCCATAGCTATATAAGTGCCTTTGGGGTGAACCTTGCGCACCAAGCCTTTCAGGTCGCGATGCGATGCTGCTTGGGTGAGAATCCTGCTCAGCACAGGGCAGAATGGGTCGCCGAAGGTGACATGCCCCACGATGCCCTCTCCGAAGAATGTGCTCACCCTCGACTTGGTGCGGTCGATAATCTGGTCGGGGATAACGAGGTCGAGAGGGTGTATATCCTCCTGCAGGCTGCCCACTGCGTTCACGGAAATTATCCATTCCACGCCCAGCGATTTCAGGGCATAGATATTGGCTCTCGCAGGCAATTCAGTTGGCATTATGCGATGCCCGCGACCATGTCTGGGCAGAAAGGCGATTCTGGTCTTCCCCAGAGTGCCTAGAATAATGGCATCGCTGGGTTCGCCGAACGGCGTTTTAACCTTAACCTCTCTTACATCGCTGAGCCCCTCTATCTCGTAAAGTCCGCTGCCACCGATCACACCTAGCCTCGCTTCTGTCATCTTCGCTCCTCACTCCGAAATTTTCTTCAACCTTTCCACATAAGGCTCTTTGAACACGCCTTTCTCGGTGATTATAGCTGAAATATAACAATGCGGAGTTACATCGAATGCGGGATTGGCTGCATTCACCTTCTCCGGCGCAATCCGGATGCCTTGAATGCTGGTGACCTCGTCGGGATTGCGCTCCTCTATGGGTATATCCGCGCCGGATATCACCGAAAGGTCGATGGTGCTCACCGGCGCAGCCACGTAGAAAGGTATCCCATTCTCCGTAGCCAGCACCGCCAGGGTATATGTTCCAATCTTGTTGGCAACATCGCCATTGGCAGCTATGCGGTCAGCACCGACGATGACACAGTCTATATTGCCTTTGTTCATGAAATGCCCTGCCATGTTATCGGTGATCAGTGTTACCGGTATGTTCTCCTTGAGCAGCTCCCAGGTGGTGAGCCTGGCACCTTGCAGCAGAGGGCGTGTCTCGGTGGCATATACCTTCACCCTCTTGCCCTGCTCCTTCGCCATTTTGATTACACCCAGCGCTGTGCCGTAAGCTGCCGTAGCCAGCGCACCCGCGTTGCAGTGGGTGAGTATGGTAAAGCCGTCCGGTATCAACTCTGCACCCAGCTTGCTGAGACGGCGATTCGCCTCGTCATTTTGGGACTCTATGCGTTTTGCCTCGGAGATAAGGTCTTTTTTTATCTGTGCCACATTTTCCCCGCCCTGAGCGACCTTGTTCATCCTCTCCAGAGCCCAGAAGAGGTTGACCGCCGTCGGTCTCGACGAGGCGAGCGTCTCGCTCACAGGACGCAGTTTCGCTAAGAATTCGTCTTTGGAGTTCGTTTTAATGCTCTGTGCTCCCAGTGCCAAGCCGTAGGCAGCGGCGACCCCGATATCGGGCGCTCCCCGGATGCGCAGCTTCTTTACAGCTTCAGTCACCTCATGGTAGTCGTGAAGCTCCAGGAACACCTCTTTATGAGGCAACTCTGTCTGGTCGATTATTTTTATCCTGTCCCCGAGCCATTCGATTATCTTGAAGTCTTTCATTTAGGTGTTAGCCTCTTCAGGTTGATTAGGTTCCCTTGGCGGTCTCTCAGCGAGAAGGGCCCATCCTTTTCCAGAATTTTTATGATATCTTCAACCTTCACATGTTCGGCAATGACTGAGAGTAGCCCATCAGGTTTCAGAACTCTGTGCAGTTCTCTAGCCAATGCCTGTTTATCTTTTATCATGTGAATAGTGTCGTAAACCAGTGCTGTGTCTATGCTCTGGTCAGGCAACCCCGTGTCTCTATCTGAAATAATAGTTTTGATATTGGTCAGGCTCTTCTTAGCGGCTTTTTTCTCAACTGACCGGGCTGCTAAGGGGTGAATATCCAGGGCGTATACTCTACCGCTTTCCCCGACCATTTTGGCTGCTGCGATAGTGTAATGTCCGGGTCCACAGCCGAAGTCCAGGACTATCTGTCCTTCTGTGATACCCGCTTTTTTCAAGGGCTTTGTGACATCCTCGAGCCTGTGACGCAGGGCAAAGTAAAACGACATAGCCTTGAATGCGATGCCTGGCATTGGTTTGTCTTTTTGGATTGCCATTTGTTCTTTGCCTTGGTTCAATCTAGTAACTTGAAAGCTACCACGTCCACCAGCCCTTTGTCGGTCAACCTGAGCTCGGGTATCACCGGTAGGGCTAAGAAAGAGAGGGTGGCAAACGGGGAAGGAAGCACACAACCCAAACTTCTTGCTATCCTTTGCAGTTTCTCCAGTTTAGATGTTACTACCTCAAGCGGCTCTTGGGAGAGCAGCCCGGCGATGGGCAGAGCCAGAGAGCCCCTGATTTTGCCTTCAGAAGCTACGACCAGTCCTCCCTGAAGCCTCTCAATCTCTTGGACTGCGGCGAATATATCCAGGTCGTTTGTGCCTACGACGACTATGTTATGCGAGTCGTGCGCTATGGAAGAGCCGAGAGCCCCTTTCTTGAGCCCGAAGCCTCTGACCAATCCCACCCCTATATTGCCGCTGGCTTTGTGCCTTTCCACTACCACCAGCTTCAATATGTCACGCTCGATATCAGGCACCACGAAGCCATCTTTCACCTTTGTCTCTGCCTTGATGCTCTTGGTGATTATCTGCCCAGGGACAATCTCGATAATCGGCAGGTTTTTCTTGGTGGCAGGTATCTTGAGAGCCTCAATGTTGAAAGGCTTTATATCTACCGAGTGCGCAACTTCCGGGTCGCTGCGCCACGGGTTGCTGAAAAGCGCCTTGCCCTTCTCGGCAACCAGCTTACCCTTATGGAAAACCATGTCTACGCTGAGCTTCGACAGATTGTCAATCACAATAAGATTAGCTACGTACCCCGGTGCCACTGCGCCCACCTGCTTCAGTCTGAAGCGTTCGGCGGTATTTATGGTCGCCATCTGTATGGCTCGAACGGGGTCCAGCCCTCTCTCAATAGCTTTCCTGACCACGGCATCTATATCGCCTTCCCTGAGCAGGTCAGCGCAGGTACGGTCGTCGGTCACGAAAAGGCATCTCTTGTATGTCTTATTTGTAACCAGCGGCAGCGGCTCATCGAGGTTTTTCTCCGATGAACCTTCTCTAATCATGAGATACATGCCCCGCCTCAGCTTCTCCCTGCCTTCCTCGAAAGCGGTGGACTCATGGTCGGAGCTTGCGCCTGCTGCTAGGTAGGCGTTTAAATCCTTCCCGCTGAGCCCTGGGGAATGACCGTCTATCACCTTGTCTTTGGCTAATTTGACCTTCTTCAATACCCCTCCGTCACGCATCAACACGCCCTGGAAGTTCATCAGCTCGCCCAGCCCGATGACATTCCTCCATCTCAGAGCAGCCCGGATTTCCTTCTGCCCCAGCTCCGCCCCCGCGGTCTCCAGGTGCGTGGCGGGTACGCAGGGGGGAGCCATGAAATAGCAATCCAGTGGCAGCGTACGCGAGCAGTTCATCAGATAGCGAATGCCCTTAAGCCCAGCTACATTAGCTATCTCATGCAGGTCTGTAACTATAGCCGAAGTCCCTCGGGGCACCACCGCCCTGGCGTACTCCGCTATGTGGAGCATTGAGCTCTCGATGTGGATGTGTCCGTTGATTAGCCCCGGTGCGAGGTATTTGCCTTTGAGGTCTATGGTTCGCTCAGCTTTGCTATAATCGCCGATGCCTGCTATGCGACCCTGGCAGACGGCGACATTCCCGCTCTCAATCTCGGCGGTGAAGGTGTTTATAATTCTGGCGTCAGAGAGCAAGAGGTCGGCAGGAATCTTGTCTCTGGCTACAGCTATCAATTTCTCCAGGCTCAATCTTTATCCTCCAGGACGCAGAGGTCGGGCAAGTAGCGGAACTTCTCGCCGAAATCAAGCCCGTAGCCGACAACGAATGCATCTGGTACTGTGAATCCTAGATAATCAATGGGTACCTCCACCTTTCTTTTTGAGGGCTTGTCGAACAGAGCGCAGAGCTTAAGCGAGGCAGGCTTGCGGAAGCTGAGATAATCCAAGAGAAACCGCACAGTGAGGCCCCTATCTACGATATCTTCGACGACCAGTACATGCCTGTCCTTTATCGGTGTCTCGACATCCTTGACCAGCTTGATTTTGCCCGAGCTCTCCGTGCCCGCGCCGTAGCTTGCTAGCCTGACGAAGTCAATTTCCACTGGTATATTCATGGCGCGTACCAGGTCGGACATGAAGACAAAGCTGCCCTTGAGGATACCGATAACGAGAGGGTTTTTGCCCTTATAGTCTTTCCTTATCAGGGCAGCGAGCTCGGCTACCTTCTCGGCTATATCGTCCCTGGGTATAATAACCTTAGGCTTTTCCAAAAGCTTCCCCCTGCTAGATTTTGCCCACAGCTAAAAGGTAAAGCGCGCTTTCATCCTTGCCGTCCAGACCTATCACACGATTGAACTCATCGTCGTGGAAGGCGCCGATGGCGCAAGCCCCCAATCCCAGTGATGTAGCTACCAGATAGGTGTTCTGAGCTATGTGTCCTGCCTCGAAAAAGATGTAGCGTTGCGCGCGCTCCCTGTAATGCCTCTGGGTACGCTGAAGAACAGCGGATAGGGCGAATATCACGTTGGCTTGTCTGAACATCATCTCCTGCAGGGCAGCCCGCGACATCTCGTTGCGGAAATCGCCCTCTCGCGTCAGCTCTAGTTCATGTGAAGCGATGAGATAATGATAGATGCCTTTGGTTAAGCCCTCTACATTGTTCACTATGACATAGACCTCGATGGGATAGGTGGCTCCAGCAGAGGGGGCAGCCCTCAAGCCGTGTCGCTTGTCTGTGACGCCGCTCGAGTAATAGAGCAGGTGCGATAGTTCAGCCAGAGACATCGTCTCCCCGGAGAAGTCTCGCTGTGACCTTCGGTTTGCGATGGCTTTCTCCACGGAGAGAGCGCCGTATTTCAGTTCTTGAAGCAGTTGTATCCTCTTCATAGGTCTGGTCTTCGGCAATTTGACTTTGAGTAGGCTCGATTTCTTGCTGAATGATTATAAACTCGACTGCATCGTCTGGCAAGTAAGCGTGCGCTTTGTTGTAAGTATACTCTGGATGTACTGCAGCCTAACAAACCCCTTCGGGGTAATCTTCAGGAGAATTCAAGCAAAAAAAAGGAATTCTATAGTCCGATAGGCTTACCACTTTCGGGTTACCCTAATTCTGTGACGCTTCTCGCGGCATGACTATTACGTGAGGGGTAGCGGTCTGGGGATGCTGGCTCACCCTAACTGAAGCCGAGAAGACATGCTGTATGGTATCTTCTGTCAGAACATTCTGCGGTGAGCCATCGGCGACGACAACACCATTTTTGAGCAGCACCAGGCGGTCGAAGAAAAGCGCTGCCAAGTTCAGGTCGTGCATGGCTGCTATGACGGTGATACCCTGCTCCCTGTTCAGCCTCTTCACCAATTCCATTATCTCAACCTGGTGACTTATATCCAGGTGTGTTGTCGGCTCGTCGAGGAGCAGCAGCTTGGGCTCCTGAGCCAGAGCCATGGCTAGGATTACCTTCTGCTGCTCTCCCCCGCTGAGTTCGTTGAAGTAGCGGTTTCTTAAGCTCTCGATTCCTGCAAGTTTCAACGCGTCACTGACCATTTCACGGTCCTTCTTGGTCTCTCCTGAGAGAACGCTAATGAAAGGCGTTCGTCCCATCAGCACCACCTCCGCTACAGTGAATGCAAAAGGTATGTGGAAAGACTGTGGCACCACAGCCACCTTCTGTGCCACAGTTTTCCGGGGCAGCTTTTTCAGGCTTACGCCTCCCAGCGAGATTTCGCCTTGTACTGGAGAAATCACGCCGCTGGTTAGCTTCAGCAGCGTGGTCTTGCCACAGCCATTGGGACCCAGCAGCCCCACCATCTCACCCGCAGATACCGAGAGGTCTATGTCTCGTAGAACAAGACCGTTGAAATATGAGAAAGAGACTTTGTTCAGGAGCAGTTTGGTCGAGTTAGAAAGCATATTCCCTCCTTGTGCGTCTGAGCAGGTAGATAAAGAATGGGGCTCCTATTAGAGCAGTGAAAATGCCCACAGGTATCTCGGTGGGGGCAAGCAGGGTTCGGGCAAGGGTGTCGGCAACCACCAAAAAGATGGCGCCAGCCAGCGCCGACGCTGGCAAAAGCAATCGGTGGTCTGGACCCAGAGCCAGCCTTACCGCGTGTGGCATCACCAGTCCCACGAAGCCGATAAGCCCGCTTAACGACACCGCGCAGGCGGTCAGCAGCGAGCCCAGGGCTAGAATCAGTATCTTCTCGCGTTCCACGTTGATTCCCAGGTAGGCAGCCTGTTCCTCACCCAGCGAGAAAGCGTTGAGATGTAAGGCGAAAAATTGTGCCAGGATTATTCCGCCTATGATTAGAGGAGCTATGACTGCTATCTGGCTCCAGTATTGCACTGAGATGCTGCCCATAAGGAAAGAGAATATAGAGTGCAGCTTGAGCTGCAGCTCGCTGTTCGTCATGATGAGCAGGCTCATCACTGCTATGAGCATGGAGCTTACCACGAAGCCCGCAAGCAACATGCTGATAAGAGGGGTTTTGCTACCGACTCTGGCGATGTTGTAAACCAGTAGCACGGTGATAAGGGCACCGCAGAAGGCAGCGATGGGGACAACACCCAGCCCCGAGAAGGCAAGCCCCAGGGGCAGTAGCATGGCTATGGTGGCTCCCAACGCGGCTCCTGCAGACGTGCCTGTTATATAAGGGTCAGCCATGGGGTTGCGCAGCAGCCCCTGAAAGAGCACGCCAGCGGCAGCCAGGGCTGCTCCCACTAGCGCAGCGCCGACTACTCGAATCAACCTGATATCGAAGATAATGGTCTCATCGGCTGGCTGCCAGGTGGACTGGAAATCTGAAAGGTGGATTTTGTTCAGGGTCATCTTCACAATATCCAGCGGCGGGATGGATACCGCGCCCAGCGCAGAGGCAAGCAGCACTGCCCCGATCAAGACCAGTATCAGCAAGCCCAGCGTTAACGCTACCTGTCTGCGCTTCTTCATTCAGGCAACCTTTTGCACCAATGTCGCTTCGCCGATGTCCAGAAACCAGTAGCCCTCGCTCACCACCTTTTCCCTAGGTGTTATAGAGATGCGCTTTTGCAAAGCAGGACCGTCGACTACAAACGTGTGGTATTCTCCGTTTTCGCCGCATATATTCAGGCTTCGCTTCCGGCTGTAGTCATGAAAGTCAGCCATGAACTTTCTATCTATCCTGCGCCCCAGCCAGCTATCGTCGAGCAAGTCAGCCCGGACACACACCACGATAGATTCAAAGCCTTCGTCTACAAACCCCTTCAGGACGTCTTCTGGATTAAGACCCCACAGAGGCATCACGGCTTTCAGACCGAACTCACCGCAGATGTTCTCTGTCCATGTCCGGTGCTCGATTATGTCCATGTCTCCGGTTACCAGACCTTCGATACCCCTATTTCTAAGCTCATTCATTACCTCTCTGAATGTACGTTCGTATCCCTCCCAGGTGGTCTCGCGCTGCATTATGGGGATGCCGACTGACTCCGATTGTATGCGTATAAGTTCGTGTCTAACCCCATGAAAAGCGTTCCGCCCGAACCGGACTGGGGATATGAAGTTTACCAGGTAGCGCACATCGTGACCCTGAGACATTGCCTTCCACAAAGCGTAGCAGCTATCCTTTCCTCCGCTCCAGCAACATGCCG
>Ga0315295_10001319_pt1 | contig 21249 bp, 21 predicted proteins | sample YL17G14_0_MG_FD_204453 | JGI IMG/M metagenome (GOLD analysis project Ga0315295, IMG submission 204453) | Sediment microbial communities from Yellowstone Lake, YNP, Wyoming, USA - YL17G14_0 | ecosystem: Environmental > Aquatic > Freshwater > Lake > Sediment | place: USA: Wyoming | collected...
ATGGCCGAGGTGGAACGCATCCGCAGGATGGGCGCAGTCACCACCGAGGTCGTCCTTTCCGAAGTACATAAGGCCCGTTCTCTGACTCAGAGACCCTTCGGAGTGAACGTGTACTTCCTGTCGCCCTTCGCCGAGCAGGTCATAGACATGCTGGTCGAGGAGCGGGTCCCGGTCATCACGACAGGGGCCGGCAATCCCGGCAAGTACGTCCCCAAGATCAAGGATGCAGGCATAAAGATTCTGTCGCTGGTGGCGTCCGTCAACCTGGCCAAGCGCCTGGAGCGTGCAGGGGTCGACGGCCTGGTCGCCGAGGGGATGGAGTGCGGCGGCCACATCGGCGAGATAGCGACGATGCCGCTCGTGCCCCAGATCGTCGACGCGGTGAAAGTACCCGTGGTCGCCGCCGGGGGCATCTTTGACGGTCGAGGCCTGGTGGCAGCCCTGGCTCTGGGCGCCGCCGGGGTCCAGATGGGAACGCGTTTCATCTGTGCTGTTGAGTGCACGGTCCATCCCAACTACAAGCAGGCGGTCATCAGGGCGCGCGACAGGGATACCGTGGTCACTGGCGGGCCCACCGGTCACGCGGTGCGCGTCCTCGACAATAGGCTGGCCAGGGCTTTCCTCGAAGCCGAGAAAAGGGGCGCCAGTCTCGAGGAACTGGAGAAGCTCGGCACGGGGAGGCTCAGGGCAGCGGTGGTCGATGGTAACGTCGAGAACGGCTCCGTCATGGCCGGGCAGATCGCCGCTATGGTCACCAAAGTAGAGACCTGCCGGGAAATCATCCTGGACGTGATGACCGGTGCCGAGAGGACGCTGGAGAGGATGCAGGCCATCTGCGTCGGGGTCCAGGCCCGCACGTAGCTCGCGGGCAGGGGGTATGTGCCCTTTGCTCCCGAGTTGCTGTTATCACACGATAGCGGCAAATGGAATGCCGAAGGATGGGTTGCCTCCCCGGCTCGTGGCCGGGGAGGCTTCGTTTTACCCCGGAGTAAGAGGGGCCAAGGCCGGGCCAAGAAAGTGGCTAACCTTTGCTGGTCAATGGAGTCTGGATACATGGAGGGATGAGTCATGGCTAGAAGACTGCACGTTGCCATCTGTGGCAGTACATCGCCTGGCTGCAGAGACGAAGACAACCCGTCCAGTTATCTCAGCGACGAAAGGCTTCAGGAAGCGGTCCTTTGCGTGGCCAGGGAGTTCCCCAGCCGGAGCAGCCTGTACGAGCGGTTCAGGGACGTGTCCGCCTTGTTGGACAACCTGTTCAGAGTACAGGCGCTGAGGGAGGAAGGCGACAAGGTCTTTCTCAGCTTCACCCTGCACACCCGCGAGGACCACGGCCTCATCTACGACAGGGCCTGGCAGCATAGTGCGGCGTTGGCAGAGTCTCTCTCGGCGCGGTGGCCGGCCATCGCGGAGGCCGTGTCCGCATGCAGGCGTGCCGGCCCTGACCTGGCGAAGTATGCCTTCATTGTGGTCGGCTGCTTCTCTCTGGACTGGGGTTCGCTCCGCGAATTGGCCAGGCTGGGTTACATGTCGACGGGGAAGGACCAGACGGGCGGGCGTTTCACGGTCAACGCCCAGGAAAAGGTCGACCTCGACCTCAAAGGCATCTACTGGGGAGGGCACACCGATGTGAGCGAAGGTGTGGCTCTGCTCTCATTCGGGGACCACGCCTGCGTGCGGAAGACTCTGCCGGACGCCATCTGGCGGTACCCGTTCCGCGTCTCGCCGCAGTTCGATTCCCCCGAGACCAAGCGCCTTCTTTCATCCTACATGGACGTCCTCAAGAGGGATGCGGCCCGGTTGCTGAGAGCACAGGTGAGGAAGGACGCGGCGGTCGGCCCGGAGGTCGCCTGCTCCACGGAAGCTCTTGCCGCGTGGCTGCAGCATCTGGGCTACCTGCAAAACGGGGACGTCGCAGTGCCGTACTTTCTCGCCGAAGACGCCCCGGCCGCCCACTCGGTCAGAAACTTGGTCTTCCGCGAGGTCGCTGACTGGTGCGCGAAGCACTATGAACGCTTGAAGTCCGACCTCTCTCAGATCACCGCGTTGAGACACGGAGTCGACTACTCGGAAGTCTTCATCGACCTGTGGCACTGGGTGTTCGGACTGACTAACAAGCGCCTTGCGGAGAAGGGGCTGATCTTCGACCCCTACTCTCCGGGACATGAGACTCCAGGCTGCGTCGGAGCGGTGGCTGAGGATCCCGTGCTCAAGGGGTAGCCTTCAGAAAGGCCCGGCCGGCCATCGGGCAGTCCGGGTCAGATCACTGACCTACGGAGGATGCGCCATGCCTGACCTCGCCTACGACATCAAGGACCTCGTAAGAGTGTACCGCAGGAGGGGCAGGGAGCCTGTCTACGCAAACAACGGGATCGACCTGGAGGTGAGGTGCGGTACTATCCAGGGCATTTTCGGTCCCAACGGCGCCGGCAAGTCGACCCTGATCCGCCAGATGGTAGGCCTCCTGTGGCCGACTTCAGGCGCGATTCGCCTGTTCGGCATGGATGTGGTTGCCGCACCCGAGATCATCCCGAGAAGAGTGGGATATTTCGGCCAGAGGCTGTCCCACGTCTTGGCCTACACTCCAGCGGAGTTCCTCCAGATGACGGGGGAACTGCGAGGCATGCGCGGGCACCCGGCGCTTCGACAAGGGCGCGAACTGCTCGATGTGATGGGGCTCCGAGGCAAGGCTGACCGGATGATGTCCACATTCAGCGGCGGCGAGGTGAGGATCGTGAGCGTCCTGACCGCCATGATGGGGAGGATGCCGGTGATCGTGCTTGACGAGCCTACCTCGGAACTGGATCCCATCATGAGGCAGAGAGTCTGGGACCTGCTCTTCTCCTATAACAGGGAGTCCGGGGCGACCATCATCCTCGTCACCCACAATGTCCTCGAGGCGGAGAGGGTGGTCGATCGGGTCGCCATTGTCGACCAGGGCAGAGTCGTGGCTGAAGGGTCCCCTCCCGACCTGCTCAGATCGTTGGGCGACGAGGTGACGTTGGAGCTAAGGCTCAGTTCCTCCGCCGCTGGTGACGCCCCGGAGATCCCCGGATGGACGAGGCTCCGGCGCGAGTTCTTTGCCCGTTCGGCGCCCAGATCCCAGGCCACCAGGATCCTGTACGAGGTCACGGGGACGCTGAGCAAGGACGGCGTTGAGGACGTCCGGCTCGTCAGTCCCACGCTCGAGGACTACTACGTGAAGGTGGTGGGAAAAGAGTGGAAGTAAGCGCGCCGGTTCATACCAGGTGGAAGGGCTTCAGGGATTTCCTGATCCTGTTCAGGGGGAACCTCATAGACCTCCGGACGAGGTGGACGTGGTACGTGACCTTCCTTTCCTTCTCCTCGATGATGTTCCTGGTCTTCCTGTGGCTGACCATGGGGAGGAACAACCCGGGTTCGGCGCTCTACATCATAACAGGCAGCCTCACGCAGAGCTTGACTACCGCAGGCATGCTCTCGCTCGGGCAGGACATCGGCTCGATGAAAGATACGTCCATCTTCGACCACTATGCCGCCCTGCCCATCTCCAAGGCGTCTTTCATAGCGGCCATGGTGTCCAAAGCCCTCCTGTTCTCCCTTCCGTCCATCGCCTTCTCGCTCCTGTTCGCTTCCTTCGTGCTGAAGATCCGGGTGGTCCTCAGTGTCTACGTCCTCCTGGTCGTGCTGCTCGGGGGCTACTGCCTGGTGGGTCTTGGAGCCATCGTGGGGTTCTACAGCAAGACGGGGCGCGTTGCCAGCCTGGCTACACAATACCTTAGCCCGGTCATAACATTCCTGGCTCCAGTCTTCATCCCGAAAGAGAGCCTGCCGCGCTTCTTCCAGGTGACCTCGACCATCCTTCCCACAACTTACGTGGCCAGCGCGCTGCGGAGCGCCATTTCCGGGGAAACGTCCGCGGGACTCATGCGGGATCTGCTCGTGCTAGCGCTATGGACCATCGGGTCGCTGCTGCTGGTCTTCCCGCGGTTGGACTGGAGGGGGAGAAGGAACTGAGGACCACCGACGGTGAGCTAGGACGGAGACGAAGAAAGCAGCGAAGCAAGAGACCGTACGTAGTCCAGCTGTCCCCCGACGGTTCTGACCAGATCCTGGTCCGCAGTCCAAAACTCGCAGACCTCGCGAGTCTGGTCCGTCACGTATTCCGCCACCGCCAGGAACGCGGCGTCATAAAGCGTGTTAAGGCTGAACATCGCCGCAATGTCCCACGCTCTTTCCGCGATGTCGGATGTCTCGACAAACCGCGCCATAGGTAGGTGCCGGAAGGCTGCCCACTGTGCCTGGCATTCATCTGGCTCAATGAGCCCTTGCCGCACCTTCTTGCGGAGGGCGTTGCCTACCTCCACCCATGCGACAGAGGGCAGCGCTATGAGGCTACCCGTACCTCTTATGCGATCGAACACGGCCCTCGCCTGTAGGTGCCCCTCTTCAGGCACCAAGAGCTTCATGAGCACGGAGGTGTCGAGGCAGTAGTAGCTACTCATTGCGCTTTCCAGACCTGAGGTCGCGGATGAGTTGGGTAGAGTCTGGCTGAATCCCGGTTCTCTTGGCGATCCGGTCCCTCACCATATCCATTTCCCTGATGACCGCGTCAGACTCTCGCACTGAATAGGGGACCAGCGCCTCCTGCATCGCCTTGAACGACTCCGCGTCGACGAGATATGCCACAGGCTTCGACCTCTGAAGGATCACTGCCGGCGTTTTCTCCGCCACGACCTGCTCGAGGATGCTCTTGATGTTTCTCCGAAGCTCGGTCACGTTGGCCATCAACACGGAATGTCACCTTCTGAAGTAGCATTGAACGTACTTCTAAATGTATCGTATCACGTGCCGCTCGTTTCTGCTACCATTCACCCTCTTCCCCTGGGCGTGCATCTCGCTCCCCGCATATCAATGGTGAGACGATCCGCACGGTGCTTCGGGGGGAGGACCTGTGCCGGGAAGCGAGCCAGAGGTAGTCCTGAGCGTCCGGGACCTGCGCGTCCATTTCTTCACTGACCAGGGAGTTGTCCGGGCAGTCGACGGCGTGAGCCTACACGTCCGCCAAGGCGAGACGCTTGCCCTGGTTGGGGAGTCGGGGTGCGGCAAGACTGTGGCTGCGGGAGCCATCATGCGCCTTGTGCGCTTTCCCGGCCGGATCGTTTCAGGCAGAGTCATCTTTCAGGGGGAAGACCTGCTCTCCTTGCCGCCGGGTCGCATGAGGAGGATCCGCGGGCGGGATATCGCGATGATCTTCCAGGAACCCATGTCGTCCCTGAACCCCGCCTTCACCGTGGGGTGGCAGATCGCCGAAGTGATCCGCCTGCACCAGGGCCTCGACCAGGGCAAAGCTAAGAGGAACGCATCGAGATGCTGGAACTGGTCCGCATGCCCGAGGCGTCCAAGAGGTTTCGCCAGTATCCTCACGAGCTCTCCGGGGGCATGAAGCAGAGGGTGATGATCGCCATCGCCCTCTCGTGCCGCCCCCGCCTCCTGATCGCCGACGAACCTACGGCGTCTTTGGACGTCACCATCCAGGCCCAGATCCTCGAGCTCATGAAGCAGCTCAAGAAGGAAACCCACGGGACGCTCCTCCTCATCACGCACTCGCTGGGGGTGGTGGCGGAGATGGCCGAGAGGGTGGCGGTCATGTATGCGGGTCAAGTGGTGGAGGTCGGGAGGGTCCAGGAAGTCTTCGAGGACCCAAAGCATCCTTACACGCGAGGCCTGCACAGGTCGGTCGCCGGACTGGAGGGCGGAGCAGGGAGCCTGGAGGTCATCCCCGGGAATCCACCCGACTCGTCAGCACGCCGGTCGGAACCGGGCCCTACAAGCTCAAGGAGTGGAATCGCGGAGTTTCGCTGACCGTGGAGGCGTTCCCCGGATACTGGGGGCCGAAACCGGCCATCAAGGCGGCGATCTACCGGTTCCTGCTCGAAGGCGCGACTCGCCTGGCTGCTGTGAAGGCTGGTGAAGTGGACCTCGCCGCAACATGTTGCCCGAGTACGCCAAGGAATTGCCGCAGGTCAAGTCGGTGGAAGGTCTCGAGTTCTACTTCATCCGGTTGTCCCAGTTCAAGGGCGTCATGGCCGACCCCAGACTGAGGCAGGCGGCCAACTACGCGATCAACAAAGAAACCCTGGTCAAGAACCTGTTCCAGGGATACGCCGCGGTGGCGCCGGGGCAGCTGCTGAAGCCGGGGTACGTCGGATTCGACAAGGAGCTGAAGCCGTACCAGTACGACCCGGAGAAGGCCAAGGCCCTGCTCGCAGAAGCCGGGTACTCCGGTCAGAAGATCCAGCTCGTAGCGGAGCGCGGCCGGTGGCTGAAGGACACCGAGATCGCCGAGGCCGTAGCTGATATGCTGCGCGCGGCCGGTTTCAACGTCCAGCTGACGTTCCTATCGTTCCAGGAGTGGCTTAAGGTGCTGTTCGACCAGAGCTTGGCGCCCGACATGCAGTTCAGCTCACACGCCAACGAGATATTCGACGGAGACCGGACGTTCACGTCGTGCGTGAAGAGCGACGGGCCGCAGTCCACCTACAAGAACGCCGGGTTGGATAAGATCATCGACCAGGCCAGGACAGAGCTGAACGCAGGGACCCGCCAGGCCCTGTACGAGAAGGTCGCCAAGACCGTGTACGACGACCCAGCATGGATCCCCCTCATCAACGTGAAGGACATCTACGGGCTCACGGCCCGCGTCGTCTGGGAGCCCAGACAGGACGGCAGGATCATCCTGCCGGAGATGGCGCTGAAATAGGGGGGAGGTTGGGTACTGGTGTGCGCAGGTACGTAGCCATTCGCCTACTGCTCACGGTCGCGGTCATCCTCGGCGTGTCGCTGCTGGTCTTCTTGCTGACCCACGTCATCGGGAACCCAGTCGACATGCTTCTGCCTCTCCAGGCGACGGCCAAGGAGCGGGCCGCGATGCGGCACAAACTCGGGCTCGACCGGCCACTGGCGGTTCAGCTGGCGGAGTTCCTCGGCAACATGCTCAAGGGCGACTTCGGCAACTCGTGGTGGCAGCGGGCACCCGCGCTTCCTCTGGTCATCCGCAGGATCCCCGCCACGCTTCTCCTGGTCTCGCTCGCTTTCGGCTTGAGCCTGGCCATCGCGCTACCGCTCGGAGTCGTGGCAGCCACGCGCCCCGGTTCAACGCTTGACAGAGGTCTGACAGCCGGTTCGCTGGTCGGGGTCTGCCTCCCCGGCTTCTGGGTCGGCCTCATCCTGGTGATGCTGTTCGCGGTACGCCTGGGGTGGTTCTACACGAGCGGGTTCGGGACGTGGCGGCACACGGTTCTTCCAGTCATCACGCTGGCGGTCCTACCGGCGGGCCACCTGGCGCAGATAACCCGGTTCGCCATGCTAGACCAGCTGAACCAGCAGTACGTGATGGTCGCCAGGGCCAAGGGCGTCGCGGAGTATAAGGTCGTCCTGGTCCACGCCCTGAAGAACGCGTCGACCGCGATCGCCACCATGGCAGGGATGGACTTTGGGAGGATGATGGCGGCGGAGACCGCGGCCGTGGAGGTGGTCTTCGGCTGGCCCGGCTTTGGCTCGCTGATCATCGACACCATCAGCAGGCAGGACTTCCCGCTTCTGCAGGCCTGCGTCTTTGTGGTGGCCGTGATCATATGCCTGGTGAACCTGGGGGTCGACCTTTCCTACGGGCTGTTCGACCCCAGGATACGGTACTGAGGGCCAGGCAGACAGGAATTGCTGCTGGTGTTATGGGTCGGGGGTGGAAGAGGCGGCGGGAACGAGGACAGGGATATCCCACAGAGAGCGGAGCGGACTCGCGCTGGTCGTCCGCATGGCCAAGAGGGACCCGATGGCCCTGGGCGCCTTCATCTTTCTGTGCTGCATAGCCGCTGTTTCGGTAGCGGCGCCCAGGCTGGCCCCCCATGGAGAAGCGGCGGGTGAACTATCGGAGCGGCTCGTCGCTCCGGCCCTGCCGGCGGCCGGGGTCACGACGCACATTCTTGGCACAGACCAGCAGGGCCGCGACGTCCTCAGCCGTCTCATCTGGGGCGGGCGCGTTTCCCTGACCGTAGGGTTCACCGTCGTGGCCGTGGCCGGCTGTTTCGGCACCCTTATGGGCCTGGTCTCGGGGTACTTCGGCGGAGTCACGGACATGGTCGTCATGCGGATTGTGGACGTCCAGTCATCCTTCCCGGGCCTGCTCGTGGCGCTGACGTTCGTCATGGTCCTCGGCCCCGGTCAGCGAAACCTCATCTGCGCCCTCGCGTTCAACGGCTGGATGATCCACGCGCGGATGGCCCGGAGCCAGGTGCTCACGGTCCGCGAGTCCAGCATGGTGGAGGCCCTGCGGGCCATCGGATGCGGCAGCGGGCAGATCCTGTTCGGACACATCCTGCCCAATGTCTTCTCGCCGCTCATGACCACGTACGTCCTTGAGATCGCCCATATGATCATGGCCGAGTGCACCATGAGCTTCCTGGGGTACGGCATCCAGCCGCCGCAGGCATCGTGGGGACTCATGATCGGCGAGGGCCGGCAGTATATCACCAGCGCAGGCTGGCTCGTAACCCTACCCGGCCTGCTTATCGCGTGCACTGTCCTGTCGCTGAACCTGCTCGGCAATTTCGTGAGGTCGGAACTCGACCCCGCCCGTCGCGGCGGCGTATGAGGGGGTGGCGGTAGTGGTCGAGATGCGGCCGGGAGCAAAGACGGCGCCACCAGCCATAACGCGGTCGGCAGAGACATGGCGTGAGCCCGGTGATGCTCCGTGCGCCCCCGGTCCGATCCTCCGCGTCGAGAACCTGGTCAAGCACTTCCCTGTGAGAGGTGGGGGTCTTCTCGCCAGAAGCGCTGCGGCAGTCAGGGCTGTGGATGGCGTCAGTTTCGTTATTCAACCAGGCGACACGTTCGGCCTCGTAGGGGAGAGTGGCTGCGGCAAGACCACTACCGGCCGCGTCATCCTCCGCCTGATCGAGCCCACGTCGGGCCGCGTCCAGTTCGATAGGGAAGGACATCTTCGCGCTGCACTCGTCCGAGGTGAGGGCATTCCGGCGCAGGATTCAGGTGGTGTTCCAGGACGCCTTCAGCTCCTTCGACCCGCGCCGCAAGGTGGGAGACATCGTCGAGGAACCCCTCCGGGTGCACGGCCTCGGGACGCCGAAAGAGCGAGCGGACAGGGTCAAGGAGCTGCTTCACCTCGTCGGCCTGGGACCCGAACTGATCTTTGAGTACCCTCACTCCCTCTCCAGCGGGCAGAAGCAGTGCGTCGGCATCGCCCGAGCCCTGGCACTCGCCCCCAGGTTGCTCGTATGCGACGAGCCGGTGTCCAACCTCGACGTTCTGGTCCGCGCGCAGGTCCTTAACCTGCTGAAACGGCTTCAACGCGATATGGGACTGACCTACCTCCTCATCGCCCATGACATGAGCGTGGTGAGGTTCATGTCGCACAGAATCGGCGTCATGTACCTGGGCCTCATCGTCGAAACCGCACCGAAGGTCGAGCTCTTCCGCGAGCCGCTCCATCCGTATTCCGTGGCGCTGCTTTCCGCCGTGCCGGTTCCAGACCCCAATCGTGCCGTAAAGCGGCAGCTTCTGGAGGGGGAAGTTCCGAGCCCCATCAATCCTCCATCCGGATGCAGGTTCCATACCAGGTGTCCTCGCGCCATGCCGGTCTGCGCGGAGACGGAGCCCGCGCTGAGGGAGGTCGCCTCTGACCACCAGGTGGCTTGCCACGTGGTGTAGGAATAATCCGACGCACCAATCCCCCCGGCTTTACATAACATTGACTGTCGGATTGGGTTGCGCGGGGAGTGGGGAAGGATGACGGAGAACCTGAGGGCAGTTGTCAGGGGCTCCCTGAGACCTGGGCATTCGCCTCACATCGTTGGCGCAGGCATTGGAGTCAGGTGCCGGGACGGCCGTCCCACCGCTGAGATGGTTCTGACCATCCTGGTCAAGAAACAGGTGTCGAAAGAGGAGCTCCGATCGTCCATTCGGCGCTGCAAGGGCAAGGAGCTGCCGTTCGAGGTCCTGGATGTGGGCCACGTCATAGCGCTCGGCAGACGCGATCGTTCAGGGTCGTAGCAGGCAATCACCGGATGCAAACGCAAACACGAGGCATAGGATCGCAGGGACTAGGCTCCTTTTTGTTTCCTTTGGGTCGGGCGGCGGACCAGGCACACTGCTCCCCTGCCCCCCGCTCACGATGTCATGGCAATCAGAAGGTCTGTCGTCTCCCGAAGCCGAAACATGCGGCGGGGGCGATGGCATGGCCAAGCTGAGACTAAACGCCGAACTGCTCGACTTCCTCGTGATCGGAGGCAGCTTCTACGGAGGAGGGGGAGGGGGCTCGCCCGAATCGGGCCGCGAGTTAGGGCTGCTCGCCCTCAACATGGGGACCCCGTACCTGGTCGACGTCTCGGACATGCCGGACGACGCCCTGCTCCTCACGGTCTCGGCCGTCGGCGCCCCTGCTGCCGAAGGCGCCCACGTCCTCCCCCGGGATTATGTAAAGGCGATTGAGCTGTTCCAGCGGCACACGGGTAAGCGGGTGTCCGGGTTTATCGCCAACGAGTGCGGCGGACTTGCGACGGTCAACGGATGGGTCCAGTCGGCTGCAACAGGGCTGCCTGTAGTGGATGCCCCCTGCAATGGCCGCGCCCACCCAAGCGGAGTGATGGGGTCGATGGGCCTCCACCTGGTTGACGGCTACGTTTCGGAGCAGGTCGCTGTGGGCGGCAGCAGGGAGAAGGGCACCTACCTGGAGACTTTCATCCAGGGGAGCGTCGAGTCCGCGTCAGGCCTGGTCAGGAGGGCCTCAGTTCAGGCAGGCGGCCTCGTGGCGGTGGCCAGGAACCCCGTTACCGCCGCCTATGCAAAGGAACACGCAGCCCCTGGAGCCATCCGCCGCTGTCTAAGTGTCGGACGCTCCATCCTTTCGGCGAGGAAGAGGTCGGCGAAAGCCGGCGTCGACGCAGCCGCCCGCGTTTCGGGAGGCAACGTCCTGCGCAGGGGAAAGGTGGTTCACAAGGAACTGGCGACCTCTGGCGGCTTCGACATCGGCAAGGTCGTCGTGGACGGTCCGGTCGTGGGCCAGGCTGCCGCGCCTGCGCCGCTTGAACTGGTCTTCTGCAACGAGTACGTGACGCTGGAGGCGCTGGTGCAGGCCGCGGAGCGGACCGCAGACACGGCTCGGACGGCCAGCGGACCTGTCCGGCTGGCTACCTTTCCCGACCTGATAACCACGATGGACCTCTCCACCGGCCTGCCTGTATCCTCCGCCGAAATAGCGGTGGGGCAGGAGATTGCCGTGGTGACCGTCCCTCGGAGCAGCGTCATCCTCGGGGCCGGCATGGCAGACAGGAGGCTGTACGAGGACGTGGAGCGGGCGACGGGGAAAGAGATCGCTCGGTACGCTTCAGGATAAGCAGGCAGAAGGGGGAGTCTCCAGTGTCCTTCAGAGCGGTCCTGGATGCGATGGCTTTGCTCGATGACCCGCAGGCTTCCGGCCAGGCGGTCGTGGCAGCGGTACAATCGGAGGGTCCGTGCCAGGCCAGGTGGCAGAGGATAGAAGGCGAGGCGGGCCACACCGACTTCGTGAAGGTCCTCGTCCCAGGACGAAAGGGCAAGTCCGCCGGGGGAATCGGCCCGACGCTGGGCATCATCGGTCGCCTCGGGGGCATCGGCGCCCGGCCCGAGATGATCGGCCTGGTATCGGACGGCGACGGCGCCGTCGCCGCCGTCGCGATCGCCCTCAAAGTGGCGCGGATGGCTGGCAGGGGGGACACGCTCCAGGGCGACGTCATCATCTCCACGCATATCTGCCCCAACGCTCCGACGCAGCCGCACGACCCGGTTCCTTTCATGGGATCCCCGGTGGACATGGCGACCATGAACAAACAGGAGGTAGACCGTGCGATGGACGCAGTCCTGTCCATCGACACTACAAAAGGGAACAGGGTTATCAACCACCGTGGGTTCGCGATATCTCCGACGGTCAAGGAGGGCTATATCCTGCGGGTCAGCGAGGACCTCCTTGGCATTATGTCAATCACCACTGGTCAACTGCCGGTGACCTACCCCATCACCACGCAGGACATTACCCCTTATGGGAATGGGGTCTTCCACATCAACAGCATCCTCCAGCCTGCTACAGCCACGGATGCCCCCGTGGTCGGCGTCGCCATCACCGCGGAGACACCAGTTCCGGGCTGCGCGACCGGCGCGAGCCACGTGCCCGACATCGAGGAGGCGGTCCGGTTCTCTATCGAGGTGGCAAAGGCTTTCGGAGCAGGGAAGTGCTCTTTCTATGACCCGGCGGAATTCCGCAGGCTGGTGGAGCTGTACGGGAGCATGAAGCACCTGCAGACCCTGGGCAGGGGGTAGAGGCTAGGGGTAGACCCCCGGGGGAAGCCCTCGACCACCCAAACCATGCGTCCGTTTTGTCGGTTTTCCACAGCACCTCGCCGGGAGACTGTCGGATTTCGGCAGTCCTCTCCCGACTGGTTGTCGGATTCCGACAAAACAGGGGGAGCTGGGGTTCTGCACTGCCGGAAATCGACAGTGAGTAGCCGAGTGAGTGTCGAAAACCGACAAATCGGCTTCGGCGTACCTCTTGAACGAACCGGGATCCCCTGGTAGAATCTGGACATCCGCCAGCTGCGAGGGAACCGGGGCGCCTTGGAGGTGCCAACACTGTTCCTTAGAGACATCCCCCACGAGCTGCTTGACAGCTCTAGTCTGACTGTGCCTGCCAGGTTCATCTACGTCAGCCTATGGGGCTCGCCCGGACGGTCCATGCGAGGCCTCTCCGCTGTAACCGGGTATCATCACCACGCGGTCAAAGTCCACTGTGACCTGCTGCAAAAGGCGGGTTGGGCTGATATGCAGAGGAAACGGACCGGTTACGTCGTCTTTGCGACCATCCCCCGTGAGGTCCAAGAGCGTCTGGCGACCGAGTTCCTGGCCTTCCTTGACACTTGCGCGTATGTCGGCGAGTCCGTAACCCGGGCTTGGCGTGACGTCCTGGTGGCTGATCATGGCTTTGTCGACAACTTCCGCCCTGATTTCCTTCGCAACCCCAGGACGGGCCAGGCGATGGAGTACGACATGTACGAGCCGCAGCGTCGCCTCGCCATCGAGTACAACGGGCCACAGCACTACGGACCTACGCTGATGTTTCCTGACCCCAGGGAGTATCAGGAACAGCGGACGCGCGACTTGGTCAAGCAGGGGTTAAGCGCTGAGCATGGAATCAGGTTGATCACGATAGAGGCGCGGGACCTCACGCTGAAGGGCATGCTGGCCAAGCTGGACGGACTCCCTCTGAAGAGGTACGACCCGTCCGGGCCGTGTATCAAGATGTTGGAGGAAGTGGGTAGCAAGCTGATCCGGGCGGCGGAGAAGCTCGACAAAGAGCATGCGGCAGCCGCTGCGACGACCCAGAGACAGAATCGACCTTAGATCAACCTACGATCTGACCAGGAGGGCAACTCGCCATGGCAAGAGTGCTGGGTACGGTGACGATAGGACAGTCCCCCAGGATTGACGTCATTCCGGAGCTCAGAACGATCCTCGGCGTTGGCGTGGACGTCATTGAGGCCGGGGCTCTCGACGGCCTCACGCTGGAGGAAGTCAAGAGGCTAGCGCCCGGACCTGGCGACCACGTCCTCGTCACTCGGATGGCAGACGGAGCTGCTGTGAAGATAGCGGGGAAGCACATCCTGCCCCTGATGCAGGAGAAGATTGATGGGCTGGTCGGACGAGGGGCCGATGTCGTGGCTCTCCTCTGCACCGGCGAGTTCCCCGAGTTTCGTTGCGATAAGCTCCTGGTCGTTCCGCAGAAAGTGATGCTGCACGTGGCGACCGCGGTGGTGGAAGGGTTCAGGTTGGGTGTGATGCTACCTGACGCCGACCAGGTCCCACAAGGGATCCGCAGGTGGAGCGCGGTGACGCTTGACGTCTTCATCGAGCCCGCATCGCCCTACGGCAACCCTGAGGCTGTGGATCGAGCCGCGCGCAGGCTCCGGGAGCGGGGCGTTGGGGCTATCGTCATGGACTGCATCGGCTACACGCTAGCGATGAAGGAGAAGGTCAGGGAGATAACCGGTGCGCCGGTCATCCTGGCCCGATCTATCTTGGCCAGAGTGCTGGCCGAACTGGCCTAATGCAGTCAGGTCTGATGTAGCTACAGGAATGACCGCTCAGTCTGACGGGTTCTTCGGGAGCAGCTTGCCAGACTCCTCCGTCTACTGGTAATATGTGGTAGGGCGCTGATTTGTGCGCGGGATGTTTCCCCCTGGCGGGAGGAACGTCTCGGGCGAGCACAGCGCCCTTCTCGTTTTCTCACATCCTAGAATCAAGAGAGGTGCAGCGTTTGAACGAGAGGATCGACGGCTTTGAGCGACGATTGGCTGAACTCGAAAAGCGTCTAGCAGGGCGCAGATCCCAGTTGCCCGGCCCGGCGGCAGGCTTCCCTCCGGGGACCGAGCCTGCCATAACCCAGTCCGAAGGCGAGCTGAGTTGCCGGGTGCCAAATGCCCCCTGCACCAGGGCTTGCGACCCCAGTCCAGCCTCGCCGGAGTACTTCCGCAAGCCCCGCGACGGTGTCCTTGAGGAAACGTCTCTCATCAGGCATAACCAGCTTGGCGAAACGTACTCCGTCAAGCTGGTCTATCCTGGATTCTACCTCGCGATGAGGCACGAGGACACGACCTGCACGGTGGGCTTCCCGGCAGTGAAGGAAAGGCTCGCGAAGCGGATAACGCCGGGCCACCTGTTCTTCATATACGTGACCTCGCCCGAGCGGCGCCTCATCGGCATGGCCCAAGCGTCTGGCCCGGCCGAGTTCGCGCCGGAGAGGGATTTCAAGCGGCCGTGGGCGCTCGACCTCCACTGGGTCATCGGTCCCAAGTCGCCGGGTGTCCAGTTCTCGGACATCGGGCTGCAGGTCAAGGCCAGAGTGGGCGACAGCACCTACTCCATAACCGAAGAGGTCGCCGCCGCGATCATCGAAAGGCTGCAGGGCATGGACGACCTTGGGCCGGCAGAACTGGAAAAGCAGAAGGAGAGGTACAGGATGTTCGCCTAGCTCCGACGCAAGGACCACTGACTTTCGGCACCTCTGCCATCAGAACCGACGGCCTTGACATGACGTGCACGTCAGCAGCTAGAATGGTGGACGCCAAGTCGCTTGCGGACAAAGCTGAGAGAGAGACTGCACGGACGCCTCGGCAGACGACCGAACCAGTGGTCCCTCTGGATTGGAGGATGATGTATGGACCACGAATCCCGTTCCAGGTTGGTCGTCGTCTCCATGCGTTCGGGCAGCAGCGTGGTAGAGAGCATTAGAGCATGGATACCCTCGGAGGCAGTTCTGAAGGTTCCCGACGAGAAAGACAGGCTGACGCTGGAAGGTCTCCTGCCCGACGCCAGTGTTCTGCTGAACTGGGATGAGCCCGTGAGCAGTGAGACTCTTGTTGCCGCCAGGAAACTCAAACTCATCCAGCACATGGGTACGATCCCATTGAATGTCGACCTGGCTGCGGCGGAGCGACAGGGGGTCCCGGTCGCTATCATCCCAGCCACGAATTGGTACTCGGTAGCCGAACACTGCTGGGCCCTCCTTCTGGCTTGCGCGAAGAGGCTCGTGGAGGGGCACGAGAGGGTCACGTCACGTGTCAACCCGAAGGGGTTGGAGCCAATGCGCACGTCTGCCACTCGATTCGCCTACAACTGGTCAGAGATGAAGGGCGTTGTGACTGTCCGAGGAAAGACGATCGGGATAGTTGGTGCCGGCAAGATCGGGCTGGAATTTGCCAGGATCGCGCGGGGCTTCGGCGTGAATGTTATGTACACGAAGAGGAATCGATTGCCGGAATGGCTAGAGCAGGCACTGCGGTTGCAGTACGTCTACCCCGACGAGCTATGGCAGCGATCTGATATCATCTGTGTGCACGTGGCGCATTCGGAGGAAACGGAAGGCCTAGTAGACAAGAGGGCGTTCGACCTCATGAAGCATGGGGTGATGATCATCAATACTGCCCGGGGTTCGGTCATCGACGAACCTTCACTCGTAGCAGCCCTCCGGTCCGGTAAGGTTGCCTACGCAGGCCTTGACGTTTTCACATACGAACCACCGCTTCGGGACTGCGCGCTGCTAGACCTCCCAAACGTAGTCCTTACGCCGCACTATGCCAGCGGTTTCGACTCCAGCCCGAGCGCCAATGCGCACATCAATCGCTGGCGTACCGAGAACATAGAGCGTCTTCTCCGGGGAGATCCTCCGCTCCATCTTGTCACCGAAGCGTCCCTCAGGCGGTACTGGTCCTCGTAAACGTAGTTTGGTCCTAGGTTTCCCTCGCCGCGGTCCGACCGGGAGTGCCGGTCCGGACTCCGCGGCGGTACGGGAGATGTGATTGGCAGGATCTTTTCGAGGAGGGCACGGGGATTGCTTATCGGTGAGCTGTCAAGGAAAAGCGGGTGCAGTGTCAGAGCAATTCGGTACTACGAGGAGCTCGGGATCATAGCTGTTCCTGAGCGCTCTGATCGTGGACACCGGACTTACACCGAACAGCACTGCCACGAACTGACGGTCATCCGCTGCTTCCGGGTGGCGCAGATGGGGGTCCGCGACATCAAGGAGGTAATGGACGCGATCCGAGGCATCACTCGGCCATCGAGCCTGGGGGTCTGCATGGAGAAGCTCGCGCATCACAGATCGGAGCTGGTGCGGTGGCAGAAGGAGATCAAAGCCGCTCAGCTCATGATCGACCGGAAGCTGCATGCCCTTGAGCTCCGCATCGCCGAGGCAGAACAGGGCACGCCGAAGTCGTGAGGTTGGCGTCGGTCCCGCTTACTGCTCTGGCGCCTACGAATCGTGAGTGTGCCTCCGACGCCCCGTTCCACTACGTAAACCCGTCTATCCGCACGGGGGCAACCGCCGTACTCGGTGTCATCCGCATCTACCTGCGGAAGAACATCACTCCGGTCCAGGGTTTCACCGCTACTCTCCTCTCACCGCCCGGCCCGTGACTGGAACCGGCTTAACGCGTCGCGCTGGCATGTAGCTCCTCCTTGAGGTACCTGCTCAGTGCGTCCTGCCAGGCAGGGAGAAGCTGGCCTATGGTCTCCTTCAGCGGGAAGGGGTCGAGGGCCGAGTTCCGGGGACGTCTGGCCGGACGCGGGAACTCGTCGGACGATACCGGCAAGACTTCCTTGGCTAGCCCGGCCTGCCGCATGATCTCGACGGCAAACCCGTGCCAGGTTGTGAGCCCGGAGTTCGTGATGTGGTAGGTGCCGAAGGCGCCCGTCTGGAGGAGGGCGACGGCGGCGCGTGCCAGGTCAGCAGTGTACGTTGGCGCCCCCGTCTGGTCGGTGACCACGCGGAGCGGAGTGTCGCCTTTGCCCAGGTGCAGCATGGTGCGGACGAAGTTCCTCCCGTGCGGCCCGAACAGCCAGCTCGTGCGGACGATGAAGTGCTGGAGGCACAGCGCAGTGACGTGCTGTTCGCCCGCCAGCTTGGTTCTCCCGTACTGGTTGATGGGGTTAGGCCGGTCGTTTACAGCGTAGGGGGTGGGTTTGGTCCCATCGAAAACGTAGTCGGTGCTGAAGTGCATTAGCCAGGCTCCGGCGTCCTGGCAGGCCACCGCCAGGTTGCGCGGCCCGAGGCCGTTGACTGACATTGCCGCGTCGATGGCGGTTTCGGCCCTGTCGACGTCGGCATAGGCGGCGCAGTTGATCACGCCCCAGGGGCGCGCATGACGGACGGCCGCGATCACGGCGTCGAGGCTGGTAATGTCCAGGCCCTGACGGTCCAGCGCCACGACCTCGGCGCCGGGAAGCGCCTCGCGCGCGGTGGACATGAGGTCTTGGCCCAGCATTCCGCCGGCGCCCGTGACGAGCAGCCTCCCTGCGTTCATCGACGAACCCCCCACCATGTACGTCCAACCGGCTAAGCTGCCCCGCGGCGTGCGCCCGCCTGCCAATCTGGAACCGCGGGTCGGCCGCCCTTACGGGAGTTCGGCGAGGGCCCAGGTCTCGCCTTCTTCCAGGCAACCTGCGCTGTTTCCGTCTCCTAACCGATAGCCTCGCAAACGCCGATGCTGTAGACGCAGGGAGACATACAATGGCGGCGGATCGCCCCTGCGGAAACCATATCGGGGGGTAACTGCATTGGCAGTGGCAAGACAGCTTCCGTCCGAGGGAGAGACCGCTCCTGACCAGCAGCTCATTGCTGCGGCAGTCGCGGGCCTCCAGACTGGCGAGGACCCGGGCGCGGCCCTCAGGCTGTTGAGACAGGTGGGGCCTGTGGAGGCGCTCCGGGCGCTCAAGGCCCAAACCGGAGCAACCGGCGCGAGCAACCCAACGTATCCAACCAGCCAGTCAGGCGCCGCCCAGCCGACCCGGCCGGCCCCGCCGGCTCACCCAACACTCCCCACTGGCCTGATGGAAATCCTGAACCTGATAGCAGTCCGGTGTTTCGAGAACGGCCTGTTCGACGCATCGCTAGCCTACCTTGAACACGCGCTGTCCCTGGACAACAGGGACTCAGATACGCTCTTCAACCTGGGTTACGTCCTTCACTTGCTGGCCAAGGACGACCTGGCTCTCAAGTTTCTCATGAGGATACGGAAGGTTGACGCCGAGACGCGGAACCTGATCAGCAGTGTGCGGCGTGCCGCGCGAGTCAGCCATGGAGAGCAAGCGGCTGCACTGGCGGAGGAAGATGTCCCTTCGGCCTCCGTGTCAACGCTGACCGGTCCATCGGCACCTGAACCGGCGCAGGCAGGCTCACCAGCGCGTGTCCTGCTCCCATCGGCAGTACCTGCATCTTCTGTGGCCCCGGTAGCCACCGCCCCTGCGCCCTCCCAGGCTGCCCCGCGCACGGTCACCATCGAGCCGGGCTGCGACGTCCGCCAGAAGCACAAGATGCTGTTCGGCGAAGGCGTCGTCATCCAGCGCGACTCGTGGCTCAACATCGCCTACGACAACCCCGACGTCCGCTACATGATCGAGCTGGGCGCGGGCACCAACATAGGCCGTCGTTGCACGATCTCCGCGTCACACAGGATCGTCTTCGGCAAGAAGGTCCTCCTCGGCCCCAACGTCCTGGTGACGGACCACAACCACGAGTACAGGCACGTCGGCGTGCCTGTGGTGGACCAGGGGATAACCTCGACGTCCAACTCCGTCTTCATCGGCGACGGGACGTGGATTGGGACCAACAGCGTGGTCGTGGGGAACGTCACGGTCGGCAAAGGCTGCGTGGTGGGGGCCGATACTGTGGTGACCAGGGATATCCCGGACTACTGCGTGGTCGCGGGGAGTCCGGCGAAGGTGATCAGGGCGTTCGATGCGGATGCGGGGAAGTGGGCGGCTGTGGAGACGGATGAAGACCTGGCCGGCGTGCTCTCCAGAAGGGGAGGCCTGCTCGACTGCATCGTACCCATCACCGATTTGCATTCCCTGCAGGTGGAGGTGTCGAGCGCCTGCAACCTCCGCTGCCCCCAGTGCTTCAGCCACGTCGAGGGGCACAAGACCGGCATGTTCAGCCGCGAGCTCTGGGATACCAGGATCAAGCCGCTGCTTCCTAAGCTCAAGGAGATCCACCTGGTCGGGATAGGCGAACCCTTGCTGTGCAAGGACTTCTTCTACTTCGCTGAAGACGCCGCGAGGAGTGGGGTCCACGTGCACACCACCTCGAACCTCCAGATGGCGACCGCCGAGCTGGCGGAACGGCTGGTCGACGTAGGGCTCACGACCCTGAGTTTCTCCTGCGACGGGGTCAAGCCCGAGACGTACGCGAGCATCCGGGCGGGCGGCTCCTTCTCCAAGCTGCAGGAGAACCTTGACCTGATAAACCGCTCCAAGCAGGAACGCGGACTCAAGCTCCCGCAGCTCATCCTGAACTTCGGCGCTCTTTGGCGCAACATCGAGGAACTGCCCGACGTGGTGCGGTTCGCCGCGGAGAACGGGGTCTCCGAGGTCATCGCCTACCACAACGTCATCTACGTGGAGCATCTCAAGGACGAGAGCATGTTCCACTGGCAGGAGCTCTCGGACCAGAAGTTCGTCGAGGCAAAGCGCCTGGCGGACAGGCTTGGAGTCTCCATGTTCCTCCCTGGACTCTTCTCCAAGCCGATCAAGTACGCGCCGCAGGCGGGTCCGTACTGCAGATACCCCTACCACCACCTCTGGGTGTACAGCGACGGGAGGGTAGGGCCTTGCTGCATGGATTTCCCGGACAGGTACGTACTCGGGGACATCCGGACGTCCACCATCGAGGAGGTCTGGAACAGCGCCCCGATGCTGAGGCTCCGGAAGGAGCAGGTCACGGCGCCCTCCTATACCTGCAGGTACTGCGTGATGCACGGGAAGATGGACCTCTCCGACCCGAGGTACTTCTTCAGGTTCAAGGGCAGCGGGGAGTACCTGAAGCAGTATGTGGGGGCATAGGAGATGGCCAGCGCTCGACCCACATACTAGTAAACTGGTGGACGAGCAGGTAGCCTCGCCCTGATTACCTCATCTTCTGCCTGCAGTACCTGAGGTTCTCCACTGCATCCTTCAGCAGCGGGTCCAACTCTATCGCCCTCTCGAAGCAGCCGACCGCCGCGTGGAAGTCCTCCTCCTGGACGAACGAGACGCCTAAGAGGTTATTGACCTCGGCGGCCGTGGCTCCGCTAGCGCCGCCCAGCAGGGAGTTCAGGTAGCGGCGTGCCCTGCGGTTATCCCCCGTCTTGAGGCAGCACAGCGCCGCGTTGTAGGCGGCGTCCGGCTCGCCCGGCCGTCGCTGGAGGACGGCCTCGAAGAGCGTGAGCGCCTCCTCGAACTCTCCCGCCTGGAAATGCGCGAGACCGCGCGATTCGAGCGCGGACGAATTCCCGCCATTCCCGGGAACGCCATTCCGGAGAACGTCATTCCCGCGATCGGCCTCACCCGTCGCCCCAGCTGCCTCGGGCACTGACCCCCCGCCGGCCTGTATCAGGGCGGCCCACTTCCTGACGAATCGCTGCTGGTTAGCCTGCATCTGCGTGTTGTAGTCGATATGATTGCCCGTGAACGACCGCCCGCCGAAGTGATAGATGAAGACGTCGCGGGCGATGACGCACCTGTAACCCGCGAGCCTGGCCCGGACGCAGAGGTCGTCGTCCTCGAAGTTCCCGATGGGGAAGCCCGTGTCGAAGACACCGACGCGGTCGAACACCTCGCGCTTCACCATGAGGCAGAAGCCGACGAGGCGGTTGACCTCGGTCACCTGGCCAGCGTTGTGTATTGAGAGGTCAC
>Ga0315295_10001320_pt1 | contig 21235 bp, 18 predicted proteins | sample YL17G14_0_MG_FD_204453 | JGI IMG/M metagenome (GOLD analysis project Ga0315295, IMG submission 204453) | Sediment microbial communities from Yellowstone Lake, YNP, Wyoming, USA - YL17G14_0 | ecosystem: Environmental > Aquatic > Freshwater > Lake > Sediment | place: USA: Wyoming | collected...
GAGCGTGCTCCTGGCAACCGGCATCCTGGGCGCGACGGTGATGCCCCACGTGGTGTTCCTGCACTCCGCTCTCACCCAGGGCCGCATCGTGGTGCGCGACCCGGGACAACTGCGCCGCCTGTTCCGATATCAGTGTGTGGATGTGACGCTGGCGATGGGGGTGGCCGGTCTGGTGAACGGGGCGATGCTGATCATGGCGGCGGCGACGTTCTTCGAGCAGGGTCTCACCACGGTGGGGACGATCGAGGAGGCCCACCGGACGCTGGAGCCGCTGTTGGGTCGGGCGGCGAGCGGGCTATTCGCCGTGTCGCTGCTGGCGTCGGGGCTGTCGTCGGCGACGGTGGGGACGCTGGCGGGGCAGATCATCATGCAGGGGTTTCTGCGGCGGCGGATTGCGGCGTGGTTGCGGCGGCTGGTGACGATGGCGCCGTCGATCGTGGTGATCGCGCTGGGTTTGGACCCGACGCGGACGCTGGTTCTGAGCCAGGTGGTCTTGAGCTTCGGTTTGGGTTTCGCCGTGGCGCCGTTGGTGGCGTTCACGAGCCGGCGGGTCATCATGGGCGAGTTGGTGAACCGGCGGGTAACGACCGTGTTGGGGGGGCTGGCGGCGCTGCTGGTGGCGGCGTTGAACGTTTACCTGTTGTATGCGACGTTGTGGGCGAGGTGAGCGATGTTCAAGCACCTGCTGGTGCCGTTGGATGGTTCGGGGATGGCGGAGGCGGCGTTGCCGGCGGCGGGTTGGCTGGCGGAGCGGCTGGGTGCGCGGGTGACGCTGATCCACGTGATGGAGAAGGACCCGCCGGAGCGGGTGCACGGCCAGGGACATCTGCGGACCGTCGAGGAAGCCCGGTCGTACCTGGGGCGTGTGCAAACGACGGCGTTTGCGCCAGGGACGGCGGTGGTATGCCACGTGCACACGGCCGCGGTGGGCGACGTGGCGGCGAGCCTGGCGGCGCAGGCGCTGGAGTTGGGTCCGGACCTGATCGTGATGGTGACGCACGGCCGCCGGGGGCCGAAGGAGTGGCTCTTTGGGAGCGTGGCGCAGCAGGTGATCGGGCAGGGGAGGACGCCGGTGGTGATTGTGCCGCCGGCGCCGAGGTTTGCAGGGGGCGGGGTGTTTCATTTGCACAAGATACTGGCGCCGCTGGACGCCCAGGAGGGGCATCCGGCGGGTCGAGCCGTGGCGGTGGGTTTGGCGCGGGCGGTCGGTGCGGCGTTGCACCTGGTGACGGTGGTTCCGACATTGGGGACGCTGACGTGGGAATGGGCCGCCGCCGGTCGGTTGCTGCGTCTGGCGACCGCGCGGTTGCTGGAGATTGGTCTGGCCGGCGCCCGGGATTACCTGGTTGGGGAGCAGTCGCGGTTGGCGGCGGAGGGTCTGACGGTGACGAGCGAGATCGTGCGGGGCGACCCGGCGAAGACGATTGCCGCGACGGCGGAGCGGTGCGGGGCGGAGCTGATCGTGTTGGGGACGCACGGGAAGGCGGGCTTGCAGGCATTCTGGGCGGGGAGCGTGGCGGCCCGGGTGTCGAGCCGGACGGGTGTGCCGCTGCTGCTGGCGCCGGCGGCGGAGGACTGAGAACGACGCGGTAGGGGCGGGCGTGCCCGGGGAGCCGGGGCATTAGCGCGGCGTGGCGGCGGGGGCCGAGGCGCCTGATGATACCTCATCTGGGTACGGGATGCGGAGGCGCCAGCCGGCTTGGACGACATCGGGATCGCGAATGACGTTACGGTTGGCCTGGTAGATCACGTTGGCGAACCGGCCGCTGCCGTAATAGCTTTCCGCGATGGTGGAGAGGGTTTCGCCCTGCTTGACGAGGTGGTAGCGTGGCTGGTGGTCGTCGGGCTCGTCGGTGGGCGGTTTGGGCGCCGGGAGAGCGGCGGGCGGTGCGGGGACGACGACGACCGGTGGCGTGGGCTTGGGGGCCGGGGAGGTCGCGGGCGTGGCGGGCTGAGCAGGCGCCGGCGACACAATCGGGGTCGTGCGAGGCAGCTTGGTCGTCGGCGACGACGGCTGCGGCTTGGGCGCCGGGGAGGAAACGCCGGTGGGCGGCAGGGGGGCGGCGGGTCCTTGTTCTTGGCCACGGTTCACCAGGTACACGATCAGTCCCGTGACGATCAGGATTCCAATGACGATTCCGATCTTCAGTTCGTTGCGCATCGTTCACCTCCCGGCGGGACGCTGGGCGACCCCCGCCGCGCCCGCAATGTTCCCGCCCGGATATTTCACCACGAAGATACCCGGAAAGAAAAGGCAATTCATGGAATAAGCCGGGCAGGGAACATGGTATCTCCCCGGCTGGCGAGGGCGGCGCCGGAGAAATGGTATCAGCAGGCAAGGAGAATAGGGCAGGGGCTGAGGGTGGGGATGGGGGATGGGGACCTGGGACCAGGCGTTAGGAGAGCAAAAGGCATACCTAGAACCAGGTTGGCTGTCTGGGAGCGGGGAGGCCAGGGGTCATTTACAGGAGTTATGGTTGGGCGGCCCAGATTGGTTTTTGGCTCAAGTCTTGCTGGGACAAGGATTTTTTTACAACAGGTATTGACCGGGGATTTTCGAGTCGATATATTTCGCGCTTCGGAATGGATTCCGGAGCGACAGGCCGCGAGGGCGGTTTGGCGTAAAGGTGTATGGAGTAAGGAGTTATATTGCGGTTGGGACCGCACTGAGGTGTACCGTGGATTGGCTATACCGGTTGGTGCCGGTGTAAGTGGAAAGAAGGGACAATTTGAGAAGAAGGGAGGTGGACAATTGGCAACAGCCTCCGCCGGAACGCATTGTATTCTGGAGCTTTACGGTTGTCCGTCTGACCTTTTGAACGACGTGCTGTGTGTGCGCGCGGCCGTGGAAGAGGCATCCCGTCGAAGCATGTCAACGCTGCTGAAGCTGTCGAGTCACCAGTTTCAGCCTCAGGGGGTAACGGCCATCGCGCTGCTGGCAGAATCTCACATCTCCATTCATACTTGGCCTGAGCACGGTTACGCGGCGGTGGACGTTTTCACGTGCGGCGAGAATGCGGACCCCCGTCGGGCGTGCCTGTACGTGGCGGAGCGGTTGGCGGCGCGGGAGTACGAGTTGACGGTGCTGTCGCGCGGCCAGCGGCTGAGTGCGACGTGTGAGTCGGCGGCGGCGGGCAGGGAAGAGGAGCAGGTTCTGTGCCCGGCGCGGAGCTAAAGGCCGATCTTTGGGTTTACGAGTATTTTTCTCCCTATGACGTGTATTGCCATGGGGTGAGCGCGGTGCTGGTCCAGAAGCGGACGGCGTATCAGGAGATGGCGATCGTCGAGACGGGGGTGTACGGCAAGGGGCTGGTGCTGGACGGCAAGTGGCAGTCGTGCACGGGGGATGAGTTTCTGTATCACGAGCCGCTGGTGCATCCGGCGTGCGTGGCGCAGGGGGGGCCGCGGCGGGTGTTAGTGCTGGGCGGTGGCGAGGGGGCGACGGTGCGGGAGGCGTTGAAGTGGAAGACGGTGGAGAAGGTGGTGATGGTGGATATCGACGGCGAGGTGGTGGAGGCTTGCAAGCGGCACCTGCCGGAGATGCACCAGGGGGCGTTTGAGGACCCGCGGACGGAGGTAGTGATAGGGGACGCGCTGGATTACCTGGAGGGGTCGGCGGGGCGGTGGGACGTGATCATATCGGACCTATCGGACCCGATCGAGTCGGGGCCGTCGCGGGCGTTGTTTACGAAGGAGTATTTCGGGAAGTGCGGGCGGGCGTTGGCGGCGGGGGGGTGTTTCGTGGTGCAGGCGGGACCGGTTTCGCCGCCGGCGGTGGAGGCGCATGCGCGCCTGCATCAGACGGTGCGGGCGGTGTTTGGGCACGCGGCGAGCTACAGCGGTCCGGTGCCGACGTATCCGGGGCCGTGGAGCTTCATCCTGGGCAGCGATGAACCGGTGGAGGGGATGCCCGATGCGGCGGCGGTGGACAGGTTGCTGGCGGAGAAGACGACGGGGGCATTTCGGATGTTCGACGGGCGGGCGTTGGTGGGGCTGATGTCGTTGCCGCGGCACGTGCGGGAGGCGTTGGCGCGGGGCGGGGAGGCGTACACGCTGGAGAAGCCGCCGACGTTCTTCGGCAGCGGGGTGGCGAAGCGCTGAGCGAGCGGGGTTGGCGGCTGTAGCCAGCCAAACGGGGGCGTTTTCCGGTCCGGCAGGGGGATATTGCACTACCAAGGCGCCAAGACACCAGACAAGATTTCAGGATAAGACGACAACGAGCGACCTGAATGCTCCATTTACAGGCGGGTCGGCTTGGCGCATCGTGGTTTCCGCCACCAGGCGGCGGGGCGGTTCAGGAAAAAGGTGGGGGTTGGAGGGCAATAAAAGCGGGGGCTGGGGCGACAAGTAGAGAGGCGGAACGCTATTGGGGTCGAGGGCCCGCGATGGTGGACTGGCAATCGATTGTACAGGGGCACCGTGGTCTGGTCTGGCAGACGGTGTACCGCATTGTCGGGAATTGGCCGGATGCGGAGGACTGTTTCCAGGAGACGTTCGTGAGCGCCTTGGAGTACTCGAGGCGAGAAGAGGTTCGTGACTGGGCTGCCCTGCTGCGGTGGCTGGCGACGAAGCGGGCCCTCGACCGGTTGCGTCGGCGGCTGCGGCAGGGGGCCCGGTCGGCGGGGCCGGTGGACTGTGATGGTCTGGCAGGTAGGCAAGCCGGGCCAGGCGAGGAGGCGGAGGCGGCGGAGTTGGCCGAGAACCTGCGTGAGGCGCTGGGGCAGTTGCCGCCAGCGCAGGCGGAAGCGTTCTGCCTGCGGTTTGTGGAGAGCCGGAGCTACCGTGAGATTGCGCGTCAGATGGGCGTAGGGGTGGCGTCGGTGGGTGTGCTGCTGCATCGGGCGCGGCGGCGCTTGCGGGCTAGGCTGGGTTCGATGTTGAGTGAGAAGTGAAGTAGGCGTGGAGGTGCAACAATGAGCGGCGAGCAATACCGGCCGGATGAGGACGCGTTGGGGGCGGCGGTGCGGGCGTTGCGCGAGGCCGCGGCGCCGCCGGGACCTGGGGCAGAGACGTTGCAGGTGGTGCTGGCGGCGGGCGAGTCCTGGGCGGGGAACCTCCGAGCGCCCCAACGAAAGAGAAAGGCGACGACGATGAAGACGTTGATGAAGATTGCGGCGGTGGCGGTGTTGGCGGCGGGTTTGGCGGGTTTGGTGTACGTGTTGACGCCGGGGAACGGGGGCGGGATTTCACGGCCGGCGTTCGCCCAAGTCGTAGAGCCGCTGGTGTCGGCGCGGAACGGTTCGTTCACCATGATCCTTGAAATGCCCGGCCAGCCCAAGCAGACGGCGCGCACCGTTTTCGCCGAAAACGGCGTCATGCGTACGATCATGGAGACGCCGGCCGGGCCGATGACTCAGTTCTTCGACATGCCGCAACGGCGGATGGTGATGCTGATGCCGCCGCAGAAGATGGCTATTGTGATGGAGATGCAAAACCTCCCGCAAGCCGACCAGGACCTGAGCAAGGTGAACATGTTCTTTGAGATTCAGCGGCAGATTCGCCGCGCGCAGCAGCAGACCGACGAGAACGTGCAATACCTCGGGGAGCAGGTGGTCGAGGGCGTCGAGGCGGTGGGCTACCACGTCCGCCAGGGGCCCATGGACATGACGGTCTGGGCGAACGCCAGAACGGCGTTGCCGATCCGGATGGAAGTCGCCTTCGACCAGGCGCTGATGGGCGGCGAGGCGCCGATGTCGTTGGTTATGACCGATTTCGCCTTTAACCTGGACCTGGACCCGGCCGAGTTTACCGCGGCGATTCCGCAAGACTACCAGGTGAGCACCATGCCCTTTGACGCCAGCGTGCCGGATGAGAACGCATTGATCGAGTCTTTCCAGATGTGGCTCGAGTTGACGAATGGCCGGTTCCCGGACGACCTGAGCATCCAGGCAATAGCCAAGGGCATAGCGCCTCGCATCGCAATGCGCATCGGCGCTAAGGTGCTTGGCGCCAAGCTGCTCGGCGCCAGGCAGGTCGGCGCCAGTATCCTCGATCAGGAAGACATGCAGAAGATAATGGGCCTGACGATGCGGCTGACGCGAGGCTTCATGTTTGTGCATTCTCTGCCTGCCGAGAGCGACTGGCACTACGCGGGCAAGGGCGTCACCACCGCCGACGAAGTGCAGGCCATCTTCTGGTACCGGCCCAAGGACAGCATTAACTACCGGGTGATCTATTCGGACCTGACGGTGGCGGAGGCGCCGGCGGAGCAGGCGCCGCAGGTGGAGGGGGCGCAGGAGGGGGGCGGCGCGGCGGCGGCGGATGAACCAGCGCAGCCGGAGACGGAAGAGGCAGCGCCGGCGAGCCCGTGACGGTCAGGACGTGCTTAGGCTGCGCGAAAGGATGCCACCGAGAAAAGGGCGTGGGGTAGTGGCGCGGCTCCGCTGGGCAGACGCGCCCCGCCTCACGAGTCGGATTGCCGAAGGACGGGAGGGCGGCGTCGGGCGGCGCTGCCCTCTATTGTTTCGCGGGGGGCGGGTGCGGGACGGTCGAAGGAGACCTGCCGCGTAAAGCGGGGGGCCCACAAAGACGAGCTGATGTACTTTAGGGTTGGAGGCGTCTATAAGCGAGGGTAGGATGGCGGCAGGGCGAGGTCGCGGCGTATGGTTACGTTGGCTTGGGAGGCGGCGTCGGAGTTTTTTGGAGCGGTGCGGGCGGTGGGGCTGGGCCGGCTGACGAACGGCCAGGCGCGGCCCCGGGTGGGGTATCCGCCGGAGGAGGGTGTTGACGGGGCTACCCGGTGCCGCTAAGATGCCGGGCGCTGGTCTTGGTCCAGAGGGAAGCAACCCAAAGCAAAGGCTCGTCGAGCGGCGGGAACCTGGCCGGCGGCGGGGATTAAAGGAGCACAGCGTGAGTGAGAGAACGCGTCCCGGCGGACTAACCGCCTTGGCCGTCATCAACATTGTTTTTTGCGGATCGGGCCTGCTGGGCGTTCTCGGCATGGCGGCCCTTTTCGCGCTCATGGGCAAGATGGCGGACGAGGTACCCGAGAAAAGCCGCCAGCAATTCGAGGCTTTGCAGAAGATGGGCGGGCCGCGGCTGGTGTTTATGTTCGGCCTGTCGCTGGTTACGAGCGTGCTGCTGCTGCTGAGCGGGATCGGGTACCTCAAGCAGAAGCGGGTGCTGGGGCGGTTGGTGGGCAACAGCTACGCGGTGATTGCCGTTGTCAGCAGTCTGGTCCGGGTGTTTCTGTTCGCGCCGGAGTTGGGCGGCGGATTCACGATCGGGACGATCATCGGACTGGTCTATCCGGTGCTGACGCTGGTTCTGCTTAACACCACATTCAAAGACGATCTGGCGAATTGAGCCTGGTCCAGACCAGGGAGCGTTTCACCGGGAGCACCGGCCGATGCTTGTAGGGAGCCATACCTGGCGACATCTACGTTTGATCAGCGCCAACTGGGCGGGCAGCGCCGTGCGGAGCGGGTCCGGGTTGGTTTTCCTGCTGATCGCGCTGGTGTTCGGCTTGAGCGTCGCCCACCTAGTCCTTTCGCCGGTGGAGATGCTGATGCGTCAGGAGAGGAGCCAGGGCCGGCAGGTTTCCCGTGCGGAAGTGGTGGAGAGGATCGTGGAGGCGGGTCGGCCGGTGGTGCGCTGGTCGCTGGGGGTCAAGACGGAGGTGCAGGAGGCAGAGACGAGCCCGGCTGCGCCCGATCCGTTCGGGCGCTCGGCAGCCGTAAGGAGAGACCCTTGGAGCAGTTTCCTGCTGGACGAGCGTCCGGCCCTGCTGTCGGTCATTTTCCTGATCCTGCTTTTTGGCATGCCCTTTGTTATCTCCTTCCTGGCGTTCAACCAGTTTTCCGGCGACGTGCAAAGCCGGGGCCTGCGTTACCTGCTGCTCCGCACCGAGCGCGGGAACATTTACTGGGGCCGGTTTCTGGGCACGGCCCTGTTCTCGACCGCGGTCATGGCGATTCTGATCGGCACCATAGCCCTCTACGCGGGGGCCAAGATACACATCTATTCCGCCGGCGCCATGGCGCTCTGGAGCGTGCACGGTTTTGCCGCCTTGGCGGTGCTGATGCTTCCTTACCTGGCCGTGTGCACGTGGGTCAGCGCGATGATCGACGCGCCGTTTGCCTCTCTGGTGGTCGCGAAGCTCGTGATTGCCGGGGTGCTGGTTTTCGCGTTGGTCGGCAAGTTGGCGTGGGGACCGGCCGTCTATTTCAAGTACGCGTTGCCCTGGGGAGTGCAGAACCACCTGCTCCACCCCGAGTGGTCCCACGTGCTGGGAGCGGTTGCGGCGTGCCTGGGCTACGCGGGGGTGTTCCTGATGCTCGGACACCGACACTTTGTGCGACGGGATCTTTGAGGCGCTCATGGAGACGGCGATCAGCATCAAGGGCGTGTCGAAGCGTTTCGGGCGCATCCAGGCGCTGGATACGGTCGGGTTCGACGTGCCGCTCCGTTCCATCTTTGGGCTGGTGGGTCCCAACGGGGCGGGCAAGACCACGCTCTTTTCCGTGATGGCCAACTTTCTGAAGGCCGATGGCGGCCAGGTCGAAGTGCTCGGCATCGATACGCGGCGCATCGGCGAGCTGCGAGGCCGCTTGACCATCTTCCCGCAGGACGCGCAATTTCAGCGGAACGTGCCCATCCTGGACCAACTGGCCTTCTTTCGCCGGTTGGACGGTCGGACCCGGCAACAGGCGGAACAGGAAGTCATCGAGACGCTGCAGTTGGTCGGGCTGGAAGCGATGGCCAAGCGGCGGGTCGGGACCCTCTCGCACGGCATGATCAAGAGACTCGGCATTGCCCAGGCGTTCCTGGGACATCCCGAGGTCATTCTGCTGGACGAGCCCACGGCCGGGCTGGACCCCGCCAACGCTCGGCAGTTGCGCGACCTGGTGAAGAGACTCCAGGAACGAGCCACCATCATGGTCAGCTCGCACAACCTGGCCGAGGTCCAGGAACTCTGCGATCACCTGGCCATTCTGCACCAGGGCAAACTCATCCGGGCGGACGCCATGGACAAGATCACCCAGAGCGGGCGCGAATATGACCTGGTCCTGTCGCGCCCCTTGCAGGAAAGGGAGGTGAAGCAATTGCGGCGCCTGGCCGGGGTGCGAGACATCCAAGCCGTCGCGGCGAACGGCGCCGGCACGGCCGGCGAGCTGGCGGGGTATCGGGTAACCTTCGATTTCTCCGCCGACCACGCCGACCCGGATGTGATTAGGGGGGCTTTGTTTCGAAGTTTGCTGGACGCGGGGATTAGTCCCCGGCAGTTTGGGGAAGGGCGGAGCCTGGAGGCCCGCTTCCTGGAGATGACCGGCGGCGTCCAGGCGGGAGGCATTGCCGACCAAGAAGGCACTTCCTGAAACGTGCAAGCCGGGGCTTTGACCTGCTGAATCATGAGCGCCATCGCTCTCGAGCAGGTCTGCAAGTCGTTCGGCAAGGTTGCAGCGGGGCTTGTTCGCGTCGGGCGGGCGAGGTAGAGTCTGACCCGGCGCGGCATGAGACAGACGACGGACGTGATTGTTTTGGGCGCTGGGGCGGCGGGGTTGGCGTGTGCGTCGGCGGCGGGCCGGCGGGGCCGGCGAGTGGTGCTGGTCGATCATGGCCGGCGGGCGGGGGCGAAGGTGATGGCGGCGGGCGGGGGGCGATGCAATTTCAGCAACCGGGCGGTGTCGGCGGAGAATTACGTCAGCGGGAATCCGCACTTTGTGCGATCGGCGTTGGCGCGGTTCGGGCCGGGGGATTTCCTCCGGCTGCTGGATGAGCACGGGGTGGGGTACGTGGAGGAGGCAGGAGGGCGGTTGTTCTGCCGGCGGTCGGGACGGGACATCGTCGAGATGCTGTTGGGGCGGTGCGGCCGGGGCGGGGTGGAGGTGCTGCTGGGGCGGCCGGTGAGGGCGGTGGCGCGGCGCGGGGGGCGGTTTGTGGTGGAGACAGCGCCGGAGCGGTGGGAGGCGGAAGCGGTGGTGGTGGCGACGGGGGGGTTGTCGTGGCCGCAGTTGGGGGCGAGCGACCTGGGACATCGAGTGGCGCGGCAATTCGGGTTGGGGGTGACGCAAACCCGGCCGGGGTTGGCGGGTCTGGTTTGGAGCGCCGAGGATCGGCGCCGGCTGGGGGGGCTGGCGGGGATCGCGGCGCGGGCGCGGGTGCGGTGCGGGAGGCGGGAGTTCGTGGGGGACGTGCTGTTTACCCATAAGGGGTTCAGCGGGCCGGCGATCCTGCAGGCGTCGCTTTACTGGCGGCCGGGGGAGGCGATGGTGATCGACTGGCTGCCGGAGGCGGACGTGTCAGCCCTGCTGCGGGAGAGAAAGGGGCGGAAACGGCCGGGCACGGTGGGCGGTTTTCTGAGTCGTCGGCTGCCGGAGCGGCTGGTGCGGCGGTGGAGCGAGCGGTATTTTGCGGATGGGCCTTTGGGGGAGTGCACGCGCGAGCAACTGGAGGCGGTGGGGCAGGCGATCCAGGGGTGGTCCTTCACGCCTGGGGGAACGGCGGGGTTTCGCCAGGCCGAGGTGACCGTGGGCGGGGTGGACACGACGGGTTTGTCAAGCCGGACGATGGAGGCGAAGGACGTGCCGGGGTTGTACTTTATCGGGGAGGTGTTGGACGTGACGGGGCAGTTGGGGGGGTACAATCTGCACTGGGCGTGGGCGAGCGGGTGGTCGGCGGGGCAGGCGGTGTAGCCCAATCGAGAAGGCAAGAGGCGGGACGCCCGTGGCGGCGGGGGTGAGTCGCTGCTTTCCAAGTCGGGAGTCTGGGAGCTATCATGGAGGCATGAAGGCCATGACCCAGGACAAGAAAATTGAGACTGGGCCGGAATAAGAGGCGGCCGAGGATCGTTAAGAGAATGAGAGGGGGCTGGTGCGCCCCTCGGCTGTGGCCGGGGCGGACTGGTCGGCAACAGGACCGGGCAGCGGTTCGGGAAGGGGTGCTCTGACCTAACCGGGCCAGAGCTGTTTCGGTGTGCTCGGCGGGGGGACGGGCACTGAGCGGCGGGGAAGGCGATGAGGAGTTTTTTCCCCAGGGTCCAAGGAATTGGCCAGATGGAAAGGAGAACGTCGATGAATCGCATGGGTTGTGGTCTATTGGCCGTGATGGGGTTGAGCCTGACGGCGTATCTTTGCCTGGGTCAAGCGACGTCCCCAACGCCGGGTGCGCCGCCGGCGCCGCCGCGTGGGGGCTTGGTGAATCCGTTGGCGGCCGCGCTGGATGCGGATGGGAACGGGGAGATTTCGGCGGACGAGATGAAGAGCGCCGGCGAGGCCCTCAAGAAGCTGGATCAGAACCAGGACGGCAAGCTGACGGAGGAGGAGTACCGTGGTCGGCGGGGCATGGGCGGCGGGCCGGGGACGGGTGGCGGGCCGGGGATGGATGGTGGGATGGGGATGCAACGGCCGGTGGGTCAAGGGGCGGCGTTTGCGAACCCGGTGCAGGCCAAGAACGACCAGGAAAAGGCCATTCTGGACGTTCTGAACGACATGGACAAGAATCAGCGGCGGGGGATGATGAACGTGCCCGCGGCGGACGGTCGGCTCTTGCGCCTGCTCACCGAGGCGATCGGGGCCAAGCAGGTGGTGGAGGTCGGGACGTCGAACGGCTACTCGGGCATCTGGTTGTGCCTGGCCCTGCGGACCACGGGCGGCAAGCTAACGACTTATGAGATCGATGCCGGGCGGGCCAAACTGGCGCGGGATAACTTCAAGCGCGCCGGGGTGGACAAGATGGTAACGCTGGTGGAGGGGGACGCGCATCAGACGGTGACACAAATCAAGGAGCCTATAGATTTGCTTTTCCTCGACGCGGACAAAGAGGGATACATCGACTACCTGAACAAGCTCTTGCCGCTGGTGCGTCCAGGCGGTCTGATCGTAGCGCACAACATCAACCCGCGGATGGCGGATCCGAAGTACATCGAGGCCATCACGACCAACCCGGAGTTGGAGACGCTGTTTCCGCAGACGGAGGGCAGCGGCGGGGTCAGCGTGACGCTGAAAAAGCATTGACCGCCCGGGACGGCACACCGTGAACGCGACACCGAAGCGGGAGCTCTCGCTCTTTGACTCGACGTGCCTGATCGTCGGGATCATCATTGGGGCGGGCATCTACCAAACGACCCCGGACGTGGCCAAGGGAGCGGGGAGCGGTTGGGGGGTGCTGGCGATCTGGGTGGTGGGCGGCCTGCTGTCGCTGTGCGGGGCGTTGGGGTACGCGGAGCTGGCGAGCGCTTACCCGCGCGAAGGGGGCGACTATGTGTATCTCAGCCGGGCGTACGGTCGCTGGGCCGGCTTCCTGTTTGGCTGGATTCAGCTCACGGTGGTGCGGCCGGGCGACATCGCGGTCATGGCCTTTGCCTTCGCCACGTATGCTCGAACATTATACGATCCCTTTCCCTCGTCGCCCCCCATCGTGGCGGAAGTGTTATACGCCGTCGCCGCCACGGCGATCCTGACGCTGATAAACGTTGCGGGGGTCAAGGAGGGCAAGTGGGCGCAGAATATCCTCACGACGGTGAAGGCCCTGGGGCTGCTGGCGATAGTCGGCGTCGCCTTTGTCGCGCGGCCGGCGGCCGCCACGGCGGCAGCTCCGCAGGCGTTTCCCCTCAGCATCGCGCTGATCATGGTGCTGTTCACCTTCGGCGGATGGAACGAGATGGCCTACGTGGCGGCCGAAGTGAAAGACCCGCGGCGCAACATTGTCCGCGCGCTCGTCCTAGGCGCCGTCGCCGTCACGGTGCTCTACTTGCTGGTCAACGGGGCGTTTCTGTACACGCTGGGCTATTCCGGTCTGGCCGGTTCCCAGGCGGTGGCGGCAGAGGCGGTGTCGAGGTTTTTTCCCCAAGCGGCGGGCCGAATGATCAGCGTTCTGATCTGCCTCTCGGCGCTGGGGGCGGTCAACGGGCTGATTTTCACCGGGGCGCGCATTTCCTACGCGTTGGGCGCGGAACACCGGGCATTCCGGCTCTTGGGCCGGTGGGACGCGCGGACCGGCACGCCGGCGGCAGCCTTGCTGGTGCAAGGGTTGATCGCGGCGGGCCTGATCCTGCTCTTGCGGTCCTTCGTGAACGCGGTGCTGTACACGGCGGCGTGCGTGTATTCCTTCTACTTGGCCACCAGCCTGGCGGTAGTCGTCTTGCGCCATAAGGAGCCGAACGTCCCCCGTCCCTACCGGGTAACGGGTTATCCGGCGCCGACGATCATCTTTTGCCTGGCGTGCGCCTTCCTGATCTATAGCGCCGTGATTTACAAACCCCTGATTGCCTGGGCGTCCGTCGGTCTTTTGCTGTTGGGGTTGCCGGTGTATTTTCTGAGCGCGCGGCAGAGGCCCGACCGATTGGCGGGATAGGGCTGGGCGACGTGCCCGTCGAGCCGCGGGAGTCGGCAAGCGACCCTGTGTAAGGTCCGGGAAGGGGACGGGTCTATGCCATTTCCAGCTTTCCCCACAGACAGACCAGCAGCAGGACGCCGCCGGCGGCCAACGCGGTGCAGACCAGCCCCCAGGCAGGTCGGCCGTAGAGGTAATACCCCGCTGCGAAGACGGTACTATAGACGGCGACGCACCCGGCGAACATGCACAGGATGCCGCGCGGCAGGTCACCCAGGGTGGCCGTCCGGGTAATCGGGTCGTTCTCCCGCCGGGCCTGCCGCAAGACCTTGTTCCAGCCCGGCCCTCCGGGGCGAATGAGACGATAGAACCGCCGCAAGGTCGCCGGCGTGGCCGGTCGCGTGAGCAAGGTTACGATCAGCCAGGACCCGGTGGTCACGCCTACGCCGATGAGCAGCGCCAGGTATCCGGGGATCGCCGGCTGGTGCAGCCGAGGATGAATGATCTCCAAATACAACGCCGCCAGGAAAGACACGACCATGCCGGTCAGCTCCGTCCAGGCATTGATCCGCCACCAGAACCAGCGCAGGATGAAGATCAGGCCCGTACCGGCCCCGATCTGCAGGATGACGCGAAACATCTGCAGGGCGTTGTCCGCCCACAGGGCGATACCGGCCGAGAGGAGCATCAGCACCACCGTGGCGACCCGTCCGACCAGGACCAGCTCGCGTTCCGTCGCGTGCGGTTTGAGGAAACGGCGGTAGCAATCGTTGACCACGTAAGACGAGCCCCAGTTGAGGTGTGAGGCCATGGTGGACATGTACGCCGCCAGCAAGGACGCCACGACGATGCCGAGCCATCCCGCGGGCAGAAAGGTCAGCATCGCGGGATAGGCGATATCGTTCTTCACGATGGAGGGGTTGACGTGGGGGAAGCGCTGCTGGATGGCGGCGAGGTCGGGAAAGACGATCAGCGACGCCAAGGCCACCAGAATCCACGGCCAGGGTCGCAGGGCGTAATGGCAGGCGTTAAACAGCAGCGTGGCGCCGATGGCGTGTTTTTCGTTTTTGGCTGAGAGGACCCGCTGCACCAGGTAACCGCCGCCGCCCGGCTCGGCGCCCGGATACCAAACGCTCCACCACTGCACCGCCAGGGGAATGAGCAGCACCGGCACGAAGGAGTCCAACAGTCGCCACCCGCCGGCGGTTTGCACCACGGGAATCAGGCTCAGCCGGTCGGCGACGTTGGGATGGCTGAAGAGGGCCGCCAAGCCGCCGACCTGCGGCAGCCGGCAGGCCACCACCGCCGCGACAATCGCTCCGAACATGGCAAAGCTGAACATCAGGAAGTCCGTAATCAACACCGACCGCAGGCCCCCCAGGCCGCAATAGACCACGGTGATCAACAAGGCCAGCGAAATCGACTGCCCCCGGGTCAGGTTCAGCAGCACCTGCCCGATCTTGATCGCCGCCAGCGACACCGTGCCCATGATCATCACGTTGAAGAAGACCCCCAGATACACCGCCCGAAAGCCCCGCAGGAAGGCCGCCGGTCGGCCGCTGTAGCGCAGTTCGTAGAACTCAATGTCCGTCATCACCCGCGAGCGGCGCCACAGCTTGGCATAGACGAACACCGTGAGCATCCCGGTCAAGAGAAACGCCCACCATTGCCAATTTCCGGACACGCCGTTGGTGCGGACCATGTCAGTGACGAGATTGGGCGTGTCCGTGGAAAACGTGGTCGCCACCATCGAGACCCCCAGCAACCACCAGGGCATGTTGCGGCCGCCCAGGAAATACTCCGCGGCGCTGCTGCCGCCCCGCTTGGCGACCCACACCCCCGTCACCAGGATCGCCACGAGGAAGACCGCGATAATCAGCCAGTCGATGCCATGGAGCAGCATGATCTCCTCCTGCCGGGAGACGCCGCGGTCGCCGGGCGCCCTGTCTTGGTCAGGAATGACGGAGGTTCGGCCGCCAGCAATCTACGGTCCCGGCACAGAAATGCAAGAGCGAGAATCCCACTCTCCCCGCCGTCGCCTCCCCCGGCGTCGGATGCGCTTCAGACGGGTACGGCGTCCTCGGCCGGAAACCGCACGCGAATCGGTTCCTTGACCCCCACGTGTCCCTGATAAAAGTTGCGCACGCGCTCCAAGACCGTGTAGGTTACCTCGTGCCCCGCGGGCACCAACAACAACCCCCTTTTGCTTTTGATCGGCTCATCGGTGACCATGCCCATCTTCAGTTCCGCCACGCTGATCTCCCGGTAGGTAACCTCGATCTGGTTGTCCTCGAAATCCTCCAAGGCCTGCAGCAGCCGCGGATTATACTCCCCAGCGCGCCGCGCCAGACCGTGCAGCGCCGCATCCCGGCTCACGGCCCGGATCATCAGGCGGTCGTAGTCCAGCGCCAGTTTGAGTATCTGCGCCCCCAACGCCGCCATCACTCCCTCCGCCTCGGCCGAACCAAGCGGGGGAAAGTCCTCGAACCGTCGCATCTGGTCGCCGACCATTCGCGCCACGACTTCCAGTCGCGGGATGCTGGCCAGCAGCCGTGCCGCCACCCCAGGATGCGTATTCCACATCCGGTCCTCCCGGTACGAGAGCTCCCGCCCGCGATAGACCTTCGTCAGCACCTCCGACGGCAACGCCACGCACCCGATCTGGGACAACATCGCCGCCAGTTCGTATTGCCAGGCGTTCGGCAGTTTCAGCCGGGCCACCATGTGACTGACGTACCGCTTGATGCGGTTGGCGCGGCTGAACGCCAGCGGGTTGACCAGACTGAGGATTTCGGTCAAGACGTGCACGCTGCCCCGCAGCGTTTCCTCCAGCAACCCCCTCTCGAGGTGGATCAGGTGATGCTGCTCCAGGCCGGCTCTCAACGTCGCCACCAACTGCTCGGCCGGGCAGGGCTTGGTTAAGAACTGAAACACGCTTCCCTCATTCACGGCCTGGATCGACGTGGTCAAGTCGGCGTTTCCCGTCAGCATGACCCGTACGGTATCCGGCTGGGTCTCCCGCACCCGCCGGAGCAACTCGATCCCATCCATTTCCGGCATGCGCATGTCCGCCACGATGACGGCAAACGGCCCCTCCCGCTTCAGCTCCTCCAGGGCCGCCGGGCCCCCTTGGGCCGTGAACACCTGGAACTGCTTGCGCAACTGCCGCCGGTAGGAATCCAGCAGGTTGGCATCGTCATCCACCAGCAGGATCTTGTCCGACATGGCCCTCACCTTATGGCTTGCCGGCTCTCGTCTGCACCGTGCCCGCGATCTCCCCGCTGGCCTGGGCGCCCTGAAGCTCTCCCTCGATCTGCCGCAGCAGCGTCGGCAAGTCCTCCGCCAGCGGCTCCAACAGGACCGCCCCCCCGCCCGTGGTACGCACCTCGCCGATCCCCGGATGCTGCTCCTCCAGTTCCGCCAGCACCCGTCCTCGGTGTCGCGCCAGCGCCAGGAGATCGCCGCTCTTGCGGAGCAACTCTCGGTGCTGCAACGCCTGCCGGATCGCCACGGCCAGGTCCGCCCCTTGGCACGGCTTGAGCAAAAACCGGAAGATTTCCCCTTCGTTGATGGCTCGCACCGCCACCTCCAGGCTGGCGTGCCCGGTCAGCATGATCCGCACGACTTGCGGGTGCAACTCCCGCACCTTCGCCAGCAACTCCGTCCCCCTCATGCCCGGCATCTGCTCGTCGGCCACCACCACGTCCACGTCCTGCCGCCCCAAGAGCTCCAGGGCTTCCGCCCCCGAACTCGCGCTGAGCGTTTCATACGCGGCACGATGCAGGACGTGCTTCAGGGCCGCCGCGACTCGGGGCTCATCATCCACAAGAAGAATCCGGTATCGCATGGTGCGTCCTCTCTAGCACGATCGAGCGGCCATGACGGTCGGCAGGCACAACGCCCGCCATTTCTCCAGTCGATCAGCCAGTCCCACCTGCGCGAGGTAAGCTTCGTCCGGCCCGCTGGCGCCGCCGGGCATGTTATCGGACGAATGCGCCAGCTGGCGGACAAACCCATCGGCTACGTGCACGGCCAGGAGCACGCCCAGCCCCGTCTGGCCGGCCCGCGCCGGCGCATGGTGGTGCAAGACCGTCTCGATTATCGTATCCACAAAGCCCCATAATCCCAGCAGGTAACCGCCCACCTCGGCGTGCGTGGCGTTCAGCACCTCCTGCTCCGCCTCCAGCAGTCCTGCCCCCTCCTGCCGCACCAGGCGCAACGCCTCGGCGTACTGGTCCGGCATGGTGGCGGCCAAGACCAGCTTGCCCACGTCATGAACCATTCCCGCTATCATCGCGTATGCTCCCTGCCGATCGTCCATACCCTCTGCCTCCAGCAACCGGTGGGCGGCTTGCCCCACGGCCAGGCTGTGCCGGCTCAGGGCCGCCGCGGAAAACCCCTCCAGCGACGGCGGCAAGAAGCACCCAAATACCCTGATCAGCAGCACCAAACCTCGGATCGTCTCCAACCCCAGCAGGGCCACCGCCTGCGGAATGCTCGTCACCCGCTGCCGCACCCCGAAGAACGACGAATTCACCAACTGCAAGACCTTCGCCCCCATCCCCACGTCTTGCGCGATGATCCGGGCCACTTTCTGCACCGACGCGTCCTCGTCCTGCAGTTCCTTCACCAAGTCCCGGTGCAGCGCCGCCAGACAAGGCAACGATTCCAATTGGCTGACCAGTCCCCGCAGGCGCTCGTCGTGCACCAGCGGCAACAACGCGCACACCCGCGTCAGCGTGGTCTTGAGCGTCGCGGCGTCGCACGGCTTCGCCAGGTACTGATGTATCGGTCCCACCGTTTGCAGAATCTTCTGCTTGCTCGTTTGCCCCGACAGGGCGATGCGCGCCATCCACGGATAACGCTCCTTGACGGTCTCCAACAGACGTGCCCCATCCATTCCCGGCATGCGCATGTCCGACACGATCATGTCGTAGGGCCCCGTCGCCAACGCCGCCAACGCCGCCTCGCCTCCTTCGACAAACGTCATGTCCCACTCGTCCCGCAACGGTCGCAGCGATCGCCGCAGCCCGTCCAGCACGCGGGTTTCATCATCCACGAACAGAATGCGTCGCTTCGTGCTCATCCTCGACGCCTTTCTCCCGTCCGGCTTCCGGCTCATCGCTCAAGGGCAACCGCACGATGAACGTCGTGCCCCGCCCCACCTCGCTTTCCAGGGCGATCTGCCCCCCGTGCTTGTTCACCACGATGGCACAGACGATGGCCAGCCCCTGTCCCGTTCCCTTCCCCGGCGGCTTCGTCGTGAAGAAGGGTTCAAAAATCCGTTCCCGCATATCCTCCGGTATCCCGCACCCCGTGTCGCTCACCCGAATCTCCGCCCAGTCTCCCGCTCGGCGCGTTTGGATCACGATCTTCCCCTGGCCCGTCGGCGCCGGCCCCAGGGCCTCTTCGATTGTGTCCGCCGCGTTCGTGATCAGATTGAGCAGCACCTGCCCCAACTCCGAGGGGTAACAGGCGACCGGACCCAGCTCCCGATCCAGATCCGTCTGGACCTCCGCCACGTATTTCCAGCGGTTCCGCGTCACCGTCAGCGTGCCTTCGATGATCTCGCCCAACTCCACCCTCACCTTCCCCTGCACGCCCGGATGGGCAAACTGCTTCATCGCCCGCACGATCGCGGCAATGCTGTCGGTGCCCTCGAGGGATTGCCGGATCGCCTGGGGAATCTCCTCCCGCAGATAGTCAAGCTCCCCCTCCCGCAGCCGGGCCTGGACCGCGGCCGCGCCCGTGCAGCCCGCTGCCGCGCACCGCGCCAGCAACGCCTCGCACCCGCCCAGCCCGGCGAAAAGTTGCTCAAACGCCTCTCCCAGAAACCGCACGTTGTCTCCGATATACTGGATCGGTGTATTGATCTCGTGGGCAATGCCGGAGGCCAATTGTCCGATCGCCTCCAGCTTCTGCGCCTGCCGCAACTGCGCTTCCATCGCCTTCCGCGCCGTGACGTCCGCCCCCAGGATCAACACCTCGCCCGACTCGGCGCCCAGCGCGTGCACCGTCAATCCCAAGTACCCCCCACTGCCGTCCGGTCGCGTAAACTGCACGTCATCGACCCGCACCTGCTCGCCCGTTTGCCGGCAGGCCGTCGCCGCGGCCCCGACCCGCTCCCACTGCCCCGACACGGGGCAATCGCCCAGACGCCGCCCGCGCATCTGCTCGGCGGACACCCCCAGCACGGCGGCCGCCGTCGCGTTCCATTGCACCACGTCGTCTTCCCCGCCGACGCTGATCATCACGCACGGCACCATATCCAAGATCTGCTCTTGCCGGTCACCTATGAGTGGCATGGACTACTCTCTCCTCCCCGGCGCCGCGGGCGCGCCGGTCGGCGGGATCAACCGGCGTTTCCCCGCCCAGACCGCCGTCTCTCTGATCCCAGACATCTCGAATGCCGCCGGGGTGGGACCGCTTTCAGCCTAACCGGCTCGCCTGCCATCCTGACGCATCATCCACCTCCGCCGGCGCCTCCGGGGCCGCTTATCCCACACCACCCTATCTGCCATCGTCCAGTCTCACCCTTGAATTGACTCGCCCCTCGCACCAATCACTCTCTCCCTGCCGGACACACCCTCCCCATCCGCCCGGACACCCCTTCGTCGCCCGGCACTGACTGAATTATCGGAACCGCCCCGCGCCCCTTCGCCTCCCCGGCTTCCCCCGCGTGCTTGCCTGGTCGCTCAGCCCTCGGCCGTCTGACGGTAATACTCCTGAATCGACTGCACCGTCAGCGTCTGCGCCTGGAGGGCCCGAATCGCCTGGGTCGCCGCCTGCGCCCCGCGAATCGTCGTTACGTACGGCACGCCCTTGTCCACCGCCGTCCGCCGGATCGCAAAGGAATCCGTGATCGCCTGCCTTCCCACCGCCGTGTTGATGATAAGGTCGATGTCCATGTTGATGATGCGGTCCACCACGTTCGGCCGGCCCTCCGTCATCTTCAGCACGAACTCGCTCGGAATGTTGTTCCCGATGAACTCGATGCACGTCTTCTTCGTCGCCAGAATCTTGAAGCCCATCTCGTGAAACCGCCGCGCCAGCTCCACCGCCTTGGGCTTGTCCGCGTCCCGCACGCTGAAGAACACCGTCCCCCTCGTCGGCAGCGTGTTGCCCGCCGCCATCTGGCTCTTGGCGTACGCAATCCCCACGTCCGGGGCAATCCCCATCACCTCCCCCGTCGAAAGCATCTCCGGCCCCAGAATCACGTCCACCCCGGGGAACTTCACGAACGGGAACACCGCCTCCTTCACCGTGTAGTACTTCGGGCGTACCTCCTCCGTGAAGCCCAACTCCGCCAGCGTCTGACCCACCATCACCTTCGCCGCCAGCTTCGCCAGCGGCACGCCGATGCTCTTGCTGACGAAGGGCACCGTCCGGCTGGCCCGCGGGTTCACCTCCAGAATATAGAGCCGCCCCTCCTTGATCGCGTACTGGATGTTGATCAGCCCCCGCACCTCCAGCTCCAGCGCCAACAGCCGCGTCTGCCGGCGAATCTCCGCCAGCATTTCCGGTCCCAGCGACACCGGTGGCAGCACGCACGCACTGTCGCCCGAGTGCACCCCCGCCTCCTCAATGTGCTCCATGATCCCTCCGATCACCACCTGCCGACCGTCGCACAGGGCGTCCACGTCCAGCTCGGTCGCATCGTCGAGGAAACTGTCGATCAGAATGGGACGCTCCTCCGAGGCCTCCAGCGCCTTGGCCACGGTCTGCTTCAGCCCGCCCTCGTCATAGACGATCTCCATCGCCCGTCCGCCCAGCACGAAGCTCGGCCGCACCAGCAGCGGATACCCCAGCCGCCGCGCCGCCGCCAGCGCCTCCTCGTACGACCGCGCCGTGTCGCTGGCCGGCTGCAAGAGCCTCAGCTTCTCGATCAGCTCCCGGAACAACTGGCGGTCCTCCGCCCGGTCGATGCTCGGCGGACTGGTCCCGATGATCGGCGCCCCCGCCT
>Ga0315295_10001321_pt1 | contig 21227 bp, 15 predicted proteins | sample YL17G14_0_MG_FD_204453 | JGI IMG/M metagenome (GOLD analysis project Ga0315295, IMG submission 204453) | Sediment microbial communities from Yellowstone Lake, YNP, Wyoming, USA - YL17G14_0 | ecosystem: Environmental > Aquatic > Freshwater > Lake > Sediment | place: USA: Wyoming | collected...
AATCTTCTGGCATGTATTTTCACATAATCAATCCACCCTTTTGCTGATATTTCACCATTGTTTTCAAAAGATATTTTATATACAGGTGATGAAGAAGAAGGCAAGGCTTCACCTTCTGCCTGAGATAATTGTGCGTATATTCCCGTGGTCGAAGACATATTAACCCCGGCAACCGTTGCAGTGCTTAGTAACGATTCGTTTTCTGATAACCTGAAATGTGTTGTAACAGAAGCTCTTGCAAGAACTTTTATAGTGTATCTTGTTTTCTCTGAAGTGACTATATCTTTAAATCCAGGATTTACCTCAGTGTCTTTTGCATAACTTGCGGGCTGATACCATTCTCTTCCCGAATGAAGAATATTCTCAGCCTCTGTTTCATAAATATACAATGCATCGGATACCGAGGAGGTTAAGTCAGGTGGAATTATTGGTAAAGAGCGGGTTGTGATCCTTTTTCCCTTGGCTTGTCCCGATGTTATGAAATAGAAAGCCGTATCGGAATAATTATGCCTCAGGAAACTAAAATCCATGGTGGAATAATCATATGTCCACCTGCTTGTTCCTTTGCCATAAAACAAAAGGTAATCTCCTTCATTGAAAACCCCGTCACTGCCGGTATATGTAAAAATGGCTATTTCTCTGAGGTCATCCGGCCCAGATCCGTCATTAAAATATGATAACTGGCCATAATTGTTACCAAAAATTTTAGGATTTGAAGGATTTTCAAGTCCGAGTTGTTTCAACTTCGTAAAATCTATCCTGTAAATACCATCTTCAGTTACAGCGATTTTGAACCACTTACCTGATGAGAGCACTGAAGATAAAATATAGTTTTCTGTCCTTCCGCTGATTGTCAGGTTCAGGGAAGAGAACAAAATGATAATTATTGATATTTTGGCCGCTCTGATCATTATTCCGGGCAAAGATAGAAATGTAGTTCCGGTTTTTAGTTTAATTTGTGTAATGAAATTATTTTTGATTGAAATTTAGAAAGTATCTCTGCGTTGATATTTAAGTTAGGGACTGTATGAGAAACTTTTCAGGTCTGATATTTAGCTTCATTTTTGTTTTTTCCGGATCGGTTTTTTGTCAGGAGACGAGTTATAGTCCGGGTTACCAGACCATTATAGTAGATAATCCCGCATTTGCAGGAAGCAGTTTAGATGGTGCGATCAGGATCTCGTACCTCAATTTTTATCCGGGGAATAATTATAATTTTCATTCTGTTTTTCTTTCTTATGATTCGTATTTTCCAGTCATTCATGGGGGAGCAGCTTTTTATATCGCCAATGATTATCTGGGAGGAATTGTTAATGATTTAAGGAGCGGCCTGTCATATTCTTACTTTTTACAGGCTGGCAGGGAGTTATATATTAATGCAGGGCTATCTGCATCATTCTTCCATCGCGGTTTTAATTTCAGCGACGCTGTTTTCCCTGATCAGATTGATGCCATTGGAGGGATTTCGCTCCCATCCTATGAAAATCTGACAAACGAAAATTCTACAGTATTTGATGTCGGTACAGGTTTTGTGTTTGTGTACAGGAAATTAGCAGGAGGATTTGCCATAACTCATCTTACCCAGCCGGATCTGAACAGTAACGGATCATCTGGTGAAAGGCTTAAACGGAAATATGTTCTAAATTTTATTGCTGACCTTGATTTGAATAAGGCAAACCATATGAAAATCAGGCCTCTGGCTTTTATTGAATTGCAGGGAGGATATTTTTGTACAGGTACGGGGGCTGTACTTTCCAACAATTATCTGTCAGTTAGTTCCGTTTTGCTGGTGAATAACAATAAATGCTTTGATGTTCAGGCAGGATTTTCATTCATGAAAGATAAACTGGCACTTTTTTATAATTACCGCTTCAATTTAGTATCGGGCAATACTTTGATGCCATTCTCCCTTATGCATCAGACAGGGCTGAAATTCATGTTAAACAATGTTGAAAAAAGAATTAAATTCAAAACAATAAATATGCCTGTTATGTAGTTATATTTGGTGTCCAAAAAAATGTTTTTGGAAATTGTTGTATATTTGAAAATTCATAAATGCCATAAAAATTAAGGAGTTATGTATAGATTCAGAACCTTGTCGGTTGTATTCATTGCTGCACTGATTCTCTTTTCGTGCAAAGGGGGTAAGAACTCAGAAACTTCATCCACTACCGGGTGGAAATATAATAACCCTGACAATGGAGGATTTGAAGTTGCAATCGGGGCAGAGCAGAAAACAGGACCCGGCCTTGTGCTTATTGAAGGAGGCCGTTTTACAATGGGTCGTGTAGAACAGGATGTGATGTTTGACTGGAACAATGAGCCCAGAACCGTGACAGTATCATCATTCTATATGGATGAAACAGAGGTCAGGAATGTAGACTACCGTGAATATCTTTTCTGGATAAAAAGGGTTTATAAGGATTATCCTGAAGTTTTCAGAAGGGCTTTGCCCGATACTCTGGTATGGAGAAGTCCGATGGGTTTCAATGATCCGTATGTCCAGTATTATTTCCGGCACCCTTCCTATAACAACTATCCTGTTGTTGGTGTCAGCTGGGTAAAAGCGAATGATTACTGTCTGTGGAGAACTGACAGGGTTAATGAACAGCTTCTGATAGATGAAGGTGAACTGAATCCGGATCCAAACCAGCTTAATGAGAAGAATTTCAATACAGAAGCATATCTTGCAGGTCAGTATGAGGGAGTTGTTAATCAGCTTCGCGAGAGCCTTAATCCAAATCAAACTGAAAGACGTACTAATTTTGAGGATGGATTGCTTTTGCCAGCTTACAGGCTGCCTACTGAAGCAGAATGGGAATTCGCTGCATACGCTCTTAAAGGCAATACTTTTGAAGAGCGTGTTTATGAAAGAAGAATCTATCCATGGGACGGTCATAATGTTAGGAATTCAGCCAAAAGATCCCGTGGTGAGATGATGGCGAACTTTGTCCGTGGCAGGGGAGATATGATGGGTGTAGCCGGGAGCCTGAATGACAATGGTAGCATAACAACAGATGTAAAATCTTACTGGCCTAACGACTATGGACTTTATTGCATGGCAGGTAATGTCAATGAATGGGTTCAGGATGTCTACCGTCCGCTTACTTCTGAGGATGTTGATGGGTTCAACCCTTTCAGGGGTAATGTTTTCACCGACCTGGAAAGAGATGCCAACGGACAGATTGTCGGGAAAGACAAATTGGGACGTCTGAAAATTGATACCGTTCAGGATAAAGATGTGGCAAACAGGTATAATTATCAGAAAGGTGATTACAGGAACTACAGGGATGGTGACCTGATATCATCAATTGTCGCAGGTGGTGACTGGAAAACAGAAGACAATAAAAAAGGATCAGTAAGGATGTACGCACAGGAAGAAAATGATTACTTTACACTTATTAATGATAATGCAAGGGTCTACAAAGGTGGTTCATGGAAAGACAGGGCATACTGGCTTAATCCTTCTGCAAGAAGGTTCCTTGATCAGGAAAGCTGCCGCGATGATATCGGATTCAGATGTGCAATGATCAGGGTCGGAAGCCCTTCGGGATTTTGATGAAATAAAATATTATTATATTAGCCTCATTATGGAATCATAATGAGGCATTTTTTTTATAATTATGAAAACTGAACAATTGTACAGGATATTCAGAGAGGAATCAACCGGCGTATCGACTGATTCAAGAACCATCAAAAAAGATCAGCTCTTTTTTGCGCTTTGGGGTCAAAACTTCAACGGAAATAAATATGCCCCTGAGGCTCTTGACAAAGGAGCTTCATACGCTGTAATTGATGATCCGGGGTATGAAACGGACAAGACAATACTGGTCGATGACTGCCTCTTTGAATTAATGGCTCTGGCTACGCATCACCGCAAAATGATTAAAGCTCCGGTTCTGGCTATAACCGGAACCAACGGAAAGACGACTACAAAAGAGCTCATCGCTGCTATTATGTCCAAAAAAGTTAAGGTTCACTATACCAAAGGAAATCTTAATAATGAAATAGGATTACCATTGACTATTTTATCAGCTCCTGACAATACGGAAATGATGATACTTGAGATGGGAGCCAACCACCTTGGAGAGATCCGTGCATTATGCAATGTTGCCAGACCTGATTATGGTATAATAACTAATGTGGGGACAGCACATCTGGAAGGCTTTGGATCTTTTGAAGGGGTTTTAAAGGCTAAAACTGAACTGTATGAACATCTCAGAAAAGTTAATGGAATTGCTATTTACAATGACAAAAATCCGGTGCTGACAGAAAAGATATATAGGATTGTGAACAGGGGGGTTCCATATACAAATCCTACTGGTGTTGAGCTGTCAGTTGAAGCTTTGCCTTCTGAGATGAACCTTGCTGTAAGAGTTAAATACCAGCATAAAACCTATGATATTCAGACAGGTCTTTTCGGAGCCTATAACCTCGAAAACATTATTGCGGCAACAGCTACTGGTTTGTTTCTCGGAGTTGAAATGGGTGATATTGCAGAAGCAATTGGTAAATACCAGCCAGGGAATAACCGATCACAGATAAAGACCACACAGAATAATACCCTTGTCTGCGATTCATATAATGCAAATCCGACAAGTATGCTAGCTGCCCTGAAATCGTTTTTTGAACTTAAAACGACAAGGAAAGCAATTATTCTGGGGGATATGCTCGAACTCGGCGATAAGAGCGAGGAGGAACATTTAAAGCTGCTTAAGGAGCTTCAGTTATATGATCCCGAAAAAGTACTTCTTATTGGAAGCACATTCCAGAAGGTTTCTGAGGGTTTTGGTTTCAGATCATTTCAGGATGTCGGGGAACTAAGGGAGCATCTTAAAGCGGAACCATTTAAAAGAAGCTTTATCCTGATCAAAGGATCGAGAGGGATGACTCTTGAAAAGATCTATGATCTCCTGTAATGTTGTCAATTAACAGAAGCATCAGGTTTCGTTCCGAATTTAATGTTAATTAAAAGCACCTCTGAACGGCTGGCCGATCTCACTCTTGGCCCCCATATACCGAATCCCGACGATACAATAAAATGAGTTTTACCTTTTTTCTTATAACCATAGCTCAGCTCAAACATCTTTCCTGTAAGATAATTTAATGGCCACATCTGGCCATTATGTGTATGACCTGAAAGCTGAAGGTCAATCCCTTGTTTTTCCGATTCATCCAGCTCAAATGGCTGATGATCAAGCAGAATAACAGGTCTGGAAGTGTCTGTAATTGCGACCAGTTCACTTAGCGATTTACGCTCTTTGCTATAGAACCGTTTTGAATCCCTGTCAAGCCTGCCGATAAGCTGTATTCCTCCGTCAATGGTAACAACTTCATCTTTCAAAATCTTTATTCCCTTGCTTTCGATATAGGGTATGGTGCGCTTTGCACCTCCGATGAATTCATGATTCCCTGTTATTGCATAAAGCCCGTCAGTGCATTCAGGGCACGTGAAATATTTCAGGAGATCATCCCGCAAAACAGGTCCGATCTCTCCGTCCACTATATCTCCCAGCAGCAATACCAGGTCAGGTTCAAGTTTCTCAAGAATTTCCGACAGCTTTTTTATACTTCTTTTCCTGATAATGCTTCCAAGGTGTATATCCGACACAGCCGCAATTTTTAAATCTTTTAAATCACCTGCAGATTTATTGATGGTGATATTGTAACTTTTAACCCTGGGCATCAATGCATTAAGAAATCCGCCTGCAATAAGGATAAATGATATGATAAGAGTTGCAGTAAATGACCATTTCCTGAAAACAGCAATGTTAATGCTGTTAAGTACCCCTGATATCCGGAGAACCAGTGATATCATATCTGAAAGGAACAGGAACATGAATCCATACAACATAAATGCCATCCAGAATCCGCCAATTATATTCAGTATATCGGAGAAAACTGAAGAATGACGTGCTTCGATGATTTTCCCGAAAATAAATGCAGAGGCGAAAGCAAAAAAAATAATAAAATACCATATCCTGAAATTATGGAAGGCCGGTATTGAGTTATATCCCTTCAGATAGATATAAATATTTGCCAGAGAGTAAATTGTAAGTACTACAGTAAAGAAGACAACCATCTGATAGTTTTTCATCCTGATCAATTTTGAATACTAAGACTGCGAAAGGTTTTTGTGCCTTTGATATAAAACATGAAAACGATGCTCTTGTTCATAATCCGGCTGGCAGTCTTATTAATTGTCAGATCTCCGACGAGTTTTCTTTTTCTTTTTAGTGATTTTGAGCTTTTATAATAATCAATATGGGCGTTCCAGACAGCTTTCGCATTTCCGGTCATACCCTTAAAAATGAACATTGCAGCAGCAGCTCCGTCCAGAAGCTTTCTTATAAAAATGGTACTGTGTAATTTATTGTCCGGCAAGTTTTTATAAAGCAGAAACAAATTATTGCGGAAGTTCAAATAGGTTTTAAACTTTGAATCGTAAGGAAGCACTCCTCCACCCACATGATACACAATTGATTCCGGTACATACGAAACTCGGAATCCGGCCAGGTGAAATCTCCAGCAGAGATCGACTTCTTCCATGTGTGCAAAAAAATCATCATCAAACCCGCCGCATTTAGCCCATGCTGAAGACTTCACCATCATGCATGCACCGGTCGACCAGAATATATCTTTGTAATCGTTGTACTGCCCATCATCTTTTTCTATGTGATCAAAAATGCGGCCCCTGCAGAATGTATACCCGTATTTATCGATATAACCTCCGGCAGCACCAGCATATTCGAAATAATCCTTTTTATAAAATGACCTTATTTTTGGCTGGCACGAAGCCACGTCGGCATTTTGATCCATATAGGCAACAAGGGGCACAAGCCAGCCTTCAGTGACTTCAACATCCGAGTTCAGAAGCACAAAATATTCTGCATTGACCTGTTTCAGGGCCAGATTATATCCTCCTGCGAATCCATGGTTTTTTTCAAACCTTATTATCTTCACATTGCTGAAATTATCCGAAACCCAATCTGCTGAACCATCAGTTGAACCATTGTCAACTATGCAGACGACAGTATCAGGTTCGGCAGATAACCTTACAACTGTTCCAAGGAATTTCTGCAACCACCCGATTCCATTCCAGTTAAGTATTATTACTGCAGTTTTATTCATTTGAAGCCGGTTTTTTATATTTCCACCTCCGGTGTGTCCAGACCCAGTACTCGGGTTTTTCTCTTATAATCTCTTCAAGCCGTTTAACATGCGTTTCTGTCACCCTATATTTTGGCAGGTCCCTGGTACTTTCAAATAATAATTCGACAGTATAATTGTAATATCCTCGTTTTACCTTCTGAACATTGAAAAATACTACAGACATATCATATTTTGCAGCAATTTTTTCAATCCCAAGGAAAACAGGAGTCTCCTGGTTCAGGAAATCAGTATAATATTCAATCAGAGCTTTTGCCGGTGTCTGATCAGCCACGAATCCATACATACCCCTGATATTTTTCTTCTGGTTTTCAATTATTTTCCTGACGATCAGTTGCATTGGAGCCAATTCCGCATTATTTCTTAACCTGTGATTATTAATAAATTTGTTGAACATTTTATTCTGCAGAGGTTTGTATGCTCCAACGCACTTATATTTTGTATAAAGAGGAAAGCATATTCCCAGCCATTCCCAGTTGTTATAATGACTGTGAACCGCAACCAGATCACGGCCGGATCTATAAAGTGTTTCAAGTAATTCAGGATTACTGATTATGAACCTTCTAGTTAACTCTTTGTTGCTCAGGTGAGTAAGTTTTAACGTCTCGATAAACAAATCAGCCAGATGTCTGTAAAATTTTCTTCGGATCAGTTCAATTTCTTCAGGGGATTTTTCAGGAAATGAGTTCCTGAGATTTTCAGCGACTACTTTTTTTCGATAAGACGGGAAATAGTAAAAAAGCAGGAAAAGTATATCGGAAAAGATATATAAAATTTTAAGAGGTAAAAGGGTCATTATCCAGTTTACCCCATAGAAAATATAAAATCCGATCGTTCCCATTAAATCATCTTGATCTGTCTTTCATAAAATTACCGATGATTTCTAGTATCTCATAATAAATAAGAGTATTGGATGCAAGTGTTTCATCTCCTGACAGGCCAGTCATATTACCTGAAAAATCGCTGAATTTTCCTCCCGCCTCCCTGACAAGAAGCATTCCTGCAGCAATGTCCCAGATTTTAAGATCATATTCAAAGAAAAGATCAAACCTGCCGCATGCCACATAAGCCAGATCGATCGAGGCAGAACCTAATCTCCTGACACCATGAGTATTTTTTACCAGATAAGTCAGGAGATTCATGTAAGGCGTAAGCCTATCAAAGAGATTATATGGAAAGCCGGTAGCAACCAGTGATCCGGATAATTCCGGAATGCCTGACACATGAATTCTTTTGCCATTGAGCCAGGCGCCGCCACTTTTCCAGGCTGTAAATGTTTCATTTCCGCTAACCTCATGTACCACGCCTGCAATAACTTCGTTGTCTTCCATAAGTCCTATACTGATTGCATAAGGGCGCAAATTATGCAGGAAATTGGTTGTGCCGTCGAGAGGATCAATGATCCAGTTGTATTTCAATCCTTTCTTTACCGATGTTCCCTCTTCGGCAATAAATCCAGCTTCGGGAATCAGCGAAGCAAGCTTTTCAATGAGCATCTTCTCCGATCCTTTGTCAACATAAGTGACGAAATTGTTTAATCCTTTAGACTCAGTGTCATGTATATCAAAAACTTCTGATTCCTTTATTATAAACTCAGCAGCTGTTCTGGAGGCGGCTTCAATTTCAGTGCAAAGCGATTTAAGATCTGTCATTGGTTTTTAAATTAATTCTGCTGTCATTCTACCGGACCCTGAGATACCTGTAAGCCTTACCTTTGTTACATTTCCAGCCAGTCTTGCATCCCACGGATATTCTACCCTCAGGTAATTTCCGGTAAAGCCTGTGATCATTCTCTCACTACGGTTATGCTCAAACAAAACTTCAGCTGTCTGACCAATATTCTGTTTACAAAATTCAAGATGCTTTTCTGCCGACAGTGATAATAATCTTTTGCTTCTTTTTTCCCTTGTCCGGAACGGAATTTTATCCGGCATCTTTTCAGCAGGAGTACCCGGACGTTCTGAAAAGTTGAAAACATGAAGATAAGATAACGGCATCTCCCTGAGAAAGCCAAAAGTGTTTTCAAAATCATTGTCCGATTCCCCCGGAAAGCCAACGATGACATCTGCCCCTGTACTGGCTGATGGTATCTCTTTCCTGATTATCCTGATGCGCTCTTCAAAGAGATCCCTTTTATATCTTCTCTTCATTAACAAGAGTACGTTATCGGATCCGCTCTGCAGAGGAATATGAAAATGAGGAAGTATCTTTCTGCAATTTGCTGTAAAGCTTATGAGCTCTTCAGTAAGCAGATTCGGCTCAATTGACGAAATCCTGAATCTTTCTATGCCATCAACTTTGACCAGTTCCCTGAGCAATGATGTAAAGGATTCCCCTGTTGATTTTCCGAAATCACCTATATTGACTCCTGTAAGAACTATCTCCTTTATCCCTTTGATTACAATTTTTTCAACCTCGCTTAAAAGTGATTTAATATCCTGATTTCTGCTGTGGCCTCTTGCAAGGGGTACTGTGCAGTAAGAACAATGGTAATCGCAGCCATCCTGAACCTTGAGGAAAGAACGTGTTCTGTCACCAAATGAAAAGGATGGATAGAATATGTCCGGATCTGATAAATTGCAGGAATGGATTTCAGGATTATCTCTTTTGCCATTCTTTTCAAGATATTTTGCTGCATCAAACTTCTCATTTGTTCCCAGGATGATGTCAACACCGGGAATTGATGAGATTTCCTCAGGATTAAGCTGGGCGTAACATCCCACAACAGCGATAACAGAGTCAGGTGACTGGTTTATGAATTTTTTGATTGCCTGCCGGCATTTCCTGTCAGCAGTATCAGTAACAGAACATGTATTAATTACATAGATGTCAGCTTTTGAACTGGCACAAACCTTTTCAAACTGATCCTCCGGAAATGACCTTGAAATAGTTGATGTTTCAGCAAAATTTAATTTACATCCAAGAGTATGAAATGCTACTTTTTTCCTAGTGATTTCCATGATTTAAGAGCCGGTATGAAAGAAGGAAGCCGGACATAACTATTAAAAATTACTTACGGGTGGCTTGAGGAAGTTTTGTAATATAAACATTCTTAAATTCAATATCCTTTCCTTCGCTCTGAAGGCAGATATGTCCTTTAGTTGGTGAGATTCCAGTACCTTTATTCTGAAGCACCGCGTTAACATAGACTTCAATAGTGTTTGATTTGCAGATAACCTCCATGGTATTCCATTCTCCGCTTGGTTTCTCGGATGAAGAGGCCATTTTCTTTATAACCCTTGAGTTATTTTTCTGCTCATTCATAGATGTCCCGTTCATGCATATAAAATCTCCTGCATTACCTGCACCAAGCTGGCATTCAAAAGATTTTATCCAGATGGTATCAGGAATCTGGGCATGAACAAAAACACCGCTGTTTGAGGCTTCTGTGGGATATCTCCATTCAACATGAAGTTTATAATCAGAATAGGAATCTTTGGTTCTCATATATCCGAATGGATTACCGGTAATGTGGATAACTTCGTTCTGGACAGTAAAAACAGTAGCCGGATCAACTGAAGGATCTTTAAGCTGAAAAACCCAGTTGGAGAGGTTCTTGCCGTTAAAAAGCTGAATATTTGCCACTTTCTCATTTCTCCGGTTATTCTCGCTTTTTACATTTTTCTGTCTCGATTGCCCATAGATACCGGTTGATGCTCCTGTCAGGATTATTAATGTAAATTTCAAGAACCTTAATGATCTGTTTTTCATAGTTTTCAATATTAGAATTTATAATCAGTTATTAAAATATGTACTAAAGCAGTTTGCTGGCAAGTTCTGCAAGAAAGCTACGCTCGCCTTTGACCAGGTTTACATGTGCAAAAATATCCTGATCCTTCATTTTATCAGATAGATAGCTTAGACCGTTCGATGCAGTATCAAGGTAAGGTGAATCGATCTGTTCAATATCACCTGTAAAAACCATTTTTGTGCCTTCGCCTGCCCTAGTTATTATTGTCTTTATCTCATGTGGCGTAAGATTCTGAGCTTCGTCAACTATGAAAAAAATACTGGAAAGGCTCCTTCCTCTGATGTAGGCCAAAGGTGTTATTACCAGTTTTTCTTCTTTCATCATATCGTTAATTCTGAGAAACTCAGGGCTTTGATGGCTGAATTTGTGTTTGATGACAGTAAGATTATCATATAACGGCTGCATATAGGGATCCATTTTTTCCTTCACATCACCAGGAAGGAATCCGAGGTCCCTGTTTGCCAACGGGACAATAGGTCTGGCAAGAAAAATCTGTTTATATCTTTTGTACTGTTGAAGAGCGGCTGCAAGTGCGAGGAGTGTTTTTCCGGTGCCTGCTTTTCCGGTAAGTGAAACCAGCTGTATGTCGGGATTTGAAAGAGCGTCAATAGCAAAAGTTTGCTCTGCATTTCGAGGATCTATGCCATAGGTTGTTTGTTTTATAACCCTGTTAAGCAGTTTATTTGCAGGATTATAATGTGCAAGTGCGCTTGCACCGCTGTTTTTCATGATAAAAAACTGGTGTCCTTTGAGATCCGGTTCAATCCTGAAATCAGCAGAGCTAACACCCTCCGGAACCTCATAGAGCTTGCTGATAAGTTCATGATCAACTCCATCAAGCACTTTGATTCCCTTGTAAAGGTCATCGATATTTGCGACTTTATCGTTCTGGTAATCCTGTGCAATAATCCCGAGCGATTTTGCCTTCATCCTGAGATTGATATCCTTGGTAATCAGGACAACTGTTTTATCCTTATTCGAATTGCATACATACTCTGCAATGGCCAGTATTCTATGATCAGCTGTCCTTTCCGGAAATGACTGGTTCACTTTTTCAGAGAAATCACGACCAGTCTCTATATGAAGATTTCCCAGGTTTTCTCCAAGAGGAATATTTGCAGTCAGAAGCATATCTCCTGAGAGTTTATCCAGTTCACGGGTAAATTCCCTTGCATGGAAATTTATTATATCGTTGCCTCTCTTGAATTTATCAAGCTCTTCAAGAACAACTATGGGTATTATAACATCATTTTCTTCGAAATTGTAAATGCATTTGTAATCGTGAAGCAAAACATTTGTATCAATAATAAAAAGTTTCTTGTTGTGTTTCTTCTTCATCGTTAAATAATTTAAAATCAATAAATTATATTTATTGAATATAATCCGTTAGCACCCGGCAAAATTAACTAAAATTAAGATTACATTGTTGCATGTGTTGAAAGTATGTTAATTTGTAATATAAAGTGCCTGGAATGCCTAAAGTGACTAGAGTACTTTGAGTTTTAAGGGACACGAATAATTATGAATTATAAGCAAACTATAGAATTTATTTACAGTCAGTTGCCGGCCTATCACAGAATAGGGAAACCTGCATATAAGAATGATCTTCATAATACGGTTGAGCTCGATGAGTATCTAGGTCATCCGCATTCAAAGTACAGGACAATACATGTTGCTGGGACCAATGGCAAAGGATCTGTCTCTCATATGATTGCATCGATTCTTATGGAGGCAGGCTTTAAAACCGGTCTTTATACATCTCCGCATCTGAAAGATTTCAGGGAGAGAATAAAAGTAAATGGCAAAATGATACCAAAAAAAGCAGTGACAGGATTTGTAACGGGAAACTCAGAATTTATAAAGTCACTTAAACCATCATTCTTTGAAATGACTGTTGCGATGGCATTTGATTACTTTGCTGAAGCGAGAGTCGATTTTGCAGTCATTGAGGTTGGATTAGGAGGAAGACTTGATTCAACAAATATAATTGATCCGGTTCTCTCAATTATCACGAATATTGGCCATGATCACATGGATCTTCTTGGTAATACGCTTGCTAAGATTGCAGGTGAGAAAGCAGGAATAATAAAAAAAAGTGTTCCAGTGGTCATTGGAGAAACCCAGGAACAAACTAAAGTTATCTTTAAAAAGAAAGCACAGGAAGCAGGATCAGAAATATTCTTTTCAGATCAGAATTATTCGTGTGTACTTGATGATTCGGGTTACCTTGAAGGCAGAAGAATATATCATATGAAGGATATTAAGTCCGGGAAATCTTTTAAAGGTGAAATTTGCCTTGAAGGAGATTATCAGTCAAAAAACCTTCAGACTGTTTTACAGGCTTGTTCAGTTTTATTGGGAAGTATGGAATTGCCATGCAAAGTTATTAAGGATGGCATCCGGAAGGTTGTTTCCAATACCGGGCTTATGGGACGCTGGCAGATAATTGGCAGAAAACCATTGATAATCTGTGATACAGGTCATAACAGGGAAGGATTGGAGTATGTAATCGATCAGCTAAAACGGATTAAATACACAAGGCTTCATATTGTTCTTGGTTTTGTGAGTGATAAGGATCTTAATGCGGTACTGCCCCTTTTCCCCCATGCGGCAAATTATTATTTCACCAAAGCTTCAGTACCAAGGGCGCTCGATGAGAAAATCCTGATGACCGAAGCTGCAAGGTGGAATCTGAAAGGCACATGTTTTCCTGATGTAAAATCAGCAATAGAGAAAGCACGGGCAAATGCTTCAGATAATGATCTGATTTTTGTTGGCGGCAGCACTTTCATAGTTGCTGATGCACTATGAAATTTGTAAATTTATATTTTAAAATTATCTGAAAATGAAAAGAATATTATCAGCGTTCCTCCTGATTTCAATTTTCATCAGTATTTCAGGTCAGGAAGAAAAGAAAATTATTATTCTCCATACAAATGATCTTCATTCACGGTTGAACGGATTTTCCCCCGAATCGGCTTATTCTCCTCTTATTGCTGATAATGATAAAACAACGGGTGGTTTCTCCCGGATTGCGGCTATTCTGAAAACAGAAAAGAATACAAGTCCCGGTATAACACTCACCATCGATGCCGGTGATTTCTTAGAGGGTACACTTTTTCATGCCCTTGAGGCTAAAACAGGCTTTCAGCTTCCGCTTATGAAGAAAATGGGATATGACCTGGTTTGCCTGGGAAACCATGAATTTGATCTAGGTCCTGAAAAACTTGCTGAAATTATCAGTCAATCATCAAAAAGAGGCGAAATACCGGCAATACTGCTCGGAAATGCCGTATTTAATGAAAATGATCCCGGCGATGATGCTCTTGAAGAACTCTATCCGGCAAACTCAGTAAGCAGGAAACTAATAATTGACAGGGATGGACTGAGGATCGGAGTCTTTTCATTGCTTGGAAACGATGCAGTGGATGTTTCACCGCTTGCAAAGCCGGTGAAATTCTCCAAACAGTTTGCATTCGCAAGGGAAATGGTAAAAGAACTTAAACAGGAAGAATGCGATATTATTATATGTGTGTCACATTCGGGAGTGTCAAAGGATGAAAATGGCAGGTGGGGAGGTGATGATGTTGAACTGGCTGAGTCGGTTAAAGGGATCGATGTAATCATCAGCGGACATACCCATACGAAGCTTGGCAAACCAATAGTTATCAATGGAATTCCTATCGTTCAGACCGGAGAATATGGTCAGAATGTCGGTCGTCTGGCTTTGACATGGTCGAACGGGAAACTGAAAATTGACGACTATAGTCTCATCCCTGTTGACGACCATATACAAGGCGATGAGGATATTGAAAAAATGATTGAAGAACAGCAGAACCTGGTAACAGAAGAGATTCTTTCGCCAATTGGAATAAAATATTTCGATCCCGTAGCTGAAACTGATTTTCAACTTGAATGCAATATAAACGGAGACTTTAAAGCCAGCAATCTTGGTCCTATGATTGCAGATGCAATTCATTATTATGTAAATAAACACTCTGTGGAAGGATGTGACGTCAGCTTGGTGGCCGTTGGTGTCATCAGGGATAGAATTGTTCCCGGGGTACTGTCATCTCCTGATATTTTCAGTGTTATGTCGCTCGGATCGGGTTCTGATAATATACCGGGCTATCCGCTTGCAAGACTTTATGTTACGGGAAGAGAGCTGAAAAATATTCTTGAAATACTTCAGGTGGCTTATAAATCATCACCAGACAATTATTGCTTCTATTCCGGATTAAGGGTTGAATATGATCCGGCTAAAAGATTACTTAAGAAGATAAAGAAGATTGATATAATCTGCAATCCCGATAGCTATCGGGAGGCGGACGGAACCATAAAAAAAGTCGATTTTTCAAAAAACAATCAGACTCTTTATTCACTGACCGCAAATTCATACATGCTGGAGTTTATTGGGATAATTAAAAAAATGAGTTTTGGACTTATTAATGTTGTTCCGAAAGATGCTTCGGGCAATCCTGTTATTGATGTGAAAAAATCATTAATAGATATAAATGAAGGATTGCAGGGTATTCAGGAGGGCAAGGAATGGCTTGCACTAATGGAATTCCTTTCTTCAATGAAAGATACTGACAATGATGGAATACCTGACATTGATAACAAATACTCTGTTCCGGTAAAGACGTTTTTTCCTGTGAAACAATAAATATTGCAGAGACGTTGCATGCAACGTCTCTACTCTACAATTACCATTTACTGAACGGATTATCCACAACCAGCCTTGTTTTGTTGTTTGATACAGTGTATCCTATTTCATAAACCATTTTTGTTATAAGCTCCATTTTTTCATAATCGAGCTTCTCAGCAACGTCTCCGGGTTTATGGTAGTCTGAATGTAATCCGGTAGAAAAGAAGAGAATAGGGATATCCTTTTTAACAAAATTGTAATGATCACTCCTTGAAAAAAGCTGAAGGGGACTATTCCTGCCGCTGAGGCTGTAATCTATGTCGATAGGTGACTTTTTGTCTACCTCATCAGCAATAGCAATCAATTCTTTGCTCTGATTATCCGTAATCACGAAAACCCCGGTTTTGCCGGACATCGGAGTCTCATCTGTTGTGTCAGCAACCCCCTTTACTCTACCTATCATATCCATATTCAGATCGGCTACAGTATTCTCAAGAGGGAAGAGCGGATTATTGACGTATGATTGCGAACCGAAAAGTCCTATCTCCTCACCTGTGACCCATAGAAACAGCAGTGATCTGAGCGGTTTTTTTCCGAGGCTCTGGAAAGCCTGGGCAATTTCCAGTATTGCAGCACATCCTGAAGCATCATCATCTGCACCGGGATTGATTTTATTACCCGATTCTCCAATATGATCTGCATGACCCGAGAAGACAACAATTTCTTTCTTCAGTACGGGATCACTGCCTTCGATCAAGGCAGCGACATTTTGAAGGATCACCTCATCAGTCCTTGATGTTTCCTTTATTCTTATCTTCTTGTCAGGAATTATGAATGAATGAGATTTCAGATCCGAGTCAATATTCTTCTGCAATTCATCAAGAGTATGCCCGGTTCCCTTCAGCAATTCATCAGCCACTTCCCTGCTAACAAAAATAATTCTTGGCATGCCGGGTATATCCAGCATCAAAGGTTTTGACCCCTTGAGGTATTTGTTTGATTTTAATTCATTGGCAATCCCGGGATATTGCTTCTCAATTGATGAGAATCCGGATTTTGGATCAGGAACAATCAGGATAGCTTTTGCCTTTGAGAACAACAGATTTGTAAGTTTCGTCTGAATGCTCATGAATGAAGACCACATCTTTTCCTCAAACAGAAATTTAATGCCATCATCCGACAGCGGTGATCTGTTCATGATAAGGAGAATTTTGCCTTCAGTAGTTATATTTTCAAGATCATTGTAGCTGTATTTGTCTGCCTTGATACCATATCCTGCAAATGCAACTTCACCTTCAATTTCAAAATCAGAAGCACCCACAGGAAAAAGCTGGATCATCGGCCCCTTTAATATAACAGAATCTTTACCTGAACTGAATACTTTAATCATCGATTTCTCTTCATCTATTGATTTTTTCATTATTGAATAAGGTTGAAGATAACTGGCGCCGTTAGCTGGTTTAAGGCCGAGAAGCTTCGCCATTGAAGCTAAATAACTCACGGTTATTTCAAGTTCAGGCTCTCCGTCTGACCTTCCTTTCATGGATGGCGATGCAAGAAAAGATACATATGCTTCTAGGTCCTCAGAGTTTATCTTGTTGATACCCGTCAGGCTTTTTTGTGAGAATGAAAGATTTGAAATTATTGTCATAGAAATAATGACAATAAACGTAATATTTTTTTTTGCAGACATTTTTACATTTTTTAATTCAGGTTTTAAAATTAGAAAGATTTTTCATATAAATATGAAATCCATCTGATCAGACGATGTTATGGCATGCAACTTAAAACTATAGCAGACTAAAGTATTCGGAATGATTATTTTTTTAGCTTTGGAGGTTAATCTGAATTTATGGAAGCCGGGATATCTTTCTGGATAATATTTAATGTTGTTATTTTCACAATGCTGGCTCTCGATCTCGGCGTCTTCAATAAGAGAGCCCACAAAATCTCGGTAAAGGAAGCTCTCATCTGGAGCGCAGTCTGGATAGCACTTGGTCTGATCTTCAACATTTTTGTTTTTCTGGAATTTGGCAAGACCAAAGCACTTCAGTTTCTTACAGGCTATGTCATTGAGTATTCTTTGAGTGTCGACAATATTTTTGTTTTTATCCTGATCTTTTCATATTTCTCCGTTAAGGCGCAATACCAGCATAAAATATTGTTCTGGGGCATTTTAGGAGCATTGGTAATGAGAGGGATATTTATTTTTGCCGGGATCACAATGATAAACAAGTTCCACTGGATTGTCATTATATTCGGTGGTTTTCTGGTCTTCTCAGGTTTTAAGATGCTTTTTCAGAAGGAGGAGATATCAGTTGAGCCTGAAAAGAACAAAATTGTCAGACTATTCAGGAAATTTTTTCCTGTTACCGAAACACTTCACGGTGACTCTCTTTTTATAAGACAGAATAAAAGATTATTTGCGACTCCATTATTTCTTGTTTTACTTGTCATTGAATCATCTGACCTGATTTTTGCTGTTGACAGCATTCCGGCAATCCTTGCAATAAGCCAGGACACGTTTATTGTATATACCTCAAACATTTTTGCTATTCTCGGATTACGTTCACTTTATTTTGCCGTTTCAGGAATAATGGGCTTTTTCAGGTATCTGAAAGTGGGACTGGCAATTGTACTCGCCTTTGTAGGCTTCAAAATGCTTGCATCCTATATCCATTTTGAGATACCTATAGTTATATCCCTTGCAATAATAATTTCCATCCTCCTTGTTTCAATTCTAGCTTCGGTCATTATAAAGAAGAAGGAATCTTTACCGGATTTATTAAAATGACAATATTAATTCGCTTCTGAAGGAAAGTATTAATTTTACATTTCAGTTTTGTGAAGGGATTAAGAATCCGATACATTTCTAAGGGCGAGCAATAATGATTTCGCACAGACAAAAACCGGCTACTCCGTGGCTGTTGATTGTTCTCTTCATAGTAATTTCAGCAAGCAGTATTTTGCTGGGATATTTTTATTATAAAAGTCAGAAAACAAGGCTGCTTAACGATAAGAGACTTGAACTTTCAGCTATTGCCGACCTGAAGGTAAGGCAGATAGCTCAGTGGCGCAATGAAAGAATTGGAGATGCAATTCTAATTGGTGAAAACACTCCTTTTTTAAAACTCCTGTCTGAATATCTGCATGGGACTAATAATAAAGTACTCCGTTCAGATATAATAGAGAATTTGCAGTCCATCACCAGGAGTATTGAATATAAAAATATTCTTCTGATCGATTCATCAGGGAATGTCAGGGGGTATTATCCAAATCAGGACACTCTGATGGGCGAACACCTGAAACTTTTATTTCCCGGATTAATTAAGCTTAAGTCAGGTATTCTTACAGACCTGCACAGGACAAGCAATGTCAGCTATATTCATCTTGATCTGGTTATTCCGCTTTTAAATACCTGGAAAAAAGACTCAACGCTGTTCGGTCTGCTTACTCTCAGGATCGATCCGAATGAAATGCTCTATCCTCTTGTTCAGACCTGGCCGGTTCCAAGCAAAACAGCTGAATCGCTCATTATAAGACAGGAGGGTGATAAGATAATTTATCTCAACAGACTCTGGTTCAAAAAAAATTCTGAACTTGTTCTTCAAAAATCAGTTTCGGAGGAGAAGCTTCCTGCAGCTATGGCTGTCCGGGGTATTGAAGGAACCACTGACGGAGTGGATTACAGAGGTGCAACTGTCGTTGCAGCAATGAAGAAAGTCCCGGGATCTCCCTGGTATATGATTGCGAAAATCGATCAAAATGAAGTATTTTCTGCTCTGAATGAGCAGATGACGATGATTATCATAATAATAATCCTTTTTATTCTCACGGCCGGATTATTGCTTGGGGTTCTTGAATGGAATGAAAATGTAAGGTTTTACAGAGAAAAATATGAAGCAGAAGTTGACCATCTTGCTTTAAGAAAACATTTTGATTATATCCTGAAATATGCCAATGACATAATATTCCTTACTGACAGGAATTTGATAATTATCGAAGCTAATGACAGGGCCTCAGAAGCTTATCAGCGCGACAGGGATGAACTAATAGGGATGAGTTTATCTAAAATAAGAGCACCTGGTGCAGTGAAAGAGCTGGAAAATGAAAGCAGAATCCTTGATGAAAAAGGGTATGCTACCTATGAAACTGTTCACATACGTAAAGATGGCAGTATCATGCCCGTGGAAATCAGTGCCCGAAAAGTTGAAATTGAAGGAGTTAAGTATTTTCAGTCAATTTGCCGTGATATAACTGAACGGAAATTTGCTGAAGAGACACTTAGGGAAAGTGAAGAACGCTTTCGGAAGATTTTCGAGGAGAGCCCTATCAGCATTGTTATGACCGGTAAAGACCTGGGGATCATCAGGGCAAATTCGGCGTTTTGTAAAATGCTGGGCTACAAGGAAGAAGAATTAAAATCTGTCACTCTGAGGCACTTTACACATCCGGATTACATTGCAGGAGATGATGTATCACTTTTGAGGCTTGTTGCAGAGGAGATACCGGTTTACCATACTGAAAACAGGTACATACGTAAAGACGAAAGTGTTATCTGGGGCTCGGCAACAATAAGTATCATCAGGAATAATAATGATGAGGTTCAGTACTTTCTCGCAATGATAGAGGATATTACTCTCCGTAAAGAGGCAGAGGCTGAACTTATTGCAGCAAAGGAAAAAGCCGAGGAAAGCGACAGGCTAAAGACGGCATTCCTTCATAATGTGTCTCATGAGATCAGAACCCCAATGAATGCTATTATAGGATTTTCAGCTCTTCTGAATGAACCTGATACTCCAGAAGCTGACCGTCGTCAGTTCATCGAAATAATCTTTCAAAGCGGGAGCCAGCTGCTCTCCATAATCAATGATATTGTCGATATAGCTAATATTGAAAGCGGTCAGGTCAAGTTGAACATTAAGGAGATGAACCTTAATTCATCACTGAGAATCCTCGATGAGCAATTCAGCTATAAGGAAAAGGCCGATGTAATTTCCATTAACCTCCATACAGGTTTACCGGATGAAAAAGCCTTAATTATAACCGATGGCACAAAAATTATCCAGGTACTTTCTAACCTTATTAATAATGCCACCAAGTTTACTCAAAAGGGCCGGATAGATTTTGGATATTCCCTGAAAGACGGCAATCTCGAATTCTTCGTCAAAGACACAGGTATAGGAATCCCTCCAGAGCATCATGATAAGATATTTGAGAGATTCTTTCAGGTTGATCATCTGATTTCCAGGAAATTTGGAGGAACAGGACTTGGTTTATCAATCTGCAAAGCTTATGTTGAACTTCTTGGAGGAAAGATCTGGTTAAGTTCGAATCCCGGAAAGGGGACAGATTTCAGGTTTACCATACCTTATATAATTACTCCTAAGTCTAAATAGCAGTATCTCATCCCGGCTCTGTTTTATAAATATTGCTGAAAATTGAAACAAGGTTTATAAAGAGGTCAGAATAATTTCTGATCTCTTTCGTTTTATTAAAATCAACAGACATGACAATAATGTGAATTTGAGAAAGTAGTCTGATTTATCAAAATCGGAAGATATGAATTAGAAGTAAGGAATTATTATTATTTTTATAGTTGAAATCAATGAAATATTAAGTGTTAGCAATTATTAACTTCAATTAATTACATATACT
>Ga0315295_10001322_pt1 | contig 21209 bp, 20 predicted proteins | sample YL17G14_0_MG_FD_204453 | JGI IMG/M metagenome (GOLD analysis project Ga0315295, IMG submission 204453) | Sediment microbial communities from Yellowstone Lake, YNP, Wyoming, USA - YL17G14_0 | ecosystem: Environmental > Aquatic > Freshwater > Lake > Sediment | place: USA: Wyoming | collected...
CAACCATTAAGGCCAGGTTGCAAAAATTTCTTGATGGAAGGGAAGCAAAGGGGATTAAGCCCCATATCTATGATTGGTGTTATGTGTATAACTTTTCTGCTCCGGACCAGCCCCGGATACTTAAATTGCCGCAGGGGCTGGGAAAATCCTTTGGCAATCATATGGAAGAACTGCTGAAAACCTTAAAAGAAGAGATACTGAAGACCTTCGGAACCGAGGAATACAATAAAAGAAAACAGGAGGTTCTGGAGGGAAACCACAGAAGGTACCAGGAAGCCATGGATGAACTTGAAAGGGAGGCTGCTGAAAAAAATCTCATGGTGCAGCTTTCCCATTTGGGTGCTGCTGTAGTCCCGCTGTTTGAAGGGAAACCGATGTCAAGGGAGGAATTTCTGAAACTCCCTGAAGCTGAACGGGAAGAGATTGAGGAAAAACGTCTGGAGATGATGAAAAAAGTTGATGAGACCTATACGCGGCTCAGGGATCTGGAAAAAGATATTAGTGAAAAAATGAAGGAGAATGATATAAAGGCTGGTGAATTTGCGATAGCACGTCCCTTTGAGGATATGTTCAGCAAGTATGCAGAATATCCTGAAATTATAAATTATCTCAAAGAAGTGAGAGAATACACCCTGTCAAAATTGGATTTATTTTTGCAGACACCGGCCCCTCCCCAGTCTCCTGGTATCGTTCCGGTTCAGCAGGCAGATCCATTTATGGCGTATAAGGTGAATGTTTTTGTGGATAACAGCTCCATAAGCGGACCTCCTATTGTCATTGAACCTAACCCGAACTGGTTTAACATGTTCGGAAAGATCGAAAGAAGAGCCTTAATGGGGACTTATATAAGCGATCATACCATGATCAAGGCCGGAGCGGTTCAGTCAGCTAACGGCGGTTACTTAATTGTGAGCATCCGTGATGTATTACTTAATCAGGGTGTATGGGAGGGATTGAAAAGGGTTATCAAAACAAAAGAGGTTCGGGTTGAAGATCCCTGGGAACAGTTAGGGTACTTTACTCCGCAGGGCATGAGGCCGCAGCCAATGCCTGTGGATTTCAAGATTATTGTTATGGGAGATGATTCCCTCTACCAGATGCTCAACCTTTATGATGAAGATTTCTGGGAGATGTTCAAAGTAAAAGCAGATTTCGACTCTCTCATGAAACGTACCGATGTAAATTTGATGGCCTATGCATGTTATATACGAAGTTGCTGTGACACTGAACTACTCCTGCCTTTTAATCGCACAGGGGTCATAAAGGTTATTGAACATTCAGTCAGATCAGCAGGAGATCAGGAAAAGCTCTCTGCGAGGTTTGGTCCTTTAAGAGATTTGCTGGTTGAATCTGATTACTGGGCAAGGGAATCTAAAAGTCAGGAGATTACCGGAGAACACGTCGAAAAAGCGGTAAAAGAGAAAATTCACCGGCTGGACCTGATAGCTGAACGCATGCGCCAGATGATCGGAGAAGGGACTATCATGGTTGATGTTGAAGGAGCAGTTACAGGCCAGGTGAACGGACTGGCAGTATACGATCTCGGTATCTTCAGTTTCGGACAGCCTAACCGCATAACTGCAAAGACCTTTTTGGGAAAGCGCGGTGTGATCAATATCGAAAGAGAATCACAGCTCAGTGGCCGTATTCATGACAAAGGAGTCCTTATCTTATCAGGCTATTTAGGATGGAAATATGCACAGGATAAGCCGTTATCACTTTCTGCAAGCATATGTTTTGAACAGTCATATTCAGGCGTTGAAGGAGATAGTGCCTCCTCTGCAGAACTGTATGCAATACTCTCCAGTCTCGCTGATCTCCCGGTCAGACAGAATATTGCGGTTACCGGCTCAGTGAACCAGAAGGGTGAAGTTCAGCCTATTGGAGGGGTAAACCACAAAATCGAGGGGTTCTTTGATGTCTGTAAGGCTAAGGGATTGACGGGCGAACAGGGTGTTATGATTCCCCATCAGAATATCAGGAATCTGATGCTGCGCGAGGACGTGGTCAAAGCAGTACAGGAAGATCAATTCCATATCTATTCAGTGAAAACCATTGATGAAGGGATTGAAGTCCTGACCGGCGTGCCTGCCGGAATGAGAAAGGCAGACGGCAGTTATCCGAAGGACACGTTGAATTTCCTTATTCACAAGCGCCTGAGGGAGTATGCGAAAAAGCTGAAAAGCTTTGGTGGTTCTGAGTAAAGGGGCAGGTTCGTAATATTCCGTAGAGTTCATCAGGTGTCTTTCTTAAACGGATTCCTGATTGAGATTATTTGACAGAATACCTTTGCAGAAGAAATAATTAAAATATGGAAAGACGATATACTTCTTTTGGTGCTTATATGAAAAAGCGATTCGGCACCACTGTTTATAAAGTAAACGTGGATGCAGGATTCACCTGTCCAAACAGGGACGGAACCGCAGGAGTATCCGGGTGTATATATTGTAATAATGACAGTTTCAGGCCAAGTTCCTGCAGTCCAACGCTCACTGTCAGCGAGCAGGTGCAGAATGGCATCGCATATGTCAAAAAGAGGTATAAGTCGGAAAAATTTCTTGTATATTTTCAGCCTTATACAAATACGTATGCTCCTGTTGATGAACTGGAGCGTCTCTATAAGGAAGCCCTGTCTGACCCTTCTGTTATCGGGCTTGCCATAGGCACAAGACCTGATGCAGTGGATGCTGAAAAAATTGCCTTAATTCAATCATTGGCAGAGAAATATTTTATTCTAATTGAGTATGGGATGCAGTCCATGTACGATAAGTCTCTCGAATTCATAAACCGCGGACACGACTACAATACATTTCTCAAAGCGCTTGAAATGACAAGGAACAGAGGCATATTCATCGGCACTCATATTATAGTGGGGTTCCCGACAGAAACAAGGGAAGAAACGATGTCCATGTCAGATGAACTTTCCAACCTTCCTGTAGAATTTCTCAAGATACACCAGCTCCAGGTTATAAAAGATACACCTCTTGAAGTAATGTATAAAAAGAACCCGTTTCATTTGTTTGGATATGAAGAGTATCTTGATTTTGTGACTGAATTCATAGAAAGGCTCTCTCCCCGGATAGTGATACAGAGGCTCTTTGCAACAGCTCCTGACAGTATTCTGATTGCACCCCAGTGGGGCAAGAGCAGGCAGGAGATTTTGCGGGACATCGAAAAGAGGCTCGAGGTCAGGGATACATACCAGGGCAAAAAACTGAAAATCCATGCCGGGATCTGATAGAAGCTTAGACTACTTTATCACTTTTTCTGGCGTATCCTATCTTTTTGAGTGCTTCTTCAACTTCACCGAGGATTGATGGATCATCAATTGTAGATGGCATGACATACGGTTGGGCATCTGCGATTTTCCTCATGGTGCTCCGCAGTATTTTCCCGGAACGGGTCTTTGGGAGTCTCGAGACAACGACTGCCTCTTTAAAGCATGCAATCGGACCGATCTCATTCCTGATCATCTGCACTAGTTCTTTTTTCAGTTCCTCTTCCCCTCTGGCAACCCCTGCTTTCAGAACAACCAGTCCCACAGGAAGCTGCCCCTTAAGAGTATCATGGGCGCCGATAACCGCGCACTCAGCAACATCTTCATGCTGGGCCACGACCTCTTCCATAGCGCCGGTTGAAAGCCTGTGTCCGGCAACGTTGATGACATCGTCAACCCTTCCCATGATATAAACATATCCGTCTTCATCCATATAGCCGCCATCGCTTGTGAAATAGTATCCCGGGAATATTTTCATATATGACTCAATAAACCTTTCATCTGCATTCCAAAGGGACGGCAGTGTTCCGGGAGGAAGGGGAAGCTGCACAACCACAAGCCCTTCTTCTTTTGGACCCAGTTTTTTGCCCATATTGTCGATTATCTGGACATTATAACCCGGCACAGGTTTTGTGCAGGATCCGGGCTTGATCGGGAAGCTCTCTATCCCCATACAGTTTGCGGTTATGGGCCAGCCAGTTTCAGTCTGCCACCAGTGGTCGATGACAGGCTTCTGCAGAAGGTTATGTGCCCAGTGGTAGGTATCAGGGTCTAAACGCTCACCGGCAAGGAAGAGATATCTGAAACCTGAAAGATCATATTTTTTAATATATTCACCCTGCGGGTCTTCTTTCTTAATTGCACGGAACGCAGTCGGAGCTGTGAACATGGTTTTCACTCCATGCTGGGAAATAACCCTCCAGAATGCCCCGGGATCAGGCGTCCCAACCGATTTCCCTTCATAAAGGATAGTCGTGCAGCCTGTGAGCAATGGTCCGTAAACAATATATGAATGCCCTACTACCCATCCTACGTCAGAGGCTGCCCAGTAGACCTCACCCGGTTTTGTGTCATATATATTTTCCAGACTCCATCTCAATGCAACGGCATGTCCGCCATTGTCCCGCACTACACCTTTTGGTTTTCCGGTAGTCCCTGATGTATAGAGGATATAAAGCGGGTCCGTTGCCTTAACCGGTACGCAGGGCACCGGCTCTGCACCGGCAATAAATTCATTCCAGGCTATATCCCGGCCCGGAATCAGTTCAGCTTCCGCCAGTCGTCTTTGATAAATGATACACTTCTCGGGCTTGTGGGCCGCAAGTTCAATCGCTCTGTTCAATAAAGGTTTATATTCTATAAGTCTCTTGACTTCCATAGCACCTGAGGCGGAGATGATTACCTTTGGCTTTGCATCATTAATCCTGAGCGCAAGTTCATGAGGTGCAAACCCGCCGAAGACTACCGAATGGACAGCTCCAAGCCGCGCGCAAGCCAGCATGGCCACAACAGCCTGAGATATCATAGGCATATAAATAATTACAGTATCGCCTTTTTCTACACCAAGTCCTTTCAGGGCACCGGCAAAGCGTGATACCTGATCGAGCAGATCCCGGTAAGAAATCTTTCTTATTGTCCCTGTAACCGGGCTGTCGTAAATAATAGCAGTCTGATCACCCCTTCCGTCTTCTACGTGTCTGTCGAGGGCGTTATAACAGGTGTTCATCTCACCACCTGTAAACCACTTGTAAAACGGAGGGTTTGAGGAATCAAGAACCTTATCCCATTTTTTGTACCATGTTAGAGCTTCAGCAGCTTCTCCCCAGAAACCTTCTGGATCACTAATGCTCCTCTGGAATAACTCTTCATACTTCCCCATGAATGCCCTCCTAAAAATTATCAATAAAAGTTAATTATCTTATCACAAAAAACATTATTATTTTATGCTGACTGTCGAAAAATTTCAGATGTCTTGAGTCCCATGATTCATCGTATTGTTACAATCGACTAATTCTGAATTTCTTAACTTTGGAAAATGATTTAAGAGAGGGCTCTCCTTTGAGGAATTCAGGGATTGGAACGAACTTTGAATCTCATTGCCATTTAGAGATAGCTCTTCTTATACGCTTTTATCCCTTCTGATGCACGGGAGTTGGTTGGAGATATCTTCAATGCCCTTTCCAATACAGCTTTTGCCTTTGCCGGCAGGTGCATTGCCAGATAAACAAACCCCAGTTCAGCAAGATAATTTGTATTAAGAGGATCAAGGGATAGGGCTTTCCCGAAAGCTTTTTCCGCATGCTTATGTTTATTCTGTTTCATTAGAGCTAGTCCGTAATAATAGTAATAATGAGCTGCTTCGCTGAAAAAATATGACGCCTGGCCAAAAAGCATTTCAGCTTCCTGATAGTTGTTTTTCCTTAATTCTGTCCTGCCCTCTTCAAACAATTCCCTCGCCTTTTCCTGGTTTGAAATTATCCTTGCAGGCCTGATGGTGTTTATTTCATCATATTTTTTTCTTTTCTGCGGATTGGATAATATTGCATATGCATCGCAGATATATGAAAAAATGTCGCTTAATTTTTTCTTTAGCGAAACTTCAGTAAGATGGAAGTGCATATCAGGATGGTATCTCTTTGCAATTCTATAATAAGCTTTTTTGATCTCACTGGTTGAGGCATATTTTTTAACTCCCAAAATACTATAGTAACCAAGTCTCTCATATTTATCGTATATATTCTCAATTTCTTCTTTGAAAAGGGGATCTGCTTTCTGCGCAGAATCTTCCTGTACTATATCTTCAACCTCCTTTGGGATTTCGTTTAACAGGCCATTTTCTGCCTTCCCGTCTATAATCCTTACCTTCAGCAAACCGCATATCGTCTTCATAGCGTTAAGGCTGTCAAGCTGGGAATGTTCAATAACTTCTTGAATGGTTCTTTTCCCGTCAATACAAGTGAGTATCTTTCTGCCGGATTGATCCAGTCGTATATCCTGGAAAAGATCAAGGGGATCTTTAGAGAAGCATATGATGCTGTTCAAAGCCGGAAAATCATTCCTGATGAAATCCATATTGTTAATCCTTTTTATCCCGTTATATATAATATTTGCAGCTGAAATATTTAATGTAATTACCTCTTCCGTTGGCAATGGCATCTCCTCAAATGCAAATGTCCCTTCCTCCAGAGCGAAAATGCTCAGTATTATCTCTTCTGTCTGGTGTCTGACTGCAGTAACAAGTTCCTCGGGCTTTAAATAACCGAGCTTTACGAGCACTGTAGCCTGTCTCTGTTGAGTATTTTTCATCTCTGTAACAGAATGGGTGTATTGTTCGATATTGATTTTCCCTTCTCTGAGGAGCATATCTCCGATACGGTCTTCAGACTGGTTAGAGGAAGAAAATATCATATCACCGTTTTTAATATAAATCTTTTTAATGATATCCGAGCTTTTGATTGTCAGAACGCCAGTTTTATGGCTTCTCTGCAGACCGATCAGTGTGTCTGGGAAATTAAAATCTCTTAAAAGTCCATTCAGTTTTCCGAATTTTCCTATGCCGATTCTAAGCCCGGACTGATCATTCTTCGCCCATATAACTTCTCCGAAAGTCTTTATATCCGGATTTTTTATAGTGATACCTATAATGTCACCTTTGCTTATGTGAGGAGTATCCTTAATTATTACTCCTATCCCGTCGAGGGAATAGTCTACTGTCTTTGCCTTAAAACGTTCACTGTTTATTGTCAGTTCAAACTCCGAGAAGTTTTGATATCTTTTAAAACATCTTTTTTCTGTTATGCCCATAATTTATTTCCTGCGAACGATGTTTATATTCATTGTTTTATCTCCTCATTAATGTTTATTAGCAAATGTTAATCCAGCGTGCATGAAATACTGTTTCAATCTTCTATCTTGTTGATATTGTTTGATTTTCAAGATGATTGCGCTTATCCCTGCAAAAGCAATGTTTACTGTCTTGAAAATGTTATTCTCATTTTGAGAATTAATCTGCGAAGTATCTTGTAGAATCAGGCGAACTAATAATATTTGAGGAATGATTAAAGGTTGCTTAATAAAAAACAGTGATATGATGAAGGTCAATTGTCACGTTTTTATCACGTTTTGATGTATAATAATGCGTAAACCCTTGTGCCCCCTTAGCTCAGTCGGATAGAGCACAGGTTTCCTAAACCTGGTGCCGCAGGTTCAATTCCTGCAGGGGGTACCATCTTTCCCCTTTAAAAACAAAGAGTTACGCTGAGGCATGGACTGGTCCCTCTTCAGCATTTGACTCCACTGTAGTAGAATTGTAGTACTCTGTCAGGACATCCACGCTGCTCCGTAAACTCTCCGGACAATGATGTGCGTACCGCTGGGTTGTCGATACATCACTGTGTCCCAGAAGTTTCGCGATCTTGTAAAGATCCACACCAGCCTGTGCGAGCCTCGTTGCGAACGTGTGCCGCAGGTCGTGGAAGTGGAAATCCTGAAGACCAGAGTCTTTCGCCGCTTTGGTGAATGCCCTTACGAGGCGCTGCCTCATAATCTTTGTCCCGGTTGCGCTCGGAAACACAAGCTCGCTATGAATGTGATGTGTCTTCATCCTTGTTTTAAGGATGTCAAGAGCAACAACATTCAGTGGGATCGTCCTGACCTTATCGCCTTTACCCTTGACAGTGATTGTCTTCCTGAAGAGGTCCACATTGGAACGTATGAGACTGAGCGCCTCATCTTGTCGAAGTCCTGTGTTGAGAACAAGCCTGACAATATCGACGAGCCTTCCCTTAAGATGGGAAAAGAGATTTGTTTCCTGTTCTGATGTCAGCCAGCGGTCCCGCTGGTTCCTCTCCCTGTCAAACTTGACAGAGGATACGGGATTAACGTAACACCATTTGTAATGTCTGATGGCGATATTGTAGGCGTTCCGAAGGAATGCGAGTTCCCGGTTGACCGTGGCTACGGTTTTCTTCTCGGCATACCTCTTTCGGCGGTAATCTGAAACCATCTCAGATGTCACCTCGGCGAGAAGATATGAGCCGAAATAGTTGGTGATATGCTCACGCAAGCTCCTGTCTCGTGCAAGAGTATTGCTCGCCTTGGTCGTTGCTCGATCTTCCGCGTATTTCTCCATCAGATACGAAATAGTGAACTCCTTTGGTTTTTGAAAGTAGCTCCCGCCGATAATCTCTGACACAATTTTCGAGTATCTCTCTTCTGCAACTCTCTTGATACCTGTGTCAAGTGTGCGTTCAACTTTTTTGCCGTTGTATTGCTTTATCATCCAGTAGACGTTGCCTTTTTTATAGATGCCCATTTTGCTTACTGTCCTCCTTTCCGGGCACCGGCAACAGTTCCAGCACCCAAATTATACCTTTTTGCGGTTTCCTCTTTCCAGAACTGAAGCCAGGCGTGAACTTCGTCTGAGTCAAAGCGAAGAAGGGCTTTTCGTCCCACTCCGATTTTTATGGAGGGAATATGTCCGAGTTCAGCCCAGCTATAAATTGTCTTCGGTGAGCAGCAGATGATTTCTGCAACCTGCTCGACAGTAAGAAGTTTTCGAGTGGCGTTTTCTTGGGGGAGAGTAGATTTATTCAAGTTCCCCCCTTGCCGGGCTATTGCTTCCCTTTTGTTGTGTGTCCTTTGTCCCGCTTAGACGCAGTTGGTTTACAAAATTACGTACTTCCTCAAGGCTGGGACCATCATCCTGAGTACGGTTCGTATCCTTGCATTTTTTCTTTTCGCGTTTTACCTCCTCGTGTTTCTTCCGGTTCTCTTCCTCCTTCGAAGTGTACCCCTTGGGGGTCTCCATTCCCTTCATGACAAGGAATTTGAAATGACCGGCAGGATTAGAAACAGGCTGAGATCCGGGTTGATACTGTTTTGCTATCTTCCTGGCAGTCTCAAATACATGAGAGAATCCTTTTTCAGTAATCAAGTCAGAGATCAACCTGTCGGTTATGCCTTCGTAAGAAATGTTGATAGTGGACAGGATGTCTCTGACTTTTCTTATCTCTATTTCAGAAACAACAACAGGCTCTGTTGTTGTAATTTGAGGATTGTTATAGTTATATGTTTGTTGCTGTCCTGATTTTTGGGACAGGGCCTGTCCTGTTTTTTCGGACAGCCTGTCCCGTTTTTTGGGATAGGTCTGGCGCTTTCCGCCGGCCAAGTGGTCATCATCAGAAAAGAAAAGGTCATAGCATTTATTGGTCAGCCTTACATACAAGGTGTTGTCTTTTGCCCGGAAGGTCTTGACAAGGTCTTCTGTCCGAAGTTTGCTTATCCGTGCAGATACTGTATCTTTCTTTTTAATGCCGAGGATCGGCAGTTCTTCCATCAGATGCACGTAATTGACACGCGTGTACTCTTGCTGGTCGATAATAATCCGGTCGGCCCTGGGTGCTGCACACCACCCGTGAATATAATCAAGAATGGCCATGTCGGTTATGTCGAGCTTTCCGCAAAGACCCATTCTGTGATATGCGAGCTGGTTAATATATATGGTATATTTCATTAATTGTCCGAAATAAAAAAGCCAGGATAGAGTGAGGCATTGCCTCAATTCTCTACCCTGGCTTCGCTACTTTAACCCTGAGCTTTGCTTTTGGTTAATCGCTAACTTACGGGTAATTTCTTAGAGTAAAACTAATCTGCCTTTTTCCGTGACCTTAAGATTCCAGATAATCTCCCTGCCTTTATTGTCCTTCCCCTTTATCGGGATAAGTCTCGGCCTGCTGAGATCAATGTCTATCTCAATGACATTACTATCAATTCTGAGTTTTATTATTCTATTGTCAGTATTACTTGAGTAATTCATCCAGATCCTCTCCTGTGTCTTGCTTTTGCATTTTTTCGATGGCAATCTCCGGAATGTTTCTCGGTATCATCGAATTTCTGTTGGGCTGGGTAAAGATATCCATGGAAATCTGCGTAACCGGATATTCCCCTATGGAGACATACCCCGTCAGATCCTCCAATCCCTTTATTTCTGACGGAAGTATGATCCTTCTTATCTTCTGTTGTTCGCTGAAATTATATCCGTCTCTGATACTTCTTGCGCCTGCTGATAGTGTTTTTACCTGTTGTATAATCTCCTGTTCGCCAAATGCCCTGCTAAGGTATTCTGTTGTGTTTGGTTCACCGATTCTGAATATTACTTTTGTGTTCGTCTGATTGAAGATCGAATAGGCATCCTGGCCATAGGTTTTTTTTAGTTGTTCAAAGTCCTGTGCCCCAATGACCGGACAGCTTCCCCTGTCCCGTCCTTCGGCCAAAAGCCGCTGAAGCGTCTCAAGTTTCATCAAAGAGGGAAATTCATCAATGATGAACCAGAATCTGCAATTCCTGTTGATCTGTCTGTTCAGGAACTCTCTGAATGCAAGGTCAAGAAAAAGGGTGTAGTATGTCTTAAAGGCTTCCTCGGTTGCGTTTCTGTTGACTATGAAAAGTCTGCCGGAACCATTCCTGATAAATTCCCTTATCGAAAAATCTCCGTCATGGTAAAAATGCCTTTGCACAAGGGCATTGGAAAACTGTGAGACAACCGACATTATGGAGTTGGCGGTATTATTGTCCTTGGCTATGTACCCTTCAACCCTTGGATCATGCTTCAAGATGTTATAGAGCTTTTCTCTGTTGCACCCGTTCACATAAAGGAAGTCTATAAGCGTCTTATTCGATGCTTTGCCGGTTTCCCAGAGAAGAGTGAAAATCGCATGGAATATATCCCGTGCCGCCTGGTACCAGAACGCAGCCTTGGGATCTGCAGGGAGAGGAATCATTGAACTGACTATATTGTCTATATCTTCCTTTTCCTCAATCTCTTTGAATATATTCCATTTGATTGTCCTTTCATCCTTGGGATCAAGCAAGAGATCCCTTCCGTGCACATAGAAGAGCGGGTAAAATTCAGGCTTTCTGTCATATATGACAGCAGGATCGCCGGTGATCTGTGGAATAAAATACTTCAGGAATGTTGACTTGCCGGATCCCGGAGAGCCGAAAAGAAACATGCCCATATTCTCAAAGTTTTTCGGGAATCTGACTTTTTCCTTCCCGAATATAATCCTGTATTTCTTAACAGCCGAATTTATTCTCTGAGGCGATACTAATGATGCTCCTCTCAGGAACTTTTCATCCTTACGGGCAATGTCCTTTTTTAAAAGGACCGTTAGAACCGACCCAACAAAAAGGGCAGAAAGAACAGATGAGAACAGGAGATCAAAGACGGCCTTATGTTTTACTATGGCAATCCATTGACCTTCTAATAATGCTTCTTCTGTATTTTGGGGGATTCCGGTTAATGCTCTGTGTAATGAGTCCTTAATGAAAACACCTGGCGAATATAGCTTCATGACAGAGCGGTAAATGTAAAATCTCTGGTGTGAGAATACATTGTAAGGCTGTAGACCGTTGTCTGATGTAAGGCCGGCCAAGGTGAGTCCTGTAAAGACAATGGCAGTAAGGACAAAAAACCAGATAAGAATTATCTGGGCGTGTTTCTTCAGGAACTTCAGTCTTGTTGCCAGTTCTTCAAAACTTCTCAGGCGTGGTCCTCCAGGGGGATTTCAGAATCGATCTCAAGCTCAGAAGAGTTGTCTTTCTCCAGAAATTCTTCTTTACCTATCGCAATCTCAAGAATCTGTTCCTGCTCAATTTCAAGGTCAAGCGCTTTTTCTGTTATGGACGCCAGGTCGTCTCTGTCCATTCGCAAATCTTCTTTATCTCCCCAAGCCAGAACATGAACGTGGGTTCTGTCATTGTGATCATGGATTGCATAAACATAGTCGAAGCTCTTATCTTCTTCCATCTGGTACCGCTCGATTACATCTCTAACCATTATCCCGATTTCTTCCCTGGACAAATCGGGTTCTGCCGGAGAAAAAATCAGCCTCCGTTCCATCTCTGCCTCTTTGATTTCTTGTTTCAATTCCTTGAAATCATCTCGGGGTATAATATTTCCTTCTCTATCGTAGACCGGAGCATGTCCAGATCCAAAAGCCCCTTCCCGACTAATGTAGTTGAGGGATCCAGTGCCTTTTCCTGCTCCTTTGGAGAAACTACTCTTTACTATCATCTTCTGAATCCGTTTTCTCTTTTATTTTTTCTATCGCGTATTTCCAGCAAAGATCTGAAACCTTTTTTGCTGTCTCGTTATCGGTTATTTTGGCATGAGCATACTTAGTCTGGTAGCGGCCTGCTATTGCATGGAGTCCGACCCTTAAGAGCACTGTCGCTATGCGGTTTGATTGTCTTTTGATCTCGTCCCTCGTTAACTGGAGATCCGCTTTCATTGTCTTGGCTATTGCTTCCAGACCAAATATGTCCTCGTCCCTTTTGGAAAGTCCTATGCGTATCAGTTCATTTATCATCTTGTTCTTGCTTTTCTTTTCTGAGACAGCAGCGTCGGTTATGCGCTTATCAAGCTTTTCATCGAGGTAGATGCTTTGATGTTTATGGTATTTATATGGCACCGTATACCTCCACAAACTCTTTGACCAATTCTCTCTGCACATCTTCTCTGTCCGCCAGTTTCTTCACAAGACTAACAAACTCTTCCATTTCTTCTTCCGTCAACGAGTAGGACAGAAACGCTCTATGGAGGGTGTAATAGCCTTGTTTACGATCTCTTAATATGGACCATGCGCTATATTCAGCCATGATCTTTCCTGATTCAAGGATGTTGACAGCCTTGATAAGTTCATAGAGCGAGCGAGCATCGCAATTAATAATCGTCTCTTTTCTCTGCTCCTGCCCAAAAATAAGGCCGCAATTAAAAGATCGTTTTCCAACCCTGAAAGGACCGGTGCCTTCATCTGAGAGAAAAACATGTGCTGTAACTTTTCCTCCCGGTTCCTTAAATGTTTTTTCTCCGGGCACTGCTGTTCCCATGTCAAGCACAGTTGTATCGATATCCCTGATACGACCTTCGGAAGGAATTCCCCTTCGTGCTATCCAAAATACCCAGGGATTAAGGAGGTCGTTGATCTCTCCTATAGTCGCCGAGCTTAGATCAAAATCAGCTTTCTCGACCAGCGTCAGCAGACACTGGGCAATGTAATCAGCCGTGTAAGAACTAACGAAGCTTTGCTTTTCAAGAGAAGACAGAATGGTTTTAATTTTTTCATAGAGATTTCCGTCCCTGACCGGAAAGTTCGAAACAAGAAGAGTTGTCAATTCGTCTCTATTTTTAATGTCAAGCTCCAAGAGCAGATCGAGAAGATGAACGAGTTTCCTCACCCACGGCGCTGTTGCTTTTTCGTCTTCGGCCAGATAATAAGCCTTCTGAACAAGGTACATGATAAAGAGCAGCTGCGCTCTTGTGGATATCCCCTGTTCTTTCAATTTCGCCAGGGAACGTTCCGGGCTATTTCGAAGCTGCAAGTATTCCTGTTGAGTAGGGGTAGGAGGCTCAAATTCAATGACAAGCTCCGGATTGTGCCTGAGAAAGTTTAGAGAACGACTTAATAACTCAGCCACTGAAATGCGAAATCGACTTGAGATACTGTTTGTTGAAGCAGAGAGATCTTCCGTAACCCTGGCACTCATTACTTTTGTTTTATCCACATCACGTCTCCTTTCTTTGTAAGTAATTATAAACTTTTAAGACAATATTTTCAACAGAAAAAATGGTACGCTACCATTATTTTCGTTAACGCTACCTGAAAAGTATTATAAATCAGTTAGTTGCAAGCATTTTTACAGCAAAATACGCTACGTTCTTTAACTTGCCATTTATACTACCGATAAACCTAACCGGTAGAAAAAGGCCTTTTTTTGTCAGGGAGTCCCTGGAGGGGCGGACGGGAACAACATAATTCTGTGCGCAAGCGCAGTATTATGTTGTGTGGTGGGCGGGGTGCTTGAGCGATAGCGGAATAATCTGGCGATGGCTTTTGATAAGCTGGCGCGAACTTGCCACCTCAGCAAGATCAGTGAACAGATTATGAAAAGACATTACCAGATTCCTTATTGATGTTTTTTCCCTTTCCTTCCGGGGAAGGAGAGGGATGCACTTTGTCGGAGCGAGCGGAGACAATGTGCGGGAGAGGATGGGATACGATCGATTATGACCGAACTTTACTCATGTCTATGAGCAAAACACAATCTATAAAATTGCGAGTAGTAACATGAGTTAAGTGAGGCCGTGGAGGGACGGACACGAGCAGCATCCTCCCCCTTGAGGTTCTTCCCCCCTTTGGGAGTTCCTTAAACTGGAGGGGGAGCCCGGAAGGGGGGTGTCCAGAGGGGGGAAGGATCGGCGGGGGAGGGCTGTCATTCTCCACAAAGGTTTCTATTTCTTTTTGAGGTCGTTATAAAATGCCTTCATCTCTTTGAAGTTTTCGGGGTCTTCTTTATCTCGTTCACTTGCATGTCTTAAAAAAATATCTTCATAGGACGTGATAAAACTTTTTTTGTAGAATTCCATAAAATCGCCTCTGATATGTTCTCTCCTGATTAAGAACGCTATGCATTCAAGGGCGTTAAAAAAGATGCTGAGCCAGTCTCTCTGTTTGTCCTGTGACAGTTGTGCATAGTCGCGATAATATTTATCCTGTAGGTCTTGTATATGTTGAAAGACTTTATAAAAAATATCCAGTTCGCGGGTCTTCGTATTGTTTTTTATCGCCCGCCAGTTAAGGAAAAGAGCGATAACGGCGGCGAAAGCGGTAGCCGTCGGCACTAAGACTTGAACGGTTAGAAGCCAGTCAATTGTATCCCAGAGCAGTGCCAACTGAACCATGATGAAATTACTGCTTCAATGGTTTGTCTGCAGGCTTTTCCAGAGCAGGCGCGTTGTTTTCAGAATTCAATGACATTGGGGTACCGGTCATCATCTGCGCCTTTAACCTCTCTGCGAGGTTGCTCAGGCTCATTGCGTTAGTCAGCCGTTCTGTGCCTTTTTCTTCTTCTTTGGACATAGTCGTCTCCCCTTTAAAGGTTACTCTTTCTTTCCTTGGTTGCTATCGGAACTCGTGTTGCTTTGAGTAGCACCTGACTGTGAAGTCATCTGCTGATTTATGGACTGGGCAAGGTTGCTGAGGTTGAGCCCCTTTTCAATCTCGATCGCAAGATGCTTAAGCTCCATGAAGTCAGAGTTAGATTCCTGTCCTCTTTTTCTTTCATCAGACATGGCACGTCCTCCTTTCCTTTAATTTCTTTTTGAGTGCGTCCCCAGAATGTACTTATACGGCTTCATGTAATGGATTATATCGAAATTGTGGAGGTACACACAACAGAAAAAAGTCTCTTTGGCATTTATCAAAGAGCTGAATAGCAAGATTCGCGTGATACGGGGAAGGGCTTACGGGTTAAGAGATGAGTAGGATTCAATTTTGAAGATTGGGAGGCAGTATATTTTTGAATTTTATTGCAGGCAAACTATAATCTTTAGTAAATTTCTTCAACTTAGATATATCAGTATCTGAAAATTCTTTATTAAAAATATTCTTGAGAAGTCTATTTGTGTCATTGATCCTCGATGCTTTCTTCGCAATTTTCAAAAACTGATTTGTAGTTCTGTTATTCCACCATTCTATGAGATCGTCGATTTTTATTGAAAGAAGTTTCTTTGGATCAAGTAAATACTCAACCACTTTTTTCGAGAACTTCAGCGTCCTGTAAAGAAGCCTATCATCCATGTAAGTGGAATACTTTGTATTAATATTCTTCGATAGTTTTTCAATGGCACCCAGAGCTTTTCTACTCTCCGAAAAGCTTCCAAGTAAAAGATCCAATTCCAAATCTATGCAATGTTTTCGCAACGATTTGCACTCTTCCCGAAGATCCATAATAGCTTCAGGAATGCTTCTTCGAGAACCTTTGCACCTTTTCAATAAAACAATTCCTAAAGGTGGAATTGGCAATATATTCTGATTACCAAATTCCATAACTTTCTCTATATCCGTGTTCCAGTTTCTTGCAAGCAAATTATATATTTCTTGAGGTAAAGAAGCATATTGTCTCTGAAAGAAATCGCCTAATATGGGAATTCTTACATAGTCAGGACAGAATCCCATTTTCTTTTCCCCTGCTAAGATGTAATACATGAAAACTCGACCAAGCATATAAAGCGTTATATCATCGTGAGAAGAATCTTCCAGTTTTTTAAAATATCTGGTTGGCGAAATAGGATATGGTTTTCCATAAAGCTGATTATATAAGGCACTGCGATATTGTTTTGCTTCTTTCATGACTTTGCCTATTTTGTAGAATAAGTCATCTTGCGAAAGTTCATCACTTTTGCATTTCGAAAATTGCATAGTAATGAGTGCAGATAGTTTATCTTCCTCTTGATCATTCAATAAAAATTGAGATAATACGCCTTCATCTAAGAGTTGTCTAAACAGTGATTGATCAACATATTCATCCGTTTCTTCGCTAAACATAGGGATAAAATACATTTTTTCATTTAAACAAACCGTTTCAGTTAATGCGCATAAGTCTAAAAAATTGCCAACGGTTAATTCCCCTGTTTCAACCAATGATGAGCTGTTGATGACAGTATTCATAGTGATGAATACTTGGCCAATAGGATTATTCAAAGTGGATGCATGTCCTCCGGCTTATGAAAGAGTTCAACTTACCTTATGTATTTCCTCAGAGGAATATTCTGTAACGACTGCAAATAATTACAAGTATTCGTTAAATAGCTATATCCATCTGTACCCAAGTGGCAGAAATGATTTATATAGTCCTTCTGGACTTCTTCAATATTGAAATTATATTCATTTCCATATTTTTCTTGCAGTTCCGGGATGTTCATCATTGCACTCCAAATTGGACTACCAGGGAGTGGCATTATCACGTTCCAATAAGTAATCCTTCTTTCACAGTAATTGCCTATCTGTTGAGCCAGGGACCTTGTTTTTTCTACAGAAGACTTAGTCTCGCCAATTAGCCCTATCACATAAGCATCGCATAATTTGATTCCTGCGCTACCTAAAAGCTTAACAGCCTTAACAATCATTTCCTTAGTCATTGGTTTTCCGTTAATTCGAAGGATTCTTTCATCACCGGATTCAATTCCGACAAGTACAGTATCCACATCGAGGTCTTTCATCAATGAAACACTATTTTCATTGATATCACGCACATCAGTATAGACCCTGAGCCTTGCTTTAGGCTCTCCAAGTTTACTGTAAAGACTTAAAAGACTTTTCATCCAAGAAGCATTAGCCCAACTGTCGCTATCGTCATAGATATAGTTGATATTGAACTCGTTTATAAGATAGGAATACTCTTCATAAGCTTGTAAGGCGGTCTTTGATCTTAAGCCGCGATCTATACGAGCACAAAAACTGCAGCCATGATTTCCCACCCTACGAGGGCAGCCTTTTTTCAGATATGCGTTAGTGGCCCTAACATTATCCAATACCGGATCAGTGTTAGTATCAGAGAAGCTATCTATATACTTCTCCATATCGATTCCTTTGATTCTTCGATCCGGCATTGGTAGGGTCGTGAGATCAATCCGTATCTCCTCAGAGAATATAATATCGTTACCTTTACGATAAGCTATATTAGGAATCCCTTCAAAGGAGCGAATGCTTTTTTCCGCTCTTATTACCAATTGAAGCATTGCTTCTTCTCCGTCACCAATAACAACTGCATCAATATCCCTATTCTTCATTAGAAGCTGACTTGCCAAAGGGGTAGCAGCCTGTCCTCCCACAATCACAGTAGAGCCTTTTGATTTAGCTGTTTTCGCAATCCTCTCCATAGAATCGACTGACAATACATTGAAATTTATTCCGATTAATTTTGAAGATATGTTGGATATAATTTCTTCTGCATTTAAAAATATTCCATCAAGAATCTCTGATTCAATGTTATGAGTCTTTAAGTAATTTGCAATCCAAATGAGGTTTAGCGGTGTATACCAGTGGTCTGAAAGTATTTCTTTCCTACGACATGGACTTTTTATTAGCTGAACGACTTTCATATTTTAGCTCCCTTTTTTGATTTGTATAGTCCTTAAGTTTATCCCCGTGCTGATTATCCCGAAAATTATACTTGCAGCCATCATTTGAAAGGCAGCAGCTCCTGAGATCCAAATACCAAGTTGTAATCCCTCACAATTCTCAAATACATTGAAATATACAGCTGATATATAAACAAAGATGCCAACAAAACCGACCAAAGAAGGAGTATCATTGAATGCTCTACTTTTTCCAAAAGAATCTGAAAGCATTTCAGTGAACTCTTTTGTTAACTTGATCGTAACTTTGTTATTGTCAATTCCAAGTATGTTGCTGATTGTATTTTTTAGATCGGCATCAATGTCTTTTCCTGCTGTTATCATTGTATCGATTTTATTGCGAGCTTCTATCGCTTCTTTGTAAACTCTATGGTCGATGACCAGAAAGAATACTGCCGAAATCACAATTAGAAATATTCGAACAAGAAAAAGTATCTTTTCATCAAATATAAAATTTAATTTTTGGGAAAAGTATAAAATTGGTTGGTGAAGTATTATCAGTATTAAAGCTAATATTAAAAAGACAAATGATATCCAAAAAGGGCCACTCAATCGCCAAGTTTCATTTGTATTCCCATTTATTCTATATGGTAGCTGCCATTCTGCATTAGTATGGTAAAAAACGCCATTAATCACCAAGCTCAAAAGAATTCCAGCTATTTCCCATGAGACAAACCTATTATGGAGATTAAAGAAATAGTGGAGGTAAGTATTTCCAAGAAGCCCTACAAAAACTATTATCAGAATCACAATCCCCCATAAATATTTCTCATGTTTCATATATAGGAATCCTCCCTTGTGGATTGACGCCAGCATAACATATTACTGACTCCAGCATTATAGATAGCTGCGATAGTACCAAAACAGTAACTCTTTGAAATACAATTCGAACTACAACTGTTACAATTTGAAAAACTCATTTCATCAAAATTCTTATCAAGAATGTAAGTCAGCTCTCTTTCAAGTAAATCGCCAAAGCATGTCTCGATAGCCGCATATGAATGAACTTTGGCATCAACTGCAATATAACAAGTGCTCATTTGATATTGCTTAAAATATTCGGAGGGACCTAATAATAGCAATTCTGGTCTAGATTCGTTCTTCGCTCGTATTTCATAAGCTCTCCTAATTTCATCAAGGCTCAACAGAGTTCCCTGAGTTATCTGCGAACCCCTTCCTACCATAACGACAGGAATAAAAATTGATGTTAACATTCCTTCTTTGTGGATAGCCCATTTTAAGGTATTTTCCAGTGTTTTATATGTGGTACTAAAGAGGGTAAGGCAATGTCGTAACTTTCTGGAGTTATATCCAGATGATTTCAGACAGTGAATATTATTAAGGATTGCCTCAAAATGTTTAAACGAGGACCCCCTTTTAATATTATGAACATCAGCAAAAACATCCGGATTTAAGGAGTCCATATGAATCACAACTGCATTGACATAGCTATTTATCGAATCCAAGAGTATTTCATTCATAATAGTTCCGTTAGTATATAAGACCACTTCTTCCATTCCTATCTCTTTAGTGAACCTAATTATTTCACTAATTTTAGGATGAAGTGTCGGTTCTCCGCCCAGATAGGTTATGGAGCGGATACCATAATTATATGCTTCCCTTAAAATCCGTTTTAAAAGGTCGAAATCAAAATCTGGAATCCCAGGATTTTTTGAAGAAGAGTTATAACAATAAATACATTCGAGATTGCAGCGTCTTGTCAATTCGATCTCAATTGAATATAGTTTTCGGTTTTTAATAGCATTGATCCTTTGATCAAGGCGAAAATTCTCTCTGAGGAATTCTTCCAACTTTTCTATTGCATTTCTTTCAGCGGTAATCATTGGACACTACCAATGCCTGTTCTGATTAAACTACGAACAGTCTGTTCAACTTCTATGAAATTCCTATCCCCTTTGATGTCTAACTTCCTTTCATCTCCAAAGGGGATGGACAATTCCTGGACAATCTTTGCTGGTCTCGAAGATAAGACGCATAAGCGATTGCTCAAGAAAACAGCTTCTTCCACATCATGTGTGACAAACACTATTGTCGTTTTAAGTTGTTTCCTGATATTTAATAATAGTTCCTGCATCTGCCATCGTGTTTGAGCATCAAGAGAACCAAAGGGCTCATCCATCAGCAGAACATCCGGTTTGTTCGCCAAAGTTCTCGCTATTGCAACTCTTTGCTTCATCCCGCCGGACAAATCTTTAGGATGATAATCTTCAAAACCCCTTAATCCAATTATATCTACATAGTAGTCAACTATTTTGGAAATATCAGTGCTATTCTCAGCATTTATTTCCAACCCGAATGCTATGTTTTTTTTTACTGTAAGCCACGGAAAAGACGTGAATGTTTGGAACACCATCCCTCTTTGTTTTGAAGTACCACTCACTGCTTTCCCATCAAAATATACCTTCCCTGAAGTTGGTTCTTCCAGCCCTGCCAGAATGCGTAAAAGCGTTGTTTTACCGCAACCCGAGGGTCCGAGTATCACGTATAAATCGCCCTCATAAATTTCTAAACTCATAGGTTGCAAGACCTCTACGGGATCTTTTCCCTGAGGATAAAATGTCTTAGTTACTTGATTCACAGCCAATTTCATTTATAGATTATTAATCCTCAGCCCAGCCAAAAAAAATATCGTATGTTTTTTTGAAAAAGATGTCACAAATTAATCCCAATATACCAATGGTTATTATTCCAGCAATTATGCGGCCTGTTTTAAGAAATCTTTGAGATTCAACCATCATTGCTGCAATTCCTGTCTGTGCACCAACTATTTCTACAATGACAAGAGTAGTCCAACCTACACCAACCATTATCCTCAAAGCATCCCAAATGCCGTGCACTTCCCCCGATTTAACGGACACACCGAAAGGTTAGGTACAATATAATCTTAGGAGGTGTCAAATGCAAGAAGGAAGTGGACGGAGGAAGTACGAC
>Ga0315295_10001323_pt1 | contig 21192 bp, 26 predicted proteins | sample YL17G14_0_MG_FD_204453 | JGI IMG/M metagenome (GOLD analysis project Ga0315295, IMG submission 204453) | Sediment microbial communities from Yellowstone Lake, YNP, Wyoming, USA - YL17G14_0 | ecosystem: Environmental > Aquatic > Freshwater > Lake > Sediment | place: USA: Wyoming | collected...
TTTCGTATGTAACCTTGCCTGCCGGGGCTTCCACGGAGACTTTTTCTCCAATCTTTTTACCCACCAGGGCCATGCCCAAAGGAGAATCAGGAGAAATCTTTTTATTTATAGGGTCTGCCTCCCAATCGCCTACTATTTCGAAAATATGAGACTTGCCCTTAGTTCTAAGCGTCACTTTTGTGCCTATTCCGATTCCGTCTTTCTTGCCATTTCCGTTTCGAACTACTTGGGCATTCTTTATTACGGCTTCAAGCTCGTCAATTCTCCCATCAAGAAACTCCAGTTCTTCCTTTGCGTTTGCATAATCGCTGTTTTCGCTCAAGTCACCCTGTTGTCTGGCATTGGAAATCCGCTCGACCAGCCTGGGACGTTTTACCTCCACCAGCTCTTCGAGCTCGACTTTGAGTTCTTGAAAACCTTCTTTTGTAAGTTGAAGTTGATTTGGCATATCTCAAAAAATATCCCCCCCTTTCGTAATAGGTGGGAGGGAAAAATATGTTACAAGAGGGAATTTTAAATGTATTCCCCAGCTTTGTCAAGGAGGCTAAAAGATTATGCCGTTAGCTCGGCATTTTGTGACGCCACCCGGATTTGAACCGGGGTTACCAGGATGAGAACCTGGTGTCCTAGACCACTAGACGATGGCGCCTCGTCGCAACTCGACGCGCTCTTCGTATCACAAAGCTTTTGCTTTGGATACTTACGCTTATCGATTGCTCCTCTCAATCCGCCATGGGCGGATTGGAAACACGCAGATTTTAACAAATTTACACTTAAATGGCCAATGTGAGGCTATTCGGCCGGAGTAGTACCGTAGATAACAATTAGGGTTCCGGAATCGTCCTTGGTGGCATAGGTCAAGTTGCTCGTAACAACAGGGTTTGTCCAGTAATACAATGTCTGCGCATCTTCGGTTCTCATATTCACACACCCGTGGCTCATCGGATGCCCAAAATTATGGTGCCAATAGGTGCCGTGGAGACTAAAACCTCTCCACTGGGAAATCTGGTCGTTGTAATAAAACATCACATAAGGAACATTGGGTAAATAATAATATGTTCCCCAAGCCTGGTTACCGCCTGTCATGAGCGTATAGCGAAGCTTAACCCATATATGGAATTCCCCTGTCGGCGTGGGATACCATTTTCCTGTTGAAACGGGAAACGTATAAACAAGCTTGTTATCTTGGTAGGCATACAGCGTCTGTGCACTAAGGTTAATCTCAATACGTTTATTGCTCCCTATAGATTCCCCGAGTACCGATTTGGGCATTATATCGGCCACATATGCCGGCACTGCAACTTTTTGACCCAAAAACACCCCTTCTTTTTGAGGCTCATATTTACCCGACAAGTCCTTAATGCAGCTTATGGAATTGGCACAAGGCGGCATAAAAGACTTGAGAAGAAAAAATAGGCTACCTACAAGTACAACCGCTGCCGCACCAATACTAAGCCTAAAGAACAATTTTTTGGCTTTCTTTTTGCGCATATAATCCAGATTACTCAATCGGGCCATATATGTAAATACCCTCTAGTATCTTGACTTATATCTTATAGTTTGGTATACTGCGCTTCTTAAGGTTCTCCCGAGAGAACCTCTTTTTTTGGCAGGCACGAGCCTGACAAACCATGTTAACCGAACTACTTTACCTAGTATTCCTACTTTCAACCCCAGCCAGCCTTAAGGCCATGGGATCTTTCCCCGTACCGTTAGCTACGCACGAAATCTCTCTAAACGAGAGGTATAGCAATGCCTTTGTAAACGACGTTTTTAAGGACAACATTCTTTTAACCCTTAACTATTTGGATGGGGCCGTAGAGTCACCCAAAGACATCTCTTGGTCTGAAGTGGAAAAACCTTTCCATTACGAGTTTACTCTAAAACCCGGGGAGGGATTCGCTTTCCATGACAAATTGCTGCCCGAATATTCCGGACGTGTTGTAAAGACAACCAATGCCCATTTCAATTTCCAGGATGGTTTTAAGTCCGACGGTTATTTAACCGGAGACGGAGTTTGCCATTTGGCCTCTCTTATTTATTGGGTTGCCAAAGAAGCGGGACTGGCGACTGTTGCGCCAAGAAATCATGATTTTGCCAATATTCCTGGCGTGCCTAGAGAATATGGAGTTTCAATCTATGCCAGGCCCGGAGAAGCGGCCTCTGCCTATCAGAACCTATATATTACCAACAATAAAGAGCTTCCTGTTCGTTTTGTGTTTGACTACAATGACAGCGAACTTACGGTAAGCATTTTTAAGGCTAACTAAAGCCTAATTTGCCGCAAGAAGAGTCGGAAGAGGGGTAATTTTTGGGCTTTTTATCACAGTTTTTGGCGGCCAAGTCTTCATGGCAACCTCCAAAACCTCCAAAATATCGTTAACGAACACGAATTTAATGTCTTTCCTGACCCTTTGGGGCACATCCTCTAAAAGGTCCTTTTTGTTATCCTTTGGCATAACTATGGTTTTTAGCCCTGCCCTGTGCGCAGCTATTACTTTCTCTTTGACTCCGCCTATTTCCATCACCCTTCCCCTTAGTGTAATCTCACCTGTCATTCCTATTTCTCTCTTTACGGGAATACCAGTTAAAGCCGAAGCCAAGGCTGTGGCTATAGCATCTCCTGCCGAAGGGCCGTCTTTGGGAACTGCGCCCTCCGGAACATGGACGTGGACATCTATACCTGCACTAAAATCGGGTTTAAGCCCCAAAAGCGAGTAATGGCTTTTTGTCCAAGTAAATGCTGCCTTTGCGGACTCTTGCATCACCTCACCCAATTGCCCAGTAAGGGTTAACCTTCCTTTTCCGGGCATTAAGGCCACTTCAATGAAGAGAATTTCTCCTCCTGCCGGAGTGACAGATAGGCCCGTGGACATTCCAACCTCATCCTGTTTTTCGGCTATTAAAGATGAAAACTTTCTCGGCCCAAGCCTCTTTTCCACCTCACCAACCGCAATTTTTTTAGAAAACCTCTTTCCTTCTGCAACTGTTCTGGCAATTTTCCTGCAAATTGCAGCCAGGTTCCTTTCGAGCTCCCTAACTCCGGCCTCACGTGTGTAGCGGCTAATTATCTCTTTAATCGCTCCCTCTGCCATTTGAATTTTCCTGGATTCGAGGCCATGAAGCCTAACCTGCTTCGGCCACAAAAACTCTTTGGCAATCTTGAGTTTTTCATCCTCCGTGTATCCCGGAAAACGGATTATCTCCATTCTGTCCTTTAATGGCGCGGGAATTGTATCGAGCATATTTCCTGTACAGATAAACATGACTTGTGAGAGGTCAAAAGGAACTTCCAAATAGTGGTCCGAAAATTCTCTGTTTTGTTCGGGGTCGAGGGCCTCCAAAAGAGCGCTTGATGGGTCTCCCCTGAAATCGATTCCGATTTTATCGATTTCATCAAGCATGAATACCGGATTTTTGGTGCCGGCATTTTTTATTCCCTGAATAATTCTACCAGGAAGCGCCCCAACATAGGTCCGCCTGTGGCCACGAATTTCAGCCTCGTCTCTGATTCCTCCAAGCGAAACTCTGACAAACTTGCGGCTTAAAGCTTCCGCAATCGAGCGGCCTATAGAGGTCTTGCCCACCCCGGGCGGCCCGATAAAACACAGGATTGTGGGCTGATTTTCCTGTGCTTTTTTGCTTTTTTCTTTTAGCTTCATTACGGCCATAAATTCCAAAATTCTGTCCTTGGCCTTTTTCATTCCATAGTGCCTATCTTCCAAAATCTTGGCTGCTTTCTGGATGGAAACATTATTTGGGGATACCTTGCTCCAGGGCATATCAACCAACCAATCCAAATAGTTTCTGATATAGCCTCCCTCGGGGTTATTCGGAGACATCTGCGCAAGTCTTTTGAGTTCTTTTTGGGCCTTTTCGTGTACTTCTTTGGGCATTCCGGCAAGTCTGATTTTTCTCTTGTAATCCCCAATCTCTTCACCCGAAAGCTCTCCCTCGCCTTCGCCAAGCTCCTCTTCAATAGTTCTTTTGCGCTCCCGAAGCATGGCTTTTCTCATTTGGTCTTCGAACCTGCGCTGGGTTTTGACGTTTATTGTGCGCTCGATGTCTAAAACATTTACTTCATTGGCCAAAAGCTCCATAACCTTCTCAAAACGCTTTTTGAGGTCATACGTCTCAAGAAGTTTCTGGCGCTCGTCAACATCAACCTCAAGAAGTCCCGCAACCTGGTCAACCAGCTCAACCGGAGCAACGGTATCCGAAATTAGCCTCATTACAGCTGTAATTTCCGCCTGCTTGCCGAGATTTACCGACCTTTTAAAAAGTTCCGCCAATTTTTTGGCCAGGGCCTTAACTTCGGGAACATTATCATTTTCTTCGGCAATTTCCGCTACCTCGCCGACCAAATAGGGTTCATTCGAAATTATATTTTCCAATTCAATTCTGGCCTGGCCTCTGACCATTGAATGAATTTCACCCTCGGTGGACATCATTTGGGTAATGGTGGCAATAGTGCCAACTTTGAATAAATCTTCTTTGCCGGGGTCGGAAGTTTTCGGGTCTTTTTGGGTAAAAACCGCAATAACCCTATCTTCTTGAAATGCCGAATTTACGGCGAAAATTGACTTCGGTCGCCCAAAAGAAAGGAGCGTGTCGGAATGGGGAAAAAGAACCGAACCTCTTATTGCTACTATTGGAACTTTTCTTAAAACTTTTGCTTGCTGTTTCATATAAACTAGAGTTTGTTCACTCCTCCCTTTTCGGGAGTTTGAATAAAAGTATTTAGCAGTCTAACAATTAAACTGCTAATTGTCAACCTTTACTCCTTGGGGTTTCTTTTGAGTATGAAGGAAAAGAGCTTAAATACATGCGCCTTTTCAACTGCTAGAGCAACAAAAATACCCAAAAGGGCTCCCCCCAAAATATCTACAGGATAATGAACATTACCGAGTACCCGGGCAATTCCGATGGTTAATGCCGCTATAAGAAAAGCCCAGCCCAGTTTTCTGTCGTGAAGCCATATCGTAAGTGCCAGAGCAAAAGAAGCCGCAGCGTGCCCCGAAGGAAAAGCCGGATCCGTGGGAACGGTCATAGTTAAAACTTCACTATTGTTTACTTGGAAAGGTCTCAGTGTGGGAAAAATCCTTTTTATTGTTTCCGCCAAAACCCAAGCGATTAGAGCTGCCAACAAGGCATGCAATGCCTCTTCTTTTTTTATTCGGCCGTCTATCACCCAAAGAATAAGCACACCCGCAAACATCAGCCAAATAAGAAAACTGGCAAAAAAGGTAATTGTAATGTCCTCGACTTTTACAAACATAGTAAGGATTATCCTAGCACTTTGCTTTGACATTAGGCAAATGTATACTAATCCTAGAAATGGGATATGAGCATTCGCTGCCTAAAAGTTTTCGGTATGCTTTCTCGGGAGTGAGAACGGCTTTGCGCGAAGAACCAAACTTCAAGATTCATATTCTGATTGCCATTCTGGCAGCAATTTTGGGCTTTTTCCTCAAACTGGCTCCAATCGAATGGCTAGTTCTTACTCTCACAATTGCAATGGTATTAATTCTTGAGCTTATGAATACATCCTTAGAAGTTATGGTGGATATAGTCAGCCCAGAAATACACGAGAAAGCAAAAATTGCCAAAGATGTCGCTGCGGCTTCCGTTCTTCTCGCCTCAATTTCTGCAGTTATTGTCGGCATAGTTATTTTTCTGCCTAAAATACTGGTCTTTCTAGCCTTGACAAAGTAAGGCTGGACGACTATTATCGCCAAACAACCCAACGGTTGTTTTTTAATCGCTCTTAAACAAACCAAGCCGATTCTTTACCGAGCCGGGCATTCTCATCACACACCCTTAGGAGGGAGAAATGTCTTCTCGTAAGGCAAAGCGCAAGCAACAAGTCGTCATCAGAACAGAAACATTCCCTATCGACGGAAATGGACGGATGGTTTCGGAACTTAAGCGGGTAATTGCATACTGCTTAAGCAAATCGTGGAAACCAATTGCCATTTTCGTCAATGGCAAACCATGCCATGTACCCGACTGTGTTGACAGGGTACCGGTGCATTCGCGTGCGAAAGTTCGCCGAGGAACTGTGCTGGTGAAATACGCCGAACCTCTGGTTCGTGAATAATCTGGCTAGCTGACACCGAGAGTGGAGACCACTCACACTACCTGTGAACCTCCACTCTCTCTTTCTTTCATACCTCATATTTTTGTATTTTTGAAATTACTCCGTCTTTAAGCTATACTTCTTCGCCGTATGAAATTAGTCAAAAAATTGACCAAATTCGTTATGTCCAGAAAAAGACTGCTTTTAATAGCGGCCGGTTTAATTGTTCTTATTCTTATAGTCCGCCCCTTAATCTTTCGTCCCAAGACTGCCGTCGAATCCACAGCGGTAACTCGGGGTGGACTAAAACAAGAACTCATCCTTTCCGGAAAAGTTGAAGCCGGCGAGCATGCGACCCTACAATTTGCCAGCGGGGGGCTTCTTTCCTGGTTGGGAGTTAAGGAAGGAGATTGGGTTAATAAATATCAAACCGTGGCCTCACTTGACTCTCGTCTGGCCCAAAATTCTCTGCAGAAAACACTAAATATCTATCAAAAAACACGCTTGGACTTCGACCAAATCACTTACGATAACCGTAACTATCTTGAAAATCCGGACCAGGACTTCCGCAATAAAACCGCAAGGACGTTGACTAAAGCACAGATTGATTTGAATAACTCCGTATTGGATGTGGAGAGTCAAAATATCGGCATAAGCCTCGCCAGCATTTCAACTCCAATCTCCGGAATCGTGACAAAAGTTGACCCCCCCTTTGCCGGAGTAAACATTGCTCCGTTCCAAAGCGCAATCGAAGTGGTCAACCCTTATAGCCTTTACTTTGAAGTAACCGCCGATCAAACAGAGGTGGCACAAATTACCGAGGGCATGAAAGTCAAAATTAAATTGGATGCTTTTCCTCAAAGCGAGTTTGAAGGCAGTGTTGAAAACATGTCGTTTGTGCCCAAAGAGGGAGAAACCAGCACTATTTATAAAGTCGAAATTGATATTCCCAACTTCCAAACCAAAAATATTATCTATCGAATCGACATGACAGGAGATGCAACATTTATTACGGGAGAAAAGGAAAATGTTCTTCAAATTCCGCTTAAATTCTTAAAATCGGACGATAAGGGAAATTATGTTTTGGTCGGAAAAGAGAGAAAGAAAACTTATATTGAAACGGGTATGGAAACCGATGCCGATGTTGAAGTTACAAAGGGTTTAAGCGAAGGCGAAGTTATCTATGATTAAGCTTGAGGATGTCGGAAAAGTTTACAATGTCGGCGGTGAAAAATTCTCTGCACTCTCTCATATAAATCTCTCGATAAAGGACGGAGAATTTGTTGGAATATTGGGCTCCTCGGGAAGCGGAAAGTCAACGCTTATGCATATTTTGGGGCTATTGGATAAACCTTCCTACGGCAAAGTAATCGTCGGCGGAAAAGATACCTCCAAGCTTTCCGACAACAATATCTCACAACTGCGGAACGAATACGTAGGCTTTGTTTTCCAACAGTTCAATCTAATAAACAACTTAACCGTTGAAGAAAACATCCTTCTTCCCACGCACTACGCAAAGAAAAAATTGGAATTTGATACCAAACAAAGGGCCGATGAACTTCTTGAGGAACTTGGTCTTACCGAGAGAGCAAAATTTTTCCCCAATAAAATTTCAGGCGGTCAGCAGCAAAGGGCAGCCATTGCAAGGGCACTGGTAATGAAACCGGGGTTGGTCCTGGCCGACGAGCCTACGGGAAATTTGGACTCGAAAACCGGCAAAGAAATTATGGTGACTCTGGCAAGTCTGAACTCGAAATTTGGGGTAACGGTAATTGTTGTAACCCATGACCAAAACGTGGTCTCAAAAACCAAAAGAAGAATATTTATTAAGGACGGCAAAATTGTCCAAAAGTATTTGTAGCATGCAAATTCCATTTTTAATTCGTTCGGCAATCGATGATTTCAAGAGAAACAAGGGCAGGGTTTTTCTTACATCCTTAGGAATTCTTATTGGAGTCGCTTCCGTTGTCCTTCTTATGGCCTTTGGGCTCGGTCTAAAAAGGTATATCGAGCGTCAATTCCAAAGCCTAGGGAGCAACCTGATTTTTATACTACCCGGAGGAGCATTAAGCGGTGGTGTTGTGGGAGGAATTCAATTTGACGAAAGGGACGCAAGCACCGTCAGAAAAATCCAAAACGTTGAGATTTCTGCCCCGGTTTACGCAAAAATGACTAAAATCAAAGGCTTAAATAAGACAGAAACATATGAGTTTATAAGCTCCACTGCCGACATCTTCACTCTTTTGAATTTGGAAATTGACAGGGGGAGAGCATATACAAAAAGCGATTTTGAAAAAGGAAACAAGGTTGTTGTTTTGGGGCCTTCCGCAGCGCAAAAAATATTCGGAAGTGTAGACGGCGCCTTGAATAAAATTCTAAAAATAGAAGACCAGGGTTTTAAGGTCATAGGAGTTGCCAAAGTAAAAGGGGGCGGCGGAGTGGGCACTCCAAGCATCGACGACAGAATGTATATGCCCTATACGGCAACGCTAAGTTTTAATCCAAACAAAAAATTCTTTGGAATTTATCTTAAGGCAAACAGTTCCGAAAACCTCTCTCAAGTTAAGATAGACGCAAAAAGGGTTCTGGCCAAAAGGTACAAACCCGAAGATTTCGATGTCACGGAGCAGACGGAATTTCTCAATACCATAAACTCGATATTTACAATTCTTAATAGTGTTTTGGTGGCAATTGCGGCAATCTCTTTGGTTGTCGGCGGAATAGGAATTATGAATATTATGTATGCATCCGTAACCGAAAGGACCAGGGAAATAGGAATCAGGCGCGCAATAGGGGCAACCCAGAGAAATATCCTCTGGCAATTCACAACCGAGGCCGTTCTTTTATCTGTGTTGGGTGGTCTTTTGGGCCTTGGAATTTCCTACCTCGTGGTTATTGCCATACAGCGATTGTTTCCCGCATACATCAATTTCACCACCGTTTTATTGGCATTAGGTGTTTCTTCGCTAATCGGAATCGTGTTCGGAGTATTTCCTGCCAACAAGGCCGCAAAGCTTTCCCCCATTGAGGCCATTAGGTACGAATAACATCTTGGTGCTATACTAAAATCGTGACTCGACGCCAAAGAAAAATCTGGCCCCTACGTTCATTCACTTTAGTTGAAATTCTCATAGTTACCGCAATTTTAGGAATAGTTTCGGGTACAACTTACGTCTCTGCAGCACCCCAATTCCAAAGAGCAAGGGATGCAAGAAGAAAAGCCGACCTTCTTAGAATCTCAAAAGGTATCGAGGAGTATTACCAGGATAAAGGCTGCTACCCTGTTGCCATTCCCGTTTGCGGCAATCCATTGAAAATCGACGATTTAAATGTTCTTGCTAATATTCCTTGCGACCCGAAACCTAAAAGCTCATATGTTTATGTCAACGAAGGCGGCGCCTGCAGCAAATGGTATCAGCTCTACGCAGATTTGGAATTTACTGCCGACACAATAATTGACCGCGTTGATTGTCGGCGGAACGGCTGCGGCCCGGATTGTAAATTCAACTATGGAGTCGCAAGCACAAATAAAAATTTAAACAATTACTGTGTTGCAGAGGGCTCAACTCCACCTCCGCTGCCTACTCCTACTCCAACTCCCACCGCTCAAGGAGGATTACCCATTCCTACGTTTACCCCAACACCAAGCCCTATTTCTCCTACTGAAGAGCCGGGAGTACCAACCCCAACTGCCGCTCCTCCGCCAGCACCCTTGCAATACGTATGCGCTCCGCCAAGCGGAGTTTGTTTACCCTTTTTTGATCCAAAAAGAAGCGGTTGTCCCGATGTCTACCCCGATGACCCAACCTGCCAAAATGTCTGCTGGGATAAGAAAAACCAGTGCCACGACGAGAGAGGCAAATACCACTAGCTGGCCAGTCTACATTTTCAGAAATCCTTATTATTTCCAGAAAACAAATTCATCCGGTTTGTCTCCCGTCTCAGTGAATAATATTATCCTAATCAACCGGTCGCTGGTGATAATAAAATCAATATCTTTACCGGCCGGAAAAACTAGGCCGTAAGGATCACCCACCTTTTGACAATTCAAACATTCTACCCGGCTATCGGTTATAAAATTAATTTTTTCGCCATCAGTTTCAACTTTCGTAAATTGAAGATCTTTTTCCAATGGCTTAATTAATCGCAAACGGTAAATATATTTTTTAGTGGAGGAATCAAACCTCGCAGTGAAACCGTCCTCTTTATGATATTGATCTATAAAAGTAAGTGTTTGCCGTAGGACAATGAGACCCAAATCTCCGTTTCCTTGTGCCCCTAAAGATTGATCGCGTAATCTGAAGGGATCTAATAATGGATAAGCCAGTAGTGTTAATAAAACAACAGTTAAGGTAACAAGAAAATACACATTACGTAAAGCTGTGCCGGTTTTAAAGTAAGCAAAAATGTTACCTAAAACATTTCTAACCGAAAAAGAAATATAAATAAGGGGGGCGACGAAAAAAAGTGGGGAGATATTAAAATTGAAACCGCCCAGGCGAAGTTCTTTTAGTTGGCTAAACCACCCCCAGCCAATGGGCACCGGAATAAAGTAAACGCCTAGAGCAAAAATGAAAAAAATAATATTAGCAGACAGATGGTATTTTTTACTGAAACAAAGGAAAATGCCAAATACCGTAAAGAGAATGATAGTCGGGAGAGTCAAAATATTTAAAAAAAAAGGGATAGATGCCAAAATCAGTAAAATCGCAAATATCCGGTTAAACACAATTTCTAATGTAGTTAGGGAAAATTGATTTTTATCCATATTTTTATGATATCGAGTTTTAGTTGTATTAAGTTACCAACTTGCTGAGCGGGCCGGTCGAAGACCCTTTTCCTATACTAATATTTATTCTCCAACAACTGTCGTTCCTTCGCCCCCGGAAGAAGTGCCCGGAGCTATATTTTGATTACCACCCTCTACCGTTGTTCCTCCACTCGAACCTCCGCCACCTTCTATCACCACATTCTGAATATTAGCCCCGCCACTCCCGCCAGCGGAAGTTCCGGGCGCAAACTGCATCGTTCCCCCTTCAATAACCACTCCTGCCTCCCCTCCCGGTCCCGTTCCCGGCGCCCACACATGTTCAACTTTTTGGAAAAATTCAGTTGCCCCTTCCGATCCATTTACATCAATAATTCTTTGTGCCACCTGATTTACAACCTTTTCCTGAACCTCAATAACTTGTCCTTTCTCGCCTTCATCTATCTTTGTCTTTATTTCCTCCATCGTCTTCTGTTGTTCTATCGTTCTTTCTTCAACCGACCCCAAAATATCCCCGTTATCGGTTTTTCCTAATAAGTTATTCTGTCTTTCTTTTATCTGAAGGTAATTTTGCAGTAGATTTTGCACCTTTTCGTTATTTCCCTCATCTGCATACCCCTGTGCCAGAACTAACCTTTTTTCGGCCTGTTTTTCCAACACCTCCACTTTTTTCTCGACTTTGAAAGCAAAGAAATATTCAATCCCTTCCTGTATTTTTACGACAATTGAATCCTCCGAAGTTAACACTTCCCGTAAATCAATCGCTTTCGAGGTTCTTGGAATAAAAAAACTAATAGAGAAGAAGAATAACACCAACAACAATAACCTTTTAATACTCATCCTACATAATGATATATCAGTTGTAGTTAACAAATCAAAAAAACTAAATTAATTATAGAGCCGAAAGCCATGAGCGATGGTGAGCGAGGTCGAATCCTAGTCGAATGGCCGAAGGCCCTGAGCGAAGTCGAAGGGCCGGCCTAGAACCCTTTAAATCTCTACCTTGTCTTCGTTTTTATTAACCGTATTAAAAATTACCATAGAAAATGGGGTTTTTAACACATCCTTTACAAAGTGTTTTTCTCCACATCAAGCATTCCTTTACCTTGAACCGTGACGTAAAATTCATACCCTTTTTTATGATAATGTTTTCTATCTGGAGTTTGATCAAGGTTATTGTCATTAATAAAAACCAAGGAGACACTAGCAGGACTTGAGCCATACTCAGTAAAATAATAGTGGCCTTGCTTACGAAGCGGCTTATTTTTCCTAGATAAAATTTTCATATTTGTTGCGAACCGTGGACAGAGTTAGAACCTTTTTTATCAGTTTTCAACTGCTACAGACTATTCCCAATTTCTCCTTCGACAATTTAGTTGTTATGAGCATTAAGTAAAAGTCTTGCGTGTCTTATTATTTTTTGCTCTTCTTCCGGGTCAATATTTAATTCGGGGAACTTTTTACTTAATCTTTCGAGTACAGGTCGTTCTTCGTCAGCATCAGGCAAAATACCAGACTGCAATGCCACGGCCACTTCCGCCTCAACTGATGAAATGAAATTTTCAGTTTTTGTCATATTTTAGACCCGATTACAAGATGCTGCCCAGCAGGGTCTCGGACCATTATATCCTTATAACTTTTCTAAAACCAATTGAGATAATGGATCAACAATCTCGTCTATCCTATTATATTCGATAACCGCTCTAGAAATACCTCTGGTTGTATCTTTAATTTGTGTGCCCCGTTTCATAATCACTACAACTTTTTTGCCGAGAGCATATGCAATCCCTGCCTCAATAGTTCTACCTGTCGGTTTATCTGTCATGTCTATAAGAAGATATTCCGATTTTTCAATTTCTTCCTTTGCCCCTTTCATTAATTCGGCGGGGTTATCAAATATTTTTTGATAATGTTCAATATCCCTAATGAAGCAAAAGTCTTCAAATCCCGCAGACCTTACTAACTCACACAACTTTTCAATTTCTTCTCTATTCCCGCCCTCCTCAAAAGAGGTTGTAATAAAGATTCTTGGTTTTGTTTTCATTTCAATATTTCAGTTTTGCTGAGCGGGTCGGTCTAGGACTTTTCTATTTACGGATGGATCTTCAAGATCAGCCAATTATATCAAAGTCGGGGCGTACTACGAACCTTTTTAGCTTGATTATTAGCTATTAAACTTGCTAAGCTATTGCTCTTGAAGAAGAAAGAGTGAAGACGAAAGAAATATTACCGCTTGGGAAATTGGATTTTCCTATTTTGTCAAGGCTACTTAAAAAATATGAGACCATACTTGATCCTCGGGTGGCGCTGGGGCCAAAATTAGGCGAGGACGCGGCGGTAATTGAGTTTCCCGACCGCTATCTCGTAGTAAAAACTGACCCTATCACGTTTGCGACAGAAGAAATCGGCTGGTATGCAGTTCAGGTTAATGCTAATGATATCGCTACAACTGGCGCTGTTCCAAAATGGTTTCTATCGACCATACTTCTTCCAGAAGGAAAGACTACCGAGAAAGAAGCTGAAAAGATTGTTGCTCAAATTTCTCAAGCTGCCAAAACACTGGGCGTATCAGTGGTTGGAGGACATACTGAAGTCACCTACAATTTGGATAGGCCTATTGTTGTTGGTACGATGTTGGGCGAGGTAGCTAGGGAAAAATTGGTTTCAACCTCAGGCGCTAAACCCGGAGACGCAATTATCTTAACAAAAGGGGTAGCTGTCGAAGGCACAACGATTATTGCTAGGGAAAAACGGGAAGAATTAAGACAGAGAGGATACAGCGAAGAGTTTATCCGAAAATGTCAAAACTTTCTTCATAAACCCGGCCTTTCGGTAGTTAGAGATGCACTTTTGGCAAATCAGTTTATCGTTCATGCAATGCACGATCCGACAGAGGGAGGACTCTCCGCTGGACTTTATGAAGTAGCCCAAGCCTCGCGGGTTGGTTTGCTGGTTGACAAAGAAAAAATTCCAATTCTAGAAGAATCAAGCATCCTTTGCGGAGAATATGGTTTAGATCCGTTAAAAACAATAGCTTCGGGAGCCTTATTAATCATTGCACCTCCAGAAAGCGTAGATTCGATCACTTCGGTCTTAAGAAGGCACAAAATTTTAGCTACTACCATAGGAGAAATTAAGGAGAAAAATCAGGGGCTTAAAATAGTGACTGCGGGAAGAATTGAAGATCTGGATTTTTCAGCCAAAGACGAAATAACTAAGATTTTTAAATAAATTTTCCCCCGGTAACAATTCGCTATTCTATTCATCCCCGCCAGTGGCGGGGTTTCATGAATGCTGCTATAATCCGACCAAATATTTAAGCTGGAGTAAAACTAATGAATAAAAAAGAAGGCTTTCTTGAACAGCTGAGAAACAGATTCAATGAATCGAGGGCCAGTTTATTAACAAATCCGGGAAATCCTTGTCCAGGCTGCGGTTCAGTACTTGAACTTAAAGAGATTGGCCGAGAATATTTAGGAAGGTGGGAAACATACGGCGGTGGGTATGCGGGTGCTTCGACATTTAAATCCGGCGAACCTGATGAATATAGATTCGAAATTAGGCTTCAAGTTGCCTGCCCTCAGTGTAATTTTAGGGGAAGAATCTCCACTCAAATAGAGTCGAAGCCTGCTGAATAAAAACTTCTTAATGGCCGAGGGCCATGAGCGATAGTCAACGCTGTCAAACCAGAGTCGAATGGCCGGTCTAGAACCTTTATATTCTTATGGCACTTAATATGGATTTTTAGTTTAGTAATTAAGAATATGGTACGTTAGAAGTCAAAAACTGGTTCTAGTCTCGCCGGGATTATTTTTCCTTCTCCGTCCACCCTCCATCTCACGATTCTCCCTTCGTCTTCCGTTTCAACCAGGAATCCCTGTTCATTCTTTTCTACAATTCTTACTCTTAGCCTGGCGGATATTTCCTCTCCTGTAAGTGATTGTTTGTTGACTATTATGTCTTCACGAGGAACATAGGCAATATGATTTGGGTTACCGGGGGCTGCATTAATCCTGGCGAACACATGCGATGCCTCACCGAGACTCGCTCTGTTTAGAGTAATTGAGACAAAAGTTTCTTTGGGGGTTTCTGCCAATCTCTCTGACATGGTAAGTATTATAGCAATAAGAAAATATATATCTAGATGCTTAGGCCTCCCCAATTCTTACTTGCTGAGCAGGCCGGTTGTCACGCAACTAACGATCCCGTATCGTTACCCAAGACAGATGAAACGCTGACAACGGACTGTTTAAATTACAAGCCATTAGTACTCAGTTTTAGACTGCTGTTGAAATTTATATTGATCCGTATTATGTTCACCTCGCCTTTTAAATTCTCTCACCATAATTTCAAAAGACCGGTATACGAGTTCCACATTAAATAAACATTTCATCAAACGCATTCCCATAAAAACGCCATCCCCTAAAATTCTGGTACGGTTTCCTAAATTGGGAGTTATTGGAACAACTTTGTCATTAAAATCACGAGGCAGATCGGATGCATCGTCTAACATTCCTGCTATTCTTACCATCCGTTTAACGTCTTTTACAAACTTTCTATATTCCGGGTTAGACCTATTATTTTCAGATATCCCTGCAAGATATATGCTTGCTGTAAAACCAAGGTCCGCTTTACGAAGTTTAAGTGATCGATTTAAATCTTCTTCTGCTCTGCGTCTTTCTGATAATTTATTCCATATTCTTAGGCAAGAGATAAATACCTCTCTTTTATACAAAGGTTGTGAAATAACAAAATCTTTTAAAAGTCCCATTGATTCCTCGTAAGCCGGATGAATCCTGCTTTGTGTTGGTAATAACTCATCCTGTTTGTCTTCAAGAAAAAGGAAAGCGTTTTCTGCAATTGCCTTTCGAACTTCAGGATCCGGACATTGATCTATAATATCGTCTGCAATTCCACAGGTTGTAACGATAATTTCTATGTTATTAATCTCTTCGTCTGTTAGTTTTATACCATGAATTTCCGCAACACGGTTCAAGATGGGAGGAAATTGTTTTTCCTGATGAAAATGAGTTGGCCTTTCAATTGACATATTTTATATGACTTAGGTCACGGAACAGGGTATCGATTCCTCCACCTCATTCCTACTATTGTAGGGTGGTGTTTGTCAATACTGTTGAGCAGGCCGAAGGACATGAGCGATGGTGAGCGCTATCGAATCAGAGTCGAATGGCCGGTCTAGATTTAATCAAAGCCTCTTTCTTCGCTTTAGTCCAACTTTTTAATTGAATTTCCCTACTCATTGCTTCTTTTCTGGTTTGATATTTTTCGGAATAAACCACGGTAAAAGAAGAAAAATAGCGAATATATTTGGCAGATTTTGATGACTTATTTTGATGTTCTTTAAGTCTTTTTTTTAGGTTATTTGTTTGGCCGATATAAAGGGTGTTGGAAGAAGTGCGGAGAATATAGACAAAATAAGACATAATTTATGGGGCCGAAGTTTAAACTTGGCCAGACGCTGTTTCTTCCAACATCTTCACGAAATTGAATAATTGCTTTTCTGATGTAAATTTATCTTCAACGGTTTTTATTCCCGCTTTTATAAATCTGTTTCTTGTTGAACGATCGTTCATAAGTTTTTCTATCATTTGAGCTAAGATGCTGGAATCATTGGGTGGAATCAAATAGCCATTATAGGAATCACTAATAATCTCGGGAATACCGCCTACTTTAGTTCCTATAACAGGTAAGCCGCAAGCCATCGCTTCAGTAAAGACTTGACCAAATGTCTCATTCTCGGAAGGCAAGGCAAAGACATCTGACCCTCCATAAACTTCAGGCATTTCGTTTAACTTAAACATTTTTACGATAGTCTTTGCTTCGATATTATGAAGTCTGATATAACCCAAAAGTATTTCATACACTCGGTCAAATTCGGTCTTTAAATTATCCGGCGGCTTAGCAACGGCAATGAGCAGGCGCAAATCCGGATAACGAGGTGAAAGTTTTGAGAAAGCTTGAATTAAATTAATTAGCCCTTTTTCCTGAAGTATGCTTTTTCTACCATGAATAATCCTGGTGGCAGTAAGAACTATTTTATTTTCGGGTAATAAATTTAGATTATTCCTTAATTGATATCCAGTTTTCGTGTTTTTATTAAATTCATTTGTATCTACACCTAAATAATCGGTGGATAACAGATTAATATCCGCACCTTTCTGAAAACAGTCACCGGTAACGCTTTTACTGACACAACTTATTTTTTCCCACATTAGTTGGTTGACAAGTTCTACTTGAAGGTCTTTTACCGCAAATGAATGAAGCCTTAAGATTAAGGGTATCTTATGTAATCCGGCTACCATATTAAGAAGGAGGCTATAAGCTGCCGGGAGACCTACATGGAAATTTTCGGCGCAAATAATTTCAATTTTATGTTTGACGATAATGTTTTCAACAGCATTAGAAAAGATATGAGCCTTTTCCGATATCTCTTTTCCTGAGATATTTTTTAGTAAAGCTATATTTTTATCAAAATAAATAGTCACATTTCCTGATTCTTCAATATAGCTTTCATTAAATGTAGGTAAGATTACAGTTGTTTTTAACTGTGATTGATTTTTACAATAATCTATTAAGTTAATAACATAACGTTCGATACCACCGATGCTTTCCCGTGGAGAGTTTGGACTAATAAATAAAATGTTCATATATTTCTTGTGGAGCTAAACCGGTGACGATAAAGATACCGTGCAGATTCCTTAATCAGAACAACAAATCACCGGAGTTCCATTGTCATTATATCTCCTTTGTTCGTAATTAGACATTTATAGGATTTCAGTCGAGGTTCTGAGCAGGCCGAAGGCCATGAGCGAGCTCTTCGATTTCACTCAGGGTAAATCGAATGGCCGGTCTAGGACCTTACGAACCTATAACCATCCAAGTGTAGTGTATCACTTCGAGGTTGAGGCTAAAAGCCGAAATCCTGAGCTTGCCGAAGGACTAAATGTTATAACACTGAGCGGAGTCGAAGTGAGACAAATGAGACAGTATAAAAGGAATCAATTATTGTTTCTTGTAAAACTACCCAGTTACAAATAGAATATATGAATATGGGTTCATATAATTGTTGCCTTCCGGATAGAAGTGAGTTTAAAAAAATAGTGTCCTTATCCTCACTTCTAAAGATTATCGGCGAAGAAAGCAGACTAAAACTTCTTTGTATTCTCAAAAGAGATGAACATTGCGTTTGTGAAATATTAGAACATCTTGATATGTCTCAGAGTTTAATTTCCCACCATTTGACGGATTTAAGAAAAGCAGGTTTGGTTGTTGATAGAAAAAGAGGGCGAAGAGTCCATTACCGTTTAACAAAATTGGGTAAAAAAGCTATGTCTTTATTGGGTGAATTATGATTGAAAAACAGGAAGATATTCTTTCGAAATTGCCTGCGAGTCTTGATAAAAAGGACAGATTATTTCTGGAAATGTCGGTCGTAGATAATGATATAGAGGAAGCAAGAAGATTAGTCGAGAAATATGGCATTAAGATACCTGAGGGTGTCGGACCTATCAGCTTGTGTGGAGTGTGGTTAAAGGGGTTAAGAGAAGCTGAGAAGCACCACTGTCAAAATGTGATTGATTTACATAGCCAGGGGAAATCAATTGGAGGAATGCAAGCCTTAGCAACATCAACTGGAAAGGAGGCGAAATGAGAATTCAAGTTTTAGGATCCGGTTGTACAACTTGTAAGAAACTTAATGACATGACTGTTCAGGCTGTCAAAGAGCTGGGACTAAAAGATAATGTCGAATATTTAACAGGTGATCTCGGCACATCTAAGATTATTGAAATGGGAATTATGAGTAGTCCTGTTTTAGTAGTTAACGACAAACCTGTAATGGTTGGTTTCACTCCGGATATAGAAAAGATAAAAAGTTTAATTCAAAAAACAAAATAATTAGTATGGATATTTTTAAGCCTATTCAATTGCTTTCCGACTTAGCCACTTATCAGTGGCTACACATAGTTCCTCACTCTTATTTGGGAGATACCGTTAATTTTTTCATTTACGACACAATCAAAATCGGACTGCTTTTAGTTATCATCAACTACATCATGGCCATTACTCGGTACTATTTCCCAATGGAAAAAGTACGGGATCTACTGACAAAACGGCGTTGGTTTGGACTCGATTATTTGTTTGCTGCGGCATTAGGAGTAATTACTCCTTTTTGTTCTTGTTCTTCTATCCCACTATTTATCGGTTTTGTAGGAGCAGGCATTCCTCTTGGAGTAACTTTTGCTTTTCTCATCAGTTCGCCACTGGTTAACGAATCCAGTTTGTATCTTTTTCCTGCAATGTTTGGAATGAAAGTAACGATTATTTACAACTTGGTGGGTATAGCTATCGCAATCTTAGGGGGCATGCTAATTCAAAAATTGGGTGTAGAAAAATATATAAAACCGGAACTTTTGAAGTTTAAATCCAGAAATCAAGTAGAAGCAGAAAATGGTGGTTTATCACTACCTTTTAAGAAGTTGGTCAAATACTTCTGGCGGGATGGAATGAATATTACTAAAACTGTTTTTCCATATGTGGTTCTGGGAGTTAGTATCGGAGCTTTGATTCATGGATTTGTCCCCGCAACGCTGGTTGCCAAGTATTTATCAACTAGAGGGTGGTATGCGGTTCCGTTAGCTACTCTACTTGGTGCACCTCTTTACGCCAACTCAGTCAGCGTTATACCAGTCATGGAAGCATTAGTGGGCAAAGGAGTACCACTGGGAACCGCTTTAGCGTTTATGACCGCTATAGTAACTGTTTCAATTCCTGAATCGATGATCCTTAAAAAAGTGATGAGATGGCAGCTACTTGCCTGGTTTTTTGGCATTACTTTAACCGGTATTGTAATCATGGGTTATGTCTTTAATGCCATTTTATAAGTAAAAATTAACTGGCATAAACTGGTTGCTTCTGGCTCACAGAAAAGAGATTCGAACGAACGATTTTTGAGGGTAAACGATGGTTATAATCCTCGCTTTTCAAAATGGCTCTTTAGACGGAAAACATGGGCTATTCGAGACACTCGGGTCACTAGGGGTGCATATACTGGCTGCGGGATAGGGATTCGAACCCCAATTTCTAGGTCCAGAGCCTAGCGTGCTACCATTACACCATCCCGCAATATAACTTTCGAGGCTAATTGTAGCACAAAGCCAAGAAAAAGGCCTGACACCTGTCTACTTTTTGATTGAAGCCATAATCCTCTTCCACAAGAAGCTTAAAAAAGGCTCGGCTTTTTTGGGTCTTCCCCAAAGGGTGCGTGACCAAACGGAAAGAATAAGCCACTTTCCGTTTTCTTTTTTTGCCACAACTTCGATTTTGTTATTCCCAAAAGTTTTGAAGTAAATCCAAGATCCTTTTATGGTGGCTCTGCGACTTTGGTCCGGCCGGTTCCATGTCGCCCAGGCATCCCCTTGGCTGATTTTTCTTTCGCTCATGCGTTTTAATGCATGGTCTGTCCAAACAAGCCCCCGGTAGTTTTTGTCCATTACTTCTTCTCTCCGCTAACCTTCTGACCTTCTTTTCCTCTTATTTCTTCCAAAAGCTCATAGGCCAAATCGCCGATTTCGCCTTTAATTAACTCCTCGACATTCTCGCCGGCTTTTTCTTTGAGATAGTCAAAAAGCGCCTCATCATGAGGAGCTTTGTGGAACATATCCAAAAACTCTTCGTGGTGCTTTTTCGGAAGCTTATCCAATATGGCCGCCATTACTCGATGGTTAACTATTTCATCAACGATTCCCCACAGCTCCTCGCGCTCCTCGGGAGACTTGGCGCTTTTATCGATCTCGCTCTCTATTTCTTCAAAAACAATTAAATGATCGTAAAAAAGTTTACTCATATTTTCAGACTTGACTCAGTGCCAACTGCGGCAGGTTTATTTTATTATATTCGACCGGACCTAATTGAACCTTATTTTCCGGATCGTCCACAAAGAAAATAATAACCGGTCCCTTTTTATAGCGCGGACCGCCGAGATAATCCATAACTTCGGGGCTTCCGCCAAACTGCTTGCCTGTCCAAGCTGCTGGGCCGGAATCGGCTATTGAGGCAATAACGGCATTTCCGTTGTCGGTATTTACGATTAAAACCTTCCTGTATTTATACCAATCCCTAAGATATGGCTGTCGCCTATTCCAATCCGGAAGATATAAAGTTTGCACGACTGCATACCATTTTTCCGTTTCCGCAAGCTGGGGAGACAGTTTATCTTTGGATGGAGCAAAATATCCCCAAGCGCCAAGCCCAGGGGCAATTCCTTCTTTTAATACCGAACCAGTGCCGTGTTGAGAAATATTATCGCCGGGGTAGCGGTATAGGT
>Ga0315295_10001324_pt1 | contig 21189 bp, 19 predicted proteins | sample YL17G14_0_MG_FD_204453 | JGI IMG/M metagenome (GOLD analysis project Ga0315295, IMG submission 204453) | Sediment microbial communities from Yellowstone Lake, YNP, Wyoming, USA - YL17G14_0 | ecosystem: Environmental > Aquatic > Freshwater > Lake > Sediment | place: USA: Wyoming | collected...
TCAGGGAATAATATTTCGGCAAAATTCAATCCAAATAAAAGAATCGTATTTTGCTGTGAGATAAATAATTCATATGGCGTTTGGACCATGGATATTGATGGTTCCAATAAACAATTGATTATCCCCGATGCGAGTTGTCCTGTCTGGTCCCCCGATGGAAAGAAAATTGCATATATTTCAAGAGGAGAAATTGGTAGTCCTCAGATCTTTGTAGCTGATTTTGATGGAAGTAACTCCAAACAATTAACAGATTCTTATCTGCCTTGCTGGGATTCAGGATTTCCTCCTTTTGGAAATAGCAATCCACAATGGACTCCTGACAGTAAGAAAATAGTTTTTGTATCTGATGTCAATGATGGTCTCCCAGAAATATATATCATGAATAGTGATGGCACCCATCAGAAAAGGCTTACAGATACTGATAGAAGGAACGATAGTCCAGATATCTCCTCAGATGGAAACTTTATTCTCTTCTCTTCAAACAGAGACTTAGATTACAGCCATGACATATTTGTTATGGACATCAATGGTAAGAATCAAACTGCATTATCAAAATATACTGGAGACGATAGTTTCCCGGTTACAGTAATGAAATAAATCATAAATAAACAGAGCACCCATAATACAGGCAATAAAGTGAATAGGTTTGTCACTTACTTTCCTTCTGGATAGTTGTTTCTAAGCTGTAATCCAATCTGACTGATTGATCTCCAGATTTAAGCTGTCGAAGTATAATGATAAAACTATAGATACCATAACACTTTGAATATAAGACTGGAATAATTTTTGAGGTAATATTATTATAAAATAATGTGATACCTAATGCTATGAAGAACAAAATCCACTATTTGGTATTCTTTGTTTTATCTATAATGGGTTGCGAGAAAATAAATGATTCATACCCAAATGAAAATCAGTTAGTCTTATTTCAAGTTGAATACATCAATTACGCCTGGGGATATTCCCATCACGGGATTCTCATTGATTCTTCAGGCAAAATGTGAGATACTTTAAGTACCCCAATAATTGGCACCACCCGGATACAGCAGGTTATATAACCGAATCTGATATGAATGAAAATATTCAACAGCTTGATTCAGTATCCTTAACTATTGAAAATGATATACTATTTAAGTACTTCTGCATGCTTAAAGGTGCATCAGAAGGGCATCTTTCAGATCCCGTTAACAGAATGTTTGATGCTGACACGACTATTTATTCAGGATATTTATATGATTCAATTGTGAAAGAATATAAGCATGTGCTAATAAAACAGTGGGGTGATTGGTCTATAGAGAATAATTCACCAGAAGCTGAAAAAATTTATAGATGGCTGGAATCCACTTTCCATTATGTATTAGAAAACTTACGTTCCGACAATTAATAAACACATAAACATAACACGGACAACAGAGTAAATAAGCTTGTCTTACTTTATGGCTGGGCAGGTACCATGCATTCGAGCTTCATATTAGTACTGCCTCCTCCCGAACCCATTTTACAATACTCAACTAATCAAATATTTACAAGTTTCATGTAATTAAATGCACCGATTGGTTCACCTGAATAATTGAAATTCAAAGAATAAAGTAAAACTATTGTAAAAAATATTGGTCTTAGAAAAGGCTAGGGGAGCTTACTGAAGCTGAGTATATTGATTACATTGATTAATTGAAACTTTAAGATTATCCGATCTTCTTATTTTTTTTGTTTTCCACATATATCTTCAAATCCCAGTTTTACCTTATGAATTCGAAATTTTGCGCTCTCGATTGTCTCATTTACCAGGTTCGAAAAGCTATCTTCTCCGGTAGCTTTTTCTTTCCTTTGATCCCAGTCTTTAGGATCTATACTTGCCTTTAGTGCTGAATCCCAGCGTCTTCCGTTGACTGTAAGCCTCATAAGGAGGGGTGCTTTTCCGTCTTTATTTAGTTTGTATTTTCTTATAAACACCCTCGTTGTACACCTGTTTTTTCCCATAACCCAAAGATTTTTACAAAATTAAAAAATAAAATTCAATATATCATTACGCAAAACGCTGCATAACAATGCATTACATAAATAGGTGAACTTTTTTGCAAAAAAAGCATGGTACCTCGAATGGTTCACCTGGGAACCGGTTTATTTTGTCTTTTTTTGCTTTCGACTGCTTTGGGATAGAAATGAAAAACCCTGAAACAGAGGCTATTTCAGGGTTTTGCTGTAAATTGCATTTTCATTCAGCGGAGAAAGAGAGAGCCGAGCGTTAATAAATCCCGCAGTGCGGGATTTTAGCGAAGGAGCCAGCCTGCAGGGAAGGGGACCCCCGGTCCACGGATTTCCTCAACTACCTTTTAAAGCTGGCTTTGGCGGAGAAAGAGGGATTCGAACCCCCGGTCCACCGATAGGCGGACAACGGTTTTCAAGACCGCCGCATTCGACCACTCTGCCATTTCTCCATTACTAATACATTCTAAGCCGCATTCGCCACGGAGTTTATCCCGCAAGGCGGGACCATTTCTCCTTTTGTCCGTCGCAAAGATAATATTTTTTTGATTTTTTAGAATTTTCAGGTAAAATATACGAATTATCAGATAATCAGGCAAATGGACTATTTATTAACAGGATTTTAACATATTTGAATTGCTAAAATACGTAAAACACCAGCTGATGAGGGCTTGCGACATATTTTTCAGAAAGACCGTTATTGCGGAAAAATATCGTTTTTGTACTAAAAGTGGCACTATTTGCGCAAAATAGACAAAAAATATTTGCACATCATATAAAATGAAATATATTTGTACCTAATTAGAACCATTGGTCTAACCTTAAATCTTTCATTATGACAAAAAAAGAATTAGTTAATGCAATTGCTGGCGATGCAGGTCTTTCGATTAAAGATTCAGGCAAAGCTTTAAACGCATTCGTTACAGCTTTTGGAAAAGCAATGAAAAAAGGTCAGAGAATCCAGCTCCCGGGCATGGGTACCTTTAAAGTTGCCAAAAGAAGTGCAAGAGTTGTACGTAATCCCCGTACTAATGCAAAATTGAACGTTCCTGCAAAGAAAGTTGTTAAATTCAAACCAGCTCCGGCACTTAACAAAGGTCTTTAATCTTAATCGATTGAGATTGCTTGAGGGGTGTTATTCAAACACCCCTTTTTTTTAAACAAATCCGCTTCCATCCTGTTATTTATTCTAGCAAACTGATTAATGAAGAAAATTAAGGTATTTTAAAAACTTTAAACACCAATTAAATTTAATTCATCAATTTGTTTTCAATTTTTTTATTATTTTTGATCTGCTAATCCCGGTTCAAAAAAGAAAGCAATGAACTGTATAATAGTCGATGATGATAAGCTGAGCTGCAAGCTCCTTGAAGGGTATGTCAATAAATACTCCTCTCTTACCCTTTTAGGTGTATTTAATGACCCTGTCTCTGCAAGGAATGAAATTGCCAAACAGAAAGAAGTCGATCTTATACTGCTTGACGTAAAAATGCCGGAAATGGATGGCTTCGATCTTATCGGAAGCCTTGACCATCCGCCAAACATTATAATTGTATCAGGAGGCGGTGAATTTGCCCTTAAAGCTTTTGATTTCAATGTGGTCGATTTTCTCCTGAAACCTGTTTCCTACGCCAGGTTCTGCAAGGCAATCGATAAAGTAGTCAGGTATTTTGCTCCCAAGGAGGTCAGCAAATCGGGGGATGAAGAAATATTCATCAAAAAGGGCTCTTCCCTGGTAAAGCTGAAACTCAGGGAAATTGTTTTTGTGGAAGCACTCGAAAACTATGTAACCCTGAACACCAATACCGACAAGTTCACGATTCATTTTACGATGAAAGCCATCGAGAGCCAGCTTCCCTCAGGAGTCTTTATAAGGGTTCACAGATCATTTATCATAAACAAGAGCATGATCCAGGCCATCAAGGAGAGCTCGCTTGATATTATGGTAGGACATACAGTTAAGAATATTCCGGTTGGGAAATCTTTCAGGGATTCTCTCCTGAACGACATTAACGTGATGGCCAGATAATTTCCGCACTGTCACATGTTTACAAACCGACAGCTTTTCCTGAAACATCTCGGTCAAACTTCTTCTTCTCCCTTAATGCTTGAAATTGAAAGGGCTGAAGGCGTATTTATGTATGGCCCTTCAGGAGAGAAATATCTCGATTTAATTTCAGGCGTTTCGGTAAGCAATACAGGGCATCATCATCCCAGGGTGGTTCAGGCTGTAAAAGAACAGGTCGATGCTTATATGCATCTTATGGTCTATGGCGAAATTATCCAGAGTCCGCAGGTGAAGTATGCTGAATATCTTGCCGGATTTCTTCCGGCATCTCTGAACTGCGTCTATTTTGTTAACTCCGGAAGCGAAGCTGTTGAGGGCGCATTGAAGCTTGCAAAGAGATTTACAGGTCGCAGCAAGATAATTTCATTTTATAATTCATACCATGGCAGCACCCATGGGGCGTTGAGCATTCAGGGCAGTGAAGAGTACAGGAATGCATTCAGACCATTGCTGCCCGATACCTTTCGTGTCAGGTTCAATGATGCTGATTCCATAAGTACTATTGATGAAAAAACCGCCTGTTTAATTATTGAACCTGTTCAGGGAGAGGCAGGGATCATTTTCCCCGAAAATGGATTTCTGGAACTTGTAAGGCAGAAATGCACTGAGACAAAGACTCTACTTATTTTCGATGAGATCCAGACCGGATTCGGCAGGACCGGTCATATGTTTGCAATTGACAGGTTCAAAGTTGTCCCTGACATACTTCTTCTTGCAAAAGCACTTGGCGGTGGTATGCCGCTTGGGGCGTTTATTTCATCTGCTGAGATCATGTCCTCCCTGATATCGAAACCATCCCTGGGACATATTACGACATTCGGAGGCCATCCGGTCTGCTGTGCTGCCGGACTGGCTTCGATGAAAGTGCTGACAGAAGAAAACCTTATTGAATCATGCTCAGGTAAATCAAAGCTTTTCAGAGATCTGCTGAAACATGACCTAATAACCTCAGTAAGAGGTGAGGGACTACTCCTTGCGGTTCAGCTGGCCCGTCCTGAATATGTAAAGTACGCAATTGCCAAAGCCCCGGAATTCGGCCTGATTCTTGATTATTTTCTTTTCTGTGATGATGCATTCAGGATAGCACCTCCACTTATAATCAGTGAAGAAGAGATTTTACCGGCATGCAGGCAGATTTGCAATCTTCTTGATGATGCACGAAAAAATGCAATAAATAAATGAAAAGGATTTTTGTAGTACTTATACTTGCAGCGTCAGGAATTTTTTCAATTGCTGAAGGACAGGCTCGCGGACAGGATACATCATTGACACTGGAAAAGCTATTCAGCAGGCTGGTTACCTGCACTGAGGATGCTGACAGGTTAAGAATAAATGACTCGATTGAATTCATTATTGGCAATTACGCTGAGTCCGATACCGTTTTTACTCATAAGTTTGCAAACCTGAAATTCCTTGGGCAGGTTACCTCAAAGAATTCACAGCTTAAAATTATTACCTGGAACCTGCTTCTTAAAGATTCAGAAAGCAGGTATTACTGTTATTTTATTCACAATTCAGGAAAGAAGAATCAGGTTCACCGGCTTGAGGGAAAATACAGCGAAGCCCAGGTAAAAAGCGATACAATATATTCTGAAAAGGACTGGTATGGAGCTCTTTATTATGATCTGAGGCTTTACAAAAAAGAAAACCAGTCTTATTGGGTTCTTTTGGGCATTGATCTTGGCAATCCGTCAATTACACGTAAGATTATTGATGTATTGAGCTTCATTCCCGACGGAGGAATCGTTTTTGGAAAGAAATTATTTGCCTCAGGAGAGGTGACAAAATACAGGGAAGTGCTTGAATACAGTTCCGAAGCTGTAATCTCGCTGAAATTTCTGACTGACAAATCCATTATTTTTGACCATCTGGTCCCTGTCTCACCGGCTTTAAAAGGCAAAAAGGAATACTATGGGCCTGATTTCTCATATGATGCCTATAACATTGAGAAAGGCATCTGGAGGTTTAAATCAGATGTGGACGTCAGGAATAAGAAATAAAGACCAGTCGTAAAAGTGACTATTTGTCAGTATGAAATGAACGGCATATCTTTTGAAAGATAAGGGGCGTTGATCATGTTTAACCATTAAAATTACCGATATGCAAACAGGAAAAATAGGAGTAACCACCGAGAACATATTTCCGATAATAAAAAAATTCCTCTATTCTGATCATGAGATTTTTCTGCGTGAACTTATCTCAAACGCCGTCGATGCCACTCAAAAGCTTAAAGCCATAACTTCCGCAGGCGATTTTAAGGGCGATCTGGGTGATCTGACTATAAGAATTTCTGTTGACAAAAAGAAAAAAACGATTAAGGTTACTGATTCGGGAATTGGTATGACATCTGAAGAGATCGACAAATACCTTAACCAGATAGCATTTTCGAGCGCAAACGACTTTATGGAAAAATACAAGGATCAGGTTAATTCAATGATCGGATATTTTGGTCTTGGCTTTTATTCCTCTTTCATGGTATCGGACAAAGTTGAAGTGATATCAAAATCGTGGGATGAAACTGAACCTGCAGTCAAGTGGAGTTGTGACGGCAGTCCTGAATATCAGATTGAAGAGACGACCAGGAATGGCAGGGGAACCGACGTGATCCTTTACATCGACAAGGAATCGAAGGATTTCCTTGAAGAGAATAAGATTGAGGATCTCCTTAAGAAATATTGCAAATTCCTGCCTGTTGAGATAGCTTTCGGAAAGGAGAAAGAATGGAAAGACGGAAAATATGTGGAGACCGGGAAAGATAAAATTATAAACAATACAAAACCAACATGGACCCTGAAGCCTGCTGATCTGAAAGATGAAGATTACCTCAAATTTTACAGGGAGCTCTATCCTGCAGGCGATGAACCATTGTTCAACATTCACCTTAACGTTGACTACCCTTTCAAACTTACAGGCATCCTTTATTTCCCAAAAATCAAATCAAACATAGAGATCCAGAAGAACAAGATCCAGCTCTATTGCAACCAGGTATTCGTTACTGATTCTGTTGAAGGAATTGTACCTGAATTCCTTACACTTCTGCATGGAGTCATTGACTCACCCGATATACCTCTCAATGTTTCAAGAAGTTATCTGCAGAGCGATTCAAACGTGAAGAAGATTTCGGCCCATGTAACCAAGAAGGTCGCTGACAGGCTTAATGATATATTCAAGAATAATCGTAAAGAGTTTGAGAAGAAATGGGATAACCTGAAGCTCTTCATTGAATACGGGATGATAACAGAGGAAAAATTCTATGATAAAGCATCGAAATTTGCCCTTCTGAAGACTACTGATGACAAGTATTTTACATTTGAAGAGTACGAAAAACTGATAAAGGAAAATCAGACAGACAAGAATAAAACAATGGTTTACCTTTATTCAACGAACAAAACGGATCAGTACACCTATATCGAAAAGGCAAAAAGCAAAGGTTATGATGTACTTAATCTTGACGGTCAGCTTGACATTCACCTGATCAATCATCTTGAGACAAAACTTAAGGATTCAAGATTTGTCAGAGTCGATTCTGACGTAATAGACAAACTTATTCACAAGGAAGATCCTAAGGCATCGAAACTTTCACAGGTTCAGCAGAACGATCTTAAGAGTGTGTTTAATGTCAGGATGAAATCAAAAGAGATATATAACGCTGTGCCTGAGACTCTTGACGAAAATGATGCACCTGTCGTTATTACCCAGTCGGAATTTATGCGCAGGATGAAGGAGATGTCCCAGCTTGGCGGCGGAATGAATTTCTACGGTGAGTTGCCCGACAGCTTCAACCTGGTGGTCAATGTGAACCATCCACTGGTAATGAAGATATCAGATGACCTTCAGGCTCAGGAAGGAACCAGGCTGCAGGAAAACAATACCGAGAGGGAAAGGCTGAAGGAAGAGATCTCATTCATGGAAAAAGAGCATAGCAAAAAGAAATCGGAAGAGCTAAGCCAGTTTGAAAAGGATGATCTTGAAAAACTGCGCAAAGAACTCGATACTCTTGAATCGGCAAGGAAAGATATCCTGGAAAACTACGGTTCAAACAGTAAAATAGTCAAACAGCTTATTGATCTGGCATTGCTTGCAAACAATATGCTCAGAGGTGAGGATCTTAGTACTTTCGTCAAACGAAGTGTGGAGTTATTGTAGTGTACTTTCTGCTGATCGAAGAACCCCCTCTGCCCCGCTGATGCCGGGCATCTCCCCCTGAGGGGGAGAAAAACATCGTTATATCCAGTGGATTTTTTCCCCCTCTGGGGGAAATTAAAAGGGGGTCTAAATCATCCTCCCTACCTCTGCCTTAATATAATCAATCGCCGCTCTTGTCGGCTCTTTTTCAAGTTCCATCACTCTGGAGAGGACCTGTTTACTCAATTCAATTCCCGGAGCATCGCCTTGAATCTTTTCAGCTTCACTGTTGATTATTTTAACGGTGTTCGAACGTGCATTCCTGACCACCTCCCACGCTTGCGGACTCATATATATCTGCTGGGAAAGGTTGTGCTCAAATTCGCTCCTGATGGCTGCCAGCAATGCAGACTGAAGCTGTGCGGTTGTCATATCGGGGGTGCTGACCCTGATCAGCAGTGATTCGAGGGAGATTCTTTCCAGAAAAAGGACAATCCTTTCATATGCCTGGAGCTTGATGGGAGTGACTGTCCGGGTCCCCTGAAGAATTAATTCCTGTCCTCTTTTCTCCTGATCATTCCTTATCATATTTCTTAAAAGGATCCAGGCAGTGAGAAATACCAACAGCGCAGGTATGACTATTTTAATTATATCAAGAAGATATTCCATAGCAATTCAGATTATTATTACAAACTTAAGATATTTCCAATATAATATTTGAATGAAAACTTGTTTACCCGCAGATTGTGCTGATTTTCGCAGATAAGCCCCGGAGATTGTATATGAATCTGCGTAAATCTGCGGGATCTGCAGGAAACATTTCTTTTTGTTTTTAATATTTACTTTATACATTTGATTCCAGCCTTATAAAAATTTTTCACTTCATAATTGTTTATTATGGAATACATATCAGAAAGGATTAAATCTTTATCAGTGTCCCAGACTCTTTCAATGGCTCAGAAGAGCAGGGAACTAAAAGCCAAAGGTCTTGATATCATAAGTCTCAGTCTTGGTGAGCCCGATTTCAATACTCCTGATTATATAAAAGAGGCCGCCAAAAAAGCCATAGATGAGAATTATACAAAATATCCGCCTGTCCCCGGATACAATGATCTCAGAGATGCCATTTCGAGGAAGTTCAAAGAAGAAAACGACATTAATTACAACTCTGATCAGATAGTTGTATCAGCAGGAGGGAAACATTCGCTTATAAATGTTATTCTGTCAATAATAAATCCAGGAGATGAGGTAATAATTCTTGCTCCTTACTGGGTCAGCTATTATGACCAGATAATACTTGCCGGGGGGAAACCTGTGGTTGTAGAAGGGCTTCTGGAGCAGGACTTCAAGATAAAACCTGGTCAGCTTGAATCGGCAATCACCGCCAAAACAAGACTGATAATCTTCAACTCACCCTCAAATCCTACGGGAATGGTTTATACCGGAGAGGAAATGGAAAATATAGCCAGGATCGTTGAAAAGCATGAAGGACTTTTCATTATCTCTGATGAGATCTATGAACATATTATTTTTGAAGGCAAACATGTCAGCATGGCATCTTTCGATTTTATCTATGATCGTGTAATTACTGTCAACGGTGTTTCAAAAGCTTATGCAATGACAGGTTGGAGGATTGGTTATATCGGAGCGCCTCTCTGGCTGGCAAAAGCATGCGACAAACTGCAGGGACAGTTCACCTCAGGGGTTTGTTCAATTGCTCAGAGGGCAGCCCTTGCTGCAATTGAAGGAAAGGGTAATTCGCGGCAGGTGATGAGGGAGGCATTCCTTCGCAGGCGGGATCTTATCTGTGGTCTGTTGAAAGAGGTTAAAGGATTGAAGATCAGGGTTCCGCAGGGAGCGTTTTACGTTATGCCTGATATATCTTATTATCTTGGGAAATCATACGGAAACCTAAAGATCAATACTTCCGACGATCTTGCACTCTTCCTTCTTGACAAAGCACAGGTAGCAGTTGTGGGCGGTGATGCCTTCGGTGCACCCAATTGCATTAGAATTTCCTATGCAAATTCGGATGAACTTCTTGTTGAGGCAGTAAAGAGAATTAAAACAGCCATCGAATTACTGAATTAACCCCCAACCCCCTTCAGGGGGGACGGGGGGTAGACTAGTTGGGGTAAAGCCTTAGTATTTATTATACGAAACAGTTACCTCCTTCGACTTCCTCTTCTTCTCCCTGTATTCGCTCAGCGAGTATCCGACCGTGATTATAAGTTCAACTCGTTTGGATGGAGGAATTCCCAGTATATTTCTCACCTGTTTCTCGTCAAACCAGCCTATAATGCACGACCCCAGACCTTCGGCCTTTGCCTGCAGGCACATATTCTCTGAGGCAATGCCGATGTCTATGTGAGAATAGTCTTTATTTTTTATTTTTCCTCCGATCTTTGAAGAGAGGTTTGGCTTTTCCCTTACAATTACGATCAGCACCGGGGCCAGGCTGACAAAACTGTTCATTCCTGTTAACTTTTCTGTTGCTGCTTGTGCTAACTTTTTGATCAATGAAGTATCCGTCACCACAACAAATTTCCATGGTTGGGCATTGCAGGCTGAAGGAGCCATTCTTCCGGCCTCAATTATTCGGTCGAGCTTATCGGTTTCGACTGGCTTATCGCTGTATTTTCTGTCGCTCTGCCGGCTGAGTATATGCTCTAGCATTTCCCTTGCTTCAATCATCAGTTAGTAATTTTCTGCTTTAAGCTCGAAGTAACTCTCGGGGTGTAGGCATGCTGGGCAGTTCTTAAGCGGTTTGGTGCCGAAATGGATATAGCCGCATTTTCTGCAGTACCAGAATACTCTTCCTTCGCGTTCGAAGACACGGTTTTTCATTACATTCTCAAGAAGCTTCCTGTATCTTTCTTCATGTCCTTTTTCGGCAGATGCAATAGCCTTGAATGCTGTAGAAATATTCTTGAATCCTTCCTCTTCAGCTACCTTTGCAAAAGCCGGATAAAGATCGTTCCATTCTTCATGTTCTCCGTCAGCTGCAGCAGTGAGGTTCTCTTTTGTTGTCCCGGTTATCCCGGCAGGGTAACATGCTGTTATTTCAACCATTCCCCCTTCGAGGAATTTAAAAAACCTCTTTGCATGCTGCTGTTCCTGCATCGCTGTTTCAAGGAATATGGAGGCAATCTGTTCAAATCCTTCTTCCTTTGCAACTTTGGCAGCAAATTCGTACCTGTTCTTGGCCTGCGATTCTCCTGCAAAGGCTTTCAGGAGGTTCTGTTCTGTTTTTGTTCCTTTCAAACTCTTTTCCATATCATTTGTTTTTAGTGAATTAATATTAAAGTAATTTTTATTACTTGGTTAACTGAATTTAAATTTAGCAAAAATATCTATCTTTAGTTTCAATTTTATTCTATAGGTGAAATTTATTAACCTTAAATACTGAAAAAAATGGCACCATTACTAGTAATTTTTGCGATTATTGTACTCCTGATCCTTTTTGCGATCTCACTTTATAATAAGCTTGTAAGGCTCAGAAACAACAGGGAACAGGCATTTGCAGATGTCGATGTTCAGCTTAAGCTGAGACATGACCTTATTCCCCAGCTTGTTGAAGCTGTAAAAGGTTACATGGTACATGAAAGAGGTGTTCTTACAGAGATTACCGAAGCGCGTGCCAATGCGATGAAAGCAACCACTATCAATGAGAAGATAGTTGCTGAAACCAGGCTTACAAGCGCCCTTGATGGATTAAAGGTATCTGTCGAAGCCTATCCGGACCTTAAGGCAAGCCAGAACTTCCTTGATCTTCAGAATGAGATTTCGGATATTGAAAACAAGATTGCAGCAGCCCGCAGATTCTTTAACTCCGCAACAAAGGAACTCAATGTTGCAACAGAATTGTTTCCTTCGAACCTTATTGCAACCCTGTTCAACTTCAGACGCGAACCAATGTTCGAACTTGGAGAAAAGCGTGCAGAAATAGAGGAGCCGCCTCAGATCAAGTTCCAGTAACATGAAGTATTTCGGACTGCAGAGTCAGATAAGAAAGAACAACATGAACTCAGTATTGATCTTACTGATGTTCCCGCTTGTTTTTTATGGTCTTACCTGGCTTTTCCTCTTCTTTACATCTATGGGGCTGGAAAATGAAGAAATTGGTTTGATCGACGTAAACCGCACATTTCTTTCAACCATACCATGGATCACTATCGGAATAGCTGTGTGGTTTCTTGTTGCCTGGTTTTCACATACTTCGATAATTAATGCGGCAACAAATTCAAAGCCTCTTGAAAGAAAAGAAAATAAAAGGGTCTATAATCTTGTTGAAAACCTCTGCATTTCAACCGGAATGCAGATTCCGCAAGTCAATATTATTGAAGATGACTCACTCAATGCGTTCGCAAGCGGTATTAATCCAAAGACTTATTCCGTATCTCTTTCACGCGGTATTATAGACAAGCTGGAAGATGATGAACTTGAAGCAGTTATTGCCCATGAACTTACCCATATCAGGAACCGGGATGTTCGGCTGCTTATAATTTCCATAGTCTTTGTCGGGATTTTCGGGTTTATTACAGAGATGTTATTCAGATCGCTGAGGTTTGGAAGGATAGGCAGAGGGAAAAAAGAGGGCGGAGGCATCTTTATAGCGCTCATTCTGGCGTTGATCGGGTACCTTCTGGCTTCTCTTTTCAGGTTTGCTCTCTCGAGGAAGCGGGAGTATCTGGCCGATGCCGGTTCCGCCGAGCTTACCAGGAGACCCCTGGCACTTGCTTCAGCGCTGAGAAAAGTATCAGCTGATTCGACAATTGAGGCCGTAAAGCGTAAAGATGTGGCGCAGATGTTTATTGAAAATCCGCAGGAGACTGAAAAAGAAAGTAAATTTTCATTTGCAAAACTGTTTGCAACTCACCCTCCGATACAGAAGAGGATACAACTTCTGGAACAGTATTAAGAATTTCATATACTCACCCCCTTATTTTCCCCCTCTCTGCGTTGCAAAGAGGGGGAATCGATTGTAATACAGCAATATAGCTCCCCCTCTTTACGAAGTAGAGAGGGGGATGGGGGGTGAGTATTTGATGTCCTATTTTTTTCTTTTAAAGAGTTTGGATTCTTCTCCTTTTAAAAGCCTTGAAATGTTTTTTCTATGAGTGAATATCAGTGCGATCGCCACAATTATTGAAAATATTTTGAAAAAAACCGACGGTGTGTCAAAAAAAAGTAACAGTAGTATTGGAAAAGCTGCCCCTGCGCTCATTGATGAAAGTGAAACATAACCTGTGATCAGCAGGATACACAAAAATACTCCGAGGCAGGAAATCGTAAGCAAGGGGTGTATCGCCAGAAGAACTCCAAAAATTGTCGCCACACCTTTACCACCGCGGAAACCTGCAAAAACCGGAAATATATGTCCAATTATTGCAGCCAGACCGGCAAGTATCTGGTAGTTGGTCAGAAGCGCAGTGCCTTCTCCTGCCAGGTTAAAAAATACCGGGAGCATAGCTGCCCCCCATCCCTTAAGAACATCGATGAACAAAACCGGGATACCTGTTTTCCATCCAAGCACCCTAATGACATTCGTGGCGCCGGCATTGCCGCTTCCATGTTCCCTGACATCAATACCATGGAATATTTTCCCGGTCCATACTGCAGTGGCAATTGATCCCAGCAGGTACGACAATATCAAAGTTAGCAATAGGTTAACAAAATTCATCTTATGATCTGATTTCAGATTTTTGGCCCGAATTCAGCAAGAGCCCCAGCCTCTTTGTTCGAAGCAAATTTGCTGAAGTTATTAATAAATTTCAACGCCAGATCGGTTGCTGCAACATGCCATTTAACAGGCGAAGTCCACGCTTCTGCCGGATCGAGAAGATTGCACCTGACTCCGTCAATTTTGCCGGGAATGCTGAGATTGAAAACAGGCAGAGTGCTGAATTCATATTTCTTTATGGAATCGTCAAGTATAGAGTTGATTATAAGCCTTGTAGTTGGCAGATCAATCCTGATTCCCATATTATACGGTCCCCCTGACCATCCGGTGTTCACAAGCCATGCCTCGGCATTGTGCAGTTTCATTTTTCTTGTAAGTTCATTAGCATAAATAATCGGATCGAGCATCAGGAATGCCGCTCCAAAACATGCTGAAAATGAAGGAACAGGTTCCCCAATTCCTCTTTCAGTGCCAGCTACCTTGGCAGTGTAACCACTGAGAAAATAGTACCTTGTCTGTTCTTCGGAGAGACGACTGACAGGCGGAAGGACTCCAAAAGTGTCAGCGGAAAGAAATATTACCTTTTTTGCATGACCCGCTTTGGAAACAGGTTTTACAATATTATTTATATGATAAATGGGATAAGAGACTCTTGTATTTTCAGTTTTTGAAACATCATTGAAATCAATTGTTCCGTCAGAAAGAACTACGAGGTTTTCGAGCAGAGCATCCCTCCTTATAGCTTCGTAAATATCAGGTTCATTCTTCCTGCTCAGCTTGATGCATTTTGCATAGCAGCCTCCTTCAAAATTGAAGATGCCGTCATTGTCCCATCCATGCTCATCATCGCCGACAAGCGCCCTGTCGGGATCTGTTGAAAGAGTTGTTTTACCTGTTCCGGAGAGACCGAAGAATATGGCAACATCTCCTTTCTTACCTACATTCGCCGAACAGTGCATGGATGCAATCCCCTTCAGTGGAAGGAAGTAGTTCATTACAGAGAATATCCCTTTTTTCATTTCGCCGCCATACCATGTACCGCCTATCACCGCCATACCGGCCGTGAGGTTGAAAAGGACAAAGTTCTCGGAATGGAGTCCCTGTTTTTCCCAGTCGGGATTCGTTGTTTTTGATGCATTGAGCACTATAAACCGGGGTTCGAAACTATCAAGCTCTTCAGGTTCGGGCCTGATGAACATGTTCTTGACAAAATGAGCCTGCCAGCCAATCTCGAGAATAAATCTTACGGCCAGACGTGTATTTTTATTCGCTCCGCAAAAACAGTCTACGACAAAAAGCCTTTTCCCTGAAAGCTGTTTTGCAGCAAGGTTTTTGCAATGTTCCCAGATCTCGTTTGTAACCGGCTTGTTATCGGAAACTTTTACCTTTTCCGACTTCCACCAGACAGTATTCCTTGTTGTGTCATCAAGTAAAACGTACTTATCATTAGGGGAGCGTCCTGTAAACATTCCGGTATCGACTGAAACAGCTCCTGACCTGGTGATTATTCCTTTTTCATAACCGGTCAACCCCGGCTTTGTCTCCTCAGCGAAAAGATTGTTATAGGAAGGATTATAGAGTATCTCAGTTATGTTACTAATTCCGTATTTTTTCAGATCATCAGGGGTTACCATATTCAGGTTCTTTTCGGATTGCACAAGAATTTTCAAATTTATTAATTATTCTGGAAATTGAAGTTTTTGAGAATAAGATAGGGTATATTGATCGTCACGGGTCTTTATGGTGGTTAGACACATAATCATAGTTTAGGGGCAGTAATGAAAAGTAAAAGGGCACCGTTAAGATGCCCTTTTATATGTTTACAGAATAATGTTGATCTATTTTCCGTATTTAAGAGATGACTGTGCTGCTGCCAGCCTGGCAATAGGTACCCTGAAAGGAGAACAGCTTACATAAGTCAAACCAGCCTTGAAACAGAACTCAACTGAAGCCGGATCACCTCCCTGCTCACCGCAGATACCTACTTTCAGGTCAGATTTGGTTGCACGACCCTTCTCAACAGCCATTTTGATGAGCTGGCCGACACCATCCTGATCAATAGTCTGAAACGGGTCGGCTGAAAGCATCTTCTGATCGAGATAGTCATTCATAAAGCCTCCGATATCATCACGGCTGAATCCAAATGTCATCTGGGTAAGGTCATTTGTTCCGAATGAAAAGAATTCGGCTGTTTTTGCCATGCGGTCGGCGAGAAGCGTTGCTCTTGGTATTTCGATCATAGTTCCATATTTATAATCGATCTTTTTCAGTCCGGCTTTCTTACATACTTCTGCATAGACCATGTCAACCACTTTCTTGGTAACATCAAGTTCAGAAACGTCACAGGTAACAGGAACCATCAATTCAGGTTTCGGATGTTTCTTCTCTTTCAGGAGCTCACCTGTTGCTTCGAACATAGCACGAACCTGCATTTCAGTGATTTCCGGGTAGGTAATACCAAGACGGACACCCCTATGACCCATCATCGGATTGCTTTCATGAAGAGCTTCACCGCGCTTTGCAATATCAGATTTTTTAATACCAAGAGCTTTGGCCAGTTCGGCTTGTTTTTCAGCTCCCTGGGGTACAAACTCATGAAGAGGCGGATCGAGAAGCCTGAAAGTTACTGGCAGTCCGTCCATTGCTTCAAGGGTGGCTTTCATATCTTTCTTAACATACCTGAAGAGCTCATTGAGTGCTTTGCGGCGTTCAGCCTCATTTGCGCTAAGGATCATCTTGCGCAGAAGGAACAATGGCTGTTCCGATCCTTTGCCGTAGAACATATGCTCAGTACGGAATAGTCCTATACCTTCAGCACCGAAATCGCGCGCTATCTTTGCATCTTCAGCAGTATCGGCATTAGTGCGGACCCCCATCTTGCGAAACTTGTCAACAATCTTCATAAATGACTTGAAACTCGGATTTTCTGATGCGTCCATCAGTGTTAGAGCACCTGAGTAGACGTTACCCCTGGTTCCGTTAAGTGTAACTATATCACCCTCTTTGAAAACTATATTTGCTCCTGCGACTGTTGCTTTTTTAGCTGCTGAATCGACATGAAGGCCGGTTGCACCAACAATGCAGCATTTGCCCCAACCGCGTGCAACAAGTGCAGCGTGCGAAGTCATACCGCCACGGGCAGTCAAAATGCCAACAGCAGCGCGCATTCCTTCAACATCCTCAGGATTGGTTTCTTCACGAACAAGAATAACCTTTTGTCCCTTCCGGTTCCAGGCAACTGCATCTTCAGCAGTAAAGACGATCTTTCCTACTGCAGCTCCCGGACCTGCCGGCAATCCTTTTACTATAGGTTTCACTTTCTTCTCAGCATTGGGATCGCATATAGGGTGAAGCAGTTCATCAAGCTGGGCCGGGTCCACTCTCATGACAACCATTTTCTCGTCAATCAGTTTTTCCTTAAGCATATCCATTGCCATATTAACAGCAGCGGTTCCAGTTCTTTTACCGACACGGCACTGCAGCATATATAATTTATTTTCCTGGATAGTAAATTCAATATCAAGCATATCGTGATATGCCTTTTCAAGGATCTCACGGATCTCCACAAGTTCTTTGTATGTTTTGGGCATGGCTTCCTGCATGCTCTTCAGGTGCTTGTTCTGTTCGTTCTTTGTATCATTGTTCAGGGGGCTTGGTGTACGGATACCAGCTACAACATCTTCTCCCTGGGCATTAACCAGCCATTCACCATAGAAAAGGTTCTCTCCGGTGGCCGGGTTACGGGTGAAGGCAACTCCGGTGGCAGATGTGTCGCCCATGTTTCCGAATACCATCGCCTGTACGTTGACAGCTGTTCCCCAGTCATCGGGAATACCCTCAATGCGCCGGTATGAAACAGCTTTCTTACCGTTCCAGCTTTTAAACACAGCCTTAATACTTCCTTCGAGCTGTTCCCTGGCATCATCAGGGAAGAGTTTGCCAAGTACCTGTTTTACTTTTTTCTTAAATTTTTCCGAAAGATCCTTAAGCTCATCAGCAGTAATATCGGTATCTGATTTATAACCTTTCTTTTTCTTGAATTCATCAAGCATTTGGTCAAGCTGCTTGCGGATCCCCTTTCCTTCGCCAAGATCTATACCTTCAGCTTTTTCCATAACAACGTCGGCGTACATCATTATCAGACGACGATAAGAATCCCATACAAATCGGGGGTTATTGGTTTTCTTCAGGAAACCTGGAATAGTCTCTGTGCAAAGTCCAATGTTCAGCACAGTGTCCATCATACCCGGCATGGATTTCCGGGCACCTGAACGGCACGATACAAGCAATGCATTTTTGGGATCTCCGTATTTCATACCCATAGTCTCTTCAGTCAGCTTCATGGCCGCCCATACTTCAGGCATAAGTTCTTTGGGAAGAGTGCAATCATTAGCGTAATACTCATTACAGGCATCGGTTGTGATTGTAAAACCGGCGGGTACGGGAAGTCCAAGGTGACACATTTCAGCAAGATTTGCCCCTTTACCTCCAAGAAGATTCTTCATATCTGCTTTACCCTCTGCAGTCTTCCTGCCAAAGGAATAAACTCTTTTTACTTTCGACATACTTTAATGAATTTATAATAAACTTAAATTATGGATTTTAAAAATAAGGTGCAAAGTTAATATATAAAATTGAATTTCTGAATAGTGCTTTAAATTCGCGATCTTGGATGAAACATAATCAGTGTGTCGCGCAAAAAACTCCTGTCGATATGTGTATAAATCTCAGTTGTAAGGATCGACTCATGGCCCAGCATCTCCTGAACTGCCCTGAGGTCAGCTCCTGCTTCGATCATGTGGGTTGCAAAAGAGTGGCGGAAGGTATGCGGACTGATCTTTTTTAAGATGCCTGCCTTGCCGGCAAGATCCCTGATGATGGTAAATATCATCGCTCTTGTAAGTCTTCTGCCTCTCCGGTTCAGAAAGATCACATTTTCATCATAAATTACCGCCAGCCTGCTCCTGTCGATCTTGTACAGATCAATCTCCTTCAAAGCTTTATTGCTTATCGGGACTAGTCTTTGCTTGTTACCTTTACCTGTGACGCTTACAAATCCCTCACCATAATGTATATCTGTAAGCCGGAGGTTGACAAGTTCAGAAACTCTCAGCCCGCACCCGTAAAGAGTCTCAATAATTGCCTTGTTCCTGTGTCCCTCTGGTTTGCTGAGATCAATGACTCCGACTATCCTGTCTATTTCGGCAACTGACAGAACTTCAGGGAGCTTCAGTCCGATTTTAGGAGACTCAAGCAGTGAAGACGGATTCTCATTGATCTCGCCATCAATTAACAGGAATTTATAAAATGCCCTTATCCCCGAGATAACCCTTGACTGTGTCCTGGTATTCCGGTTGCCGGAACCAAACCAGTTTATGAACTCTTTAAGATCGGAATAAGTCACTGAGGAAGGTCCTGAATCCTTGCCTGTTCCTGCAGTAAACTCTTCGAGCTTCCTGACATCATTCAGATATGCTTCAATACTGTTCTCTGATAATGATTTTTCGAGCCTCAGATAGTTTTCGAAGGTCTTGAATGATGTTTTCCAGGAAAGACTCATCGAATTAAAGTGATTGATTTTAGATTGCAAAGTAATACAAAGTAATGCAACGCAACCCGTCTAATCCTTCAATATTTTAGTTATTTTTACGGTTTGTAAACAGTTGAAATAATCCGGATGAAAATTCAAATTATTAATGGCCCTAACCTGAACCTGCTTGGCAGGAGAGAGCCGGAAAAATACGGCACTGAGCCTTTTGAGGACCGGCTGGGTACCCTGAGAAAGCTATTTCCGGCAATAACATTTGATTATTTTCAATCGAATATTGAAGGTGAGATAATCAGCAAGATCCATGAGACAGGGTTTTCTTACAATGGTATTGTGCTCAATCCTGGCGGATATACGCACACTTCGGTTTCGATAGCTGATGCAGTGGCTTCTGTAAAGAGTCCGGTAATTGAGGTTCATATAACAAATATTGCTGCAAGGGAGGAGTTCCGGCATAACAGTCTGGTTGGCAGGTATTGTGCAGGAAGTATTATCGGACTCGGGCTTGATGGTTACAGGCTTGCTGTAGAAGCTTTAATCGAAATAGGAAAAAAATCGGGTAAGCAATAATGATAAAGAAAAGGACAAAGATTGTAGCAACAATCTCTGATAAAAGGTGTGATCCTGAGTTTATAGGGGAACTTTACCGGGAGGGTATGGATGTCATCAGGATCAACTCGGCACATCTGGAAATCGAAGGTGCCCTCCGGATAATAAAAAATGCCCGTACGGTTTCTGATAAGATTGCGATTCTTCTCGATACAAAAGGTCCTGAGATCAGGACTACTGTCTGTGACGCCCCGATACAGCTCATAAAAGGTTCAACTATTTTAATTGCAGGTAATCCTTCGGAAAAAAGCTCGGATAAGATTATCAATGTAACTTACCCCTTATTCGTTACTGAGGTTCCTGAAGGGTCAGCTATTCTGATCGATGATGGTGACCTGGAGCTAAGGGCCGTCCGGAGGATTGGCGATTTCCTTGAGTGCCTTATAGAAAATGACGGTATCCTGGGATCAAGAAAAAGTGTAAATCTTCCCGGGGTAAAGATCTGCCTCCCTTCATTAACGGATAAGGACAGGACTTTTATTAAAATGGCTGTTGATAACGGTGTTGATTTCATTGCTCATTCTTTCGTACGCTCAAAACAGGATGTGCTTGATGTTCAGGCTGTTCTTGATGAAAATAAAAGCTGTATCAAGATAATCGCCAAGATAGAAAATGAAGAGGGGGTAGAAAACATCGATGAAATACTGGGAAATGTGTATGGTATAATGGTTGCCAGGGGTGATCTTGGAATTGAGATACCTTATGAAAAGATCCCGGGTATACAGAAAATAATGATTTCAAAGTGCATAAACAGCAGAAAACCGGTAATTGTGGCTACACAGATGCTCCATTCGATGATTACGAATCCCCGTCCCACACGCGCTGAAGTAAGTGATGTTGCAAATGCAATTTATTCCCAGACAGATGCAGTGATGCTGAGCGGCGAAACTGCTAATGGAAAATATCCTGTTGAGGCTGTGAAGACCATGACAAAAGTCGCTCTTGAAGTTGAAGAAAACAAGGAAAAATTCCTCGATCTTCCTTCAGCCAATATTACAAGCGAGATCTCAGCCTACCTTGCAAAAGTTGCAGTAAAAACGTCCGTAAGGATAGGGGCAAAGGCTATTATTGCCGATACAACAGGCGGAAGAACAATCAAGGACATGGCTGCTTACAGGGGCTATAACCTGGTTCTTGCACAATGCTACCTGACAAGTACAATGAGAGAAC
>Ga0315295_10001325_pt1 | contig 21187 bp, 18 predicted proteins | sample YL17G14_0_MG_FD_204453 | JGI IMG/M metagenome (GOLD analysis project Ga0315295, IMG submission 204453) | Sediment microbial communities from Yellowstone Lake, YNP, Wyoming, USA - YL17G14_0 | ecosystem: Environmental > Aquatic > Freshwater > Lake > Sediment | place: USA: Wyoming | collected...
GGAGCTGGGGCGCGGTGATGCGCACCATCCCGTTCACCGTGCCCGACTTCGCCACCCTCAACCTCCCCCCGGTGGTCTCCACCATCGCGGACGCCCGCCGCGGCCTCGTCGTGGTGAGCGGCGCCACCGGCAACGGCAAGTCCACCACCATCGCCGCCATCATCAACCACATCATCCAGCAGGAGCGGCTCCACGTGGTGACGGTGGAGGACCCCATCGAGTTCATCTTCTCGTCGGGGCGCGGGCTCGTCATCCAGCGCGAGGTGGGTTCCGACACCGCCAGCTACTCCGACGCGCTGCGCGCCGCGCTCCGGCAGGACCCGGACGTGATCATGGTGGGCGAGCTCCGCGACCGGGAGTCGGCCGACATCTGCCTCAAGGCGGCCGAGACCGGCCACCTGGTCATCACCTCGCTCCACACCCCCGACGTGCCGCGCGCCATCGGGCGGCTGGTCGGGCTCTTCCCCTCCGACGAGCAGGAGACCGTCCGGGCCCGCCTCGCCGACAACCTCCAGGCGGTGGTCTCGCTGCGGCTCCTGCTCCGCGCCGACGCCGCCGGCCTCATCCCGGCGGTGGAGGCCCTGCTCGCCACGTCCACGGTGCGGGAGATGATCCGCGACGCAGCCCGGATCAAGGAGGTGAAGCCGTACATGGAGACGGCCGGCGCCGACCTGGGCATGCACTCCTTCGACCAGTATCTCTACAGGCTCCACGAGTCCCGCCGCATCTCCCTCGACACGGCGCTCGGAAACGCCACCAACCGCGCCGACCTGGAGCGACGCATCCTCATCGAGACCGGGGGCCGCCCCGCGTGACCGTCGCCGGGAACGGCCCGACGCGGATCCTGGTCGTGGGCTCGGACGCCGAGCTCGCGTCGGCGCTCCACGTTCACGCCGAGGGCTCGGGCTGGGCGCTCTACGTCTCCCCGGGGCCCGGCGATCTGGAGACGATGATCCGGGCCGTGGCTCCCCACCTCGTGGCGCTCGTGCTCCCGCCCTCTCCCGACGCCTCGTGGGGCGCGGCGCTGACCACCGCCCAGGGCGCCTCGCGGGTCGGCATCCGGGTGGTGATGGTGGCCCCGTCGCGCCAGGTGGTGGAGCCCCTCGCCGCGGTGGCCGGCGCCGAGCGGGCGCTGTCGCGCGCCGACGTCCTGGCGCGCCCGGGCCTCCTCGTCGAGCCGGGGCCGGCGCGCCCCGCGCCTCGCCCGTTCGAGCCGCTCCGCGCCCCGCCGATCATCGTGCCCCCGCCCGCCGCGCCGCCGCCCCCCCGGGCTGGTGCCGCCCCGATCGCCGAGCTCTCCCTGGCGGCGGCGGACGACGCGCCGCCGCGGGCGCCCCCGCGCCCCTCCCCCGACCTCATGGCCCTCATCGACGAGGAGCTGGTCGGGGAGCATCGCCGGCCGCCCATGAACGCGCGGGTCGAGGTGAGCGTGAGCCTGGTCTCGGAGCACAACTTCTACGTGGGCGTCACCCGGCGCATCGACTCGGGTGGCGTCTTCATCGCCACCTCCATGCCGCCCGCCGTGGGGACGCGGGTGCAGGTGCACCTCGGCCTCGCCGACGGGCGCAAGCTCGAGCTCGACGGGGAGGTGGCCTTCCTTCGCGCGAAGTCGGCCACCACGGGGCGGCAGCCAGCCGGATGCGGCGTCAAGCTCCACGGAGTCCCCGGATGGGCGGTGGACGCCATCGAGCGGTTCTTCCAGGCGCGCCTGCCCATCGCCTACGCGCCGTCGTAGCCACCTTCACGAATCGTCGCGCTAATCGTCGACCGCCCGGTCGGTGCGCCGCACGCCCAGCAGGTAGGGCTGGATGAACCCGTCCAGATCCCCGTCGAGGAGGTCGTCCACCTTGCCGGTCTCGATCCCGGTGCGGAGGTCCTTCACCAGCCGGTAGGGCTGGAGCACGTAGCTGCGGATCTGCGATCCGAAGTCGATGTCCTTCTTCTTGGCCTCCTCCAGGTCGCGGGCCGCTTGCCGCTTCCGCTCCTCGTGGTCGTAGAGGCGCGAGCGGAGGATCTTCCAGGCCACGCCCCGGTTCTTCTGCTGGCTTCGCTCGTTCTGCACCGCCACCACGATGCCGGTGGGGATGTGGGTGAGGCGAACGGCCGAGTCGGTCTTGTTCACCTTCTGGCCGCCCGCGCCCGAGGAGCGGTAGGTGTCGACCCGCACGTCGGCCTCCTTGATGTCGATGACGATGTCGTCGTCGATCTCGGGGGTGACGTCCACCGCGGCGAAGCTGGTCTGGCGGCGCGCCGCGGAGTCGAACGGGCTGATGCGGACCAGGCGGTGCACGCCCCGCTCGGCCTTGAGGAAGCCGTAGGCGTACTCGCCGCGGGCGATGAAGGACGCGCTGGAGATCCCGGCCTCCTCGCCGGCCACGAGGTCGGCCGGCTCGACCTCCCAGCCCTTCCGCTCGCAGTACCGCACGTACATCCGGTAGAGCATGGCCGCCCAGTCCATGGCCTCGACGCCGCCGGCGCCGCTCTTCACCTCGACGATGGCGTTGGCGGCGTCGTGGGCGCCGGAGAGCATGCGGCGGAACTCCAGCCGCTCGACCTGCCGCCCCACCTCGTCGGCGTGGGAGGCGGCCTCGGCCCGGGCCTCGTCGTCGCGCGCCTCCTCCGCCAGCTCGTCGAGGGCACGGGCGTCCAGCAACCTGGCGAAGGTCCGGTCGAAGTCGGCGGCGGCGGCCTCGAGCTGCGCCTTCTCCTTCAGGAGCGCCTGGGCCTTCTGGTTCTCCGTCCAGAAGCCGGGGTCCTCGGCCATGCGGGAGATCTCTGCCGCGCGGGAGCGCTTTCGCTCGACGTCAAAGCGACCCCCGGAGCGCCTCCAGACGTCGGTCGAGGTCGTTCAGTCGCTCTGCGGTCGGGGAGGGCATGGGGTCCGGTCACTCCTGGCCGTCCTGACGGGTCGGGCGCCGCAGCAGCGCTGCGCCGAGCATGAGGACCGAGGCGGCGACGCAGCCCCACGCGAAGAGGTCGCCGAATCTAGTGTAGGGCGTGCGCCCCCGCAAGATGGGCAGCTCTCCCAGGAGCAGCCGCGGGGGCTCGTCCGGGTCGGGCGCCAGCTCCGGATCGACCGGGCCGACCTCGAGGGCGCCCGGCGCCAGCTCCCCGGTGGGGTAGACGATGGCGCTCACGCCGGAGTAGGCCGGGCGCGCCACCGCCCTCCCCGTCTCCACCGCGCGCAAGCGCACGATGGAGAGGAACTGGTAGGGGCCCGAGGAGTAGCCGTACCAGGCGTCGTTGGTGGGGTTGACGAGGAAGTCGGCGCCCTGCAGGGCGAAGGCGCGCGTGACCTCGGGGAAGATGGCGTCGAAGCAGATCATCGGGGCGAAGGAGATCCGCCGGCCGCCGCTCTCGAAGGACATCACCTCCAGGCGGCCGCCGGCGGCCATCGGGGCCATGCTGGGCACCACCGAGCGGAGGAAGGGCAGCCAGTCGCGGAGCGGCACGTACTCGCCGAACGGGACCAGGTGGTGCTTCACGTAGCGGTCGAGGACCCGGAGGTCCGGGGCCAGGAGGAAGGCCGAGTTCTCCACCTGGGCGACGCGCCCCCCGGGCGAGGGCACCCAGCGAACGGTGGCGGCGCCGAGGAGGAGGTGGGCCTGCCGGAGCGGCTCGAGCTCCGGGGCCACCTCCTGGAGGTGCCCGAGCGACGGCGAGAGCGCCCACGGCCAGGCCGCCTCGGGCCAGGCCACGAAGGCGGCTCCCCGCGCGTCCGCCTCCCGGGTGAGCGGCCACATCCGGCCGATGATGCGGTCGGCGTACCGCTGCCCCTGGATCTTCACCGCCTGGCTCACGTTGGCCTGGACCAGGCCGATCTTCACCCAGGGTGCGGAAGCCATCTCGCGGCGGACCTGGGCGAGGCGCCAGGTCCCCCACGCCAGCGTGCCGGCCAGGACGAGCCCGGCCACCGCGGTGGCGCGCCATGGGCGCCGGACCGGCACTGGCCCCGGGGAGCGCCAGCTCCGCCACCAGGCCGCGGCCACGCCGTTCACGAGCACCACCAGGCCGGCCAGGGCGTAGACGCCGCCCAGCGCGGCCAGCTGGGCCACCGGCGCGTTGCGGACCTGGGTGTAGCCCAGGTTGGCCCAGGGGAAGCCGGTGAAGAGGTAGTTCCTGGAGAGCTCGGTGGCCACCCAGATCACCGGGAGGTTCACCCATTGTGGAATACCCGTCCGTCGATCCACCGTGAAGGATGCCCAGAAGGCGAGCGCCCAGTGGGCCGCCATGTAGAGCACCAGGGCCGACAGCCCCACGAAGGCCACGCCGGCGGAGAGGCCGCCGAAGGCCGTCATGGCGTGGCTCACCCAGTAGATGGCGGCGTAGAAGGCGGAGGCCCCGGCCACCAGGCCGAGCAGCGCGGCCTCCCCCGGTCCGGAGGCCGCCCGGAGCGCCAGCAGCGCGGGCACGAGCCCCACCCAGGCGAGCCACTCCAGCGCCCCGCCGGGGTCGACCTGCCGGAGCGACAGGCCGGGCACGACCAGCGGCAAGGCCAGGGTCTGCAGCAGTCCGCCCAGGGCGGCCAGCGCGAACCGTGAGGCCCGGCTCCTCATCGCCCCCCCGGCCGCCGGCCGAGCGCGTCGGCGACCATCCCGGACAGGCCCAGCAGCTCGCTCTCGACCCGGGCCATCTCGCGCGCCTCGGCTGGCCTCTGGTGATCGTGGCCGACGAGGTGGAGCAGTCCGTGGACGAGGTAGCGGTCGACCTCGGCGCCCACGCTCCGGCCAGCCCGGGTGGCGCGGCGCCGGGCGGTGTCGAGGGAGATGGCGAGGTCGCCCAGGTCGGGACCACGGACGCCCGGAAGGTGGGCCGGGAAGGAGAGCACGTCGGTGGCGTGGTCGACCGATCGCCAGCGGCGGTTGAGGGTCCGGATCCGGCCATCGGTGGTGAGGAGGATGGAGAGGGAGGACCCCGGGCGACCCAGCGCGGCGAGCAGCGCGCGCGCCCGGGCGCGGACGCGGCGCGAGAGAGCCGGGCCGGACGGGTGCTCGCTGCGCAGCTCGATGGTCACGGGCGGACGAGCTGGAGGGGCGCCGAGCGGTCCGGAGCCGGCGGCGCCTGCCCGCTCCCGGCCGAGCGGGCCCGGTAGACGAGATCGAGGGCTCTGGCCATGGCGCGCGCGATGGCGTCGAGGTTGCCGATGGTGAGCTCGCTCTCGTCGAGCTGCCCCTCGTCGACGATCTCGGCGATGCGACGCCGCACCAGGTGGAGCAGCTTCTCCGGGGTGGGCTCGGGCAGCTCGCGCGAGGAGGCCTCGCAGGCGTCCGCGATCATGACCAGGGCGGCCTCGCGAGTCTGCGGCCGCGGGCCGGCGTAGCGGAAGACGGGGTCGAGGTCGCCCTCGTCCTCGGCGGACCGGCGGTCCTTGGACCAGAAGAAGGAGACGAGGCGGGTCCCGTGGTGCTGCGCCACGATCTCCACCACCGCGCGCGGGAGCTTCCAGCGCCGCGCGACGGCGACGCCGTCGTCGACGTGGCGCCGCACCGTCGCCGCGCCCTCCTTGGGCGGCAGCTCGACCAGCCGGTTCTCGCCGCGGGTGTTCTCGATGAACGACGTGGGGTCCTTCCCCTTCCCCAGGTCGTGGTAGTGCGCACCCACCCGCGCCAGCAGCGCGTCGGCGCCGATGGCGTCGGCACCCGCCTCGGCCAGGGCGCCCGCCACCACCGAGTGGTGCCAGGTCCCGGGCGCCTGGACGATCAGCTCCTTCAGGGCCGGGTGGTTCAGGCTGGCCAGGTCGCGCAGCCGGATGTCGCTGGCCAGCCCCAGGAGCCGCTCGAGGAGCGGCACGACCGCGACCGCGACCAGCGGAAGGAGCACCGCCCCGGACAGGAAGGCGGCGCCCAGCGCCGTGGCGAGGTCGAGCGGGGGAAGCTCGAAGCGCGCCCGGCCGGCGAAGAGCCAGCCCGCTGCGACCAGGGTCGCCTGGAGGAATCCCACGGCCAGCCCGGCGCGCCAGACGTGGCGGCGGCGCTGCGCGCGCGCGAGCAGGAGCGCGGCGGCGACGGACGCCAGGGAAACTTGAAGACCCAGGACCACCGACGGCCCGCCCAGGAGGCCCACCGCTGCCCCCGCGGCGATGGCGAGCAGGACGCCCGCGGCCGGCGAGAGCAGCATGGCGGCCACCGCCGCTCCGGCCGGGACCGGCACGAGCAGCGAGAAGCTCTCGACTCCCAGTGGATGGATCTGGTCGTGGAGGAGGTCGGCGACGAACCCGCCGGCGGCCGAGGCCCCGAGCATGGCGAGGTAGAGGCCGGAGAGGAGCAGCGCGCCGCGCCGCCGCGGCCGGATGGACCCGCCCAGTCGCGCCGCCGCCGCCCACAGAACCACCAGCGAGATCCCGACGAGCACGCCGGCCCCGACCCGCATGGCGGCCCGGTCGAAGAGCTTGTTCTGCTCCTTCATGCCGCGCAGGACGGCCAGGTGGCGCCGCTCGATGCGCTCGCCGGCCGGGACCACCACCTCGCCTCGCCGGACCGGGATCACCACCGGCGCGACCCCGGCGGCGGCGACCTCCCGGCGCCTCTCGGTCTCGGCCTGGGAGAGCACGAGCGAGGGGCGAAGCAGGTCGGCGGCAACGGTGGCGATCGCGCCCCGCAGGCGCGGCGGGACGTCGGGAAGCGCGGCGGCCGACCGCTCCACGCTGGCGCGTGCGCCGGCGAGGTCCTCGAGGGACTGGAGGTCCCGGACGGTGCGCTCGCCGCGGATGGCGCCGGCCCGCACGTCCCGGACCCGGATGCCTCGCTCCCGGTCGGCGGCGAGCAGCGACCGGTCCTCGACCACCGGACCGGCCAGGCTTCGCCGCGTCAGCCCGACGATCGCCTCCTCGACGGGCTCGCCGAAGCGGGACTCGGCGAGCGCCGCGAAGCTCGGGTCGTCGACCCAGAGCTGGAGCCGCGACGCGAAATCGTCGCGGCTCGCGGCATGTGCCTTCGCCAGCTCGGCCTGGTCCGCGCGGGTCTCCTTCCGGCCCAGGCCCCGCCGCGCCGCCGCCTGCGCCTCGGTGGCGCGCATGAGCTGGAAGGCGCCGTGGACGCGGGCCGCGACCTCCTCCCCTGCCGAGAGGTCGTGGTCGAAGACGCGCGGCTCCTCGGACGCCACCTCGTCCCGACGCCGGCGCGTGCCCTCCTCGTCGGGGATGGCGAGGTCTCGGGTGGCCCGCAGGGTGGCCGGCGCCGGCAGCCCCAGTGCCTCCTCGCCCGGAACCTCGGGGGGGGAGCCCGGAATGGCCAGGAAGGCCGTGACCACGGCCGCGGTGGCGAGCAGCAGCGTGGCCCCGAGCCGCTCCGAAAGACGGAGGCGGGGTCGCGCAGCGGCGACTGGATCGTGTGGGTCCTGCACGAAGGCGGAGGGTCGCACCGGGGAGGCCGGTTGGCAAGCGCCCGAGGTCGACTGTGTCGCGGGTCGCCCCCAGGTCGACCCTTCGCTGGAACGAAGAGTCCTCCGATGGCGAATGCTGGCCCCGGCTATGTCGCGGCTTCCCGCGCGACCGGTCCCTTGCCTGCGTCACTCACGGTGACTTTGTCCATCCATTCGTCGCCGTGAACCTGGCGCGCGGCGAGCTGATTGTGAGCGCGACAGATCAATCTGCACCCGTTGCCTCCGGAATCGAGCGGCCACGGGCACTTCCCTTCGTCGCGGGAACACACCTCCGGCCGCACCGCGGCGGGGATATGGACGGACGCCGTCGGGCGGGAGACCTTCCGTGGCGCCTTGACGGCGCCCCGGCGTATTACCTGCTGTGCCAGCAGGAGGTCGAGCGCGGCGTCGATGACCTTCTCGGCCGAGGCTCCCGGTTGGGCGTGCCCCTGACCCTTCCGCGCGGCGTCGAGATTGTCGATGAACTGCTTCGAGACAGGTCACGTGAAGACGACGAAGGTCCTCGGTGAGCGGAACGACTTGCGTCGGGGCCGTGGGTGGCGGGAGCCGGGACGTGGCCCAGGTGGGATGGTTTTCAACCACATGAAACGCGACATTCATGTCGCACCGAGGTGACTTCGAAGTCACGGGCGGAGCCGTCACGACATCCCGCAGCGGCGGCTGCTCGACCAGCCGGATCGCGGCCGAGACCTCGGCGGCCTCGCGCCGGGAGAGGTGGAAGAATCGAAGCAGGATCGCGAGGGGGTTCTCCACTGTGAGCTCCTTCGCGAGTGCGACGATACCGGTCGGGCAAAGTCGACCGTCTCGCAGCGGCTGAACCACCTCGGGGAGCTTCTGGATGAGTCGCGCCGCGACCTTGGACCTTCGCGTCATTCAGCGAGGTGGCCTACCGCCGGCGCAGGTCTCGGGCGCCGGCTGCCAGGTCGGCGAGCGCCGCTGGGGGCCGCACAGCAGGTCGACCACCTGCGCCCGCTGCACGGCCAGAGCGGCGTCGACCCGCTTCAGGACGGCCTGGTAGTCGGGCCGGAGGAGCAGCCTGGAGAAGATCGGCAGCTCCAGGTCGGCGCGGCCGATGGGGGGGCGGGCAGGAGGCCGGAGACCAAAGCCACCGCCTCGTCGTCGCGGCGGTCATGGGCCGCCAGGCGCAGCCGGTGGATGTCGACGATGCGCGACGACACCCCTGCGCGCCGCATTCGATCGATCAGCGCCCCGGCTTGCTCCCGGTAGCCGTCTGCCTCGGCGGCCCGACCGGCCGACCGCGCGGCATCGGCCATGAGCAGCAGGATCCCCGGGTCAAGTCCCGTGCCGTGGCTGGCCTGGTGGCGAAGGGCGGCCAACGGGGCCGCCTCGCCGAAGAGCCCGGTTCGGTAGAGCGCGAGGAAGAGGTCGACCTGGACCTCTGGGTCGTCGGGGGCCTTCCGCGCAGCGGCCCGCGCCAGTTTCAGGGCCGCCGGGAAGTCGCCCAGCGCCAGGTAGACGTAAGCCTGCTCGCCCCGGGCGACGCCCATGGCCTCGTCGCGCAGGCCGAGGCTGGCCAGCGCTTCGACCAGGAACGGGATTTCCGTCTCACGCCCCTCCTGCAGGGCCGGCACCAGGTACCGCACCGCCCCGGCCTTGTCGCCGCGCTTCGCCGCAACCCGGCCGAGGGCCACGTGTCCCCAGGTCTCGTCGAGGCTCCGCAGGCGTTCCACGACAGGGCCGCTCTCGGCCTCGCGGCCGAAGAAGTTCAGCGCAAGCACCTGCTGGAGGAGGTTGTTCTTTGAGAGCGGATCGGAGCGAACCGCCTCTGCGGCGGCGGCCAGCAGTTGATCGTACCGGCCCAGATCCCAGAGCACGATCCTGCGCCAGTTCCGCACGTCGCCATCGTTCGGGCTGATCGCCAGGGCGCGCTCGTAGAGCTCGAGCGAGCGCTCGGGATGGAGGGCGTACTCCTCGAGGAAGCCGGCCGCACCAAGTGCCTTCGGGAGGTCGGGCGCCAGGGCCATCGCCTTATCCAGGAAGGACCTGGCCCGGGCGAGGGCCTCCGGCAGGGGCATGTCCCCGTAGAGGTTGCCGCTCTTGCCGAGCATCAACATGGCCACGGCCGCGTCGCCGTGGGCCACCGCAAAGCCCGGATCGAGCGCCACCGCCTTCTGGAAGATGACGTGGAGGCTACCCGATCGGAGAGCGCGGCGTCGCCTCGTACCCCTCGTACGCCTTCACCACCTCCTGCACGAGCGGGTGGCGGACCACGTCGACCTCGCTGAACGGGCAGAAGGCGATCCCCTCCACGTCCCGGAGCACCTTCTGGACCTCCCGCAGCCCGCTCATGCGCCCGCTCGGCAGGTCCACCTGCGTGACGTCGCCGGTGATCACCGCCCTCGAGCCGTAGCCGAGCCGGGTGAGGAACATCTTCATCTGCTCGCTGGTGGTGTTCTGCGCCTCGTCGAGGATGATGAAGGAGTCGTTGAGCGTGCGCCCCCGCATGAAGGCCAGGGGCGCCACCTCGATGCTGCCCCGCTCCATGAAGGCGGTGGCCTTCTCGTGGTCCACCATGTCGAAGAGCGCGTCGTGGAGCGGCCTGAGATAGGGATTCACCTTGTCGGCGATGTCCCCGGGCAGGAACCCCAGCCGCTCCCCGGCCTCCACCGCGGGCCGGGTCAGCACGATACGCTTCACTCGCCGTTCCACCAGGTGGGCCACCGCCATGGCCATGGCCAGGTAGGTCTTGCCGGTGCCGGCCGGCCCGATCCCGAAGACGATGTCGTTCTCGCGGATGGCCTGCACGTAGCGGCGCTGGCCCAGGTTCTTGGGCGTGATGATCCGGTGACGCGCGGTGACGTAGATGGTGTCGCTGAAGACCTCCCTCGGCGACTCGCCCTGGGCCACCAGCTTGGCGGCCTGGTCGACGTCCTCCAGGTAGAGCGGGTAGCCGCCGTCGACGAGCCCGTAGAGCTCCCGGATCACCCGCTCGGCCAGCGCGCGCGCCGCCGCGTCCCCGCCGGCGATCACGATCTGGTTCCCGCGCGACCCCAGCTGGACGCCGGTGCGCCGCTCGACGAGCTTCAGGTTCTCCTGGTGGGCACCGCACAGGACACGGACCTTGTCGTGGTCGGGGAACTCGATCCGCGTGGAACCCGTCGCTCCGGCTGCCTGGGACAATCGGCCTCCTCTCACTCCACCGGCGGAAGGAGGCGATACCCCTCGCCCAGGCGCCGGTAGGCGTATTCCTGCGCCCAGGGGTAGCGGAGGTCGCGCGGGCGAGCGAGCCCGGCCTCGACGAGGGCATCCAGGCTCTCCGGGTAGGCGCCCGTCTCGACACGGTAGACCTCGAGGGCCGATCGGAGCCGTTCGATCTGGTAGCGCGAGACGAAGCGCTCCCCCCGGTTGTCGTCGAGCGGGCGCAGCGCCGACGTGCCGACGCTGCCGGTGACGAGGATCACCAGCGCCGCCAGCGCCAGCGCGATGGCCACCGTGGCGGCGATCTGGGAGGCCCCACGTCGCACCCGGTCCCGCCAGCCGCGGGCGTAGGCCCCCACCTCGGCGGCGGGGGAGCGGCGCGACGGGACGACCGGTCGGAGCACCCCGAGGTTGACGAGGTTGAAGAGCGCCTTCGAGGCCTCGAACTCGCCCAGCCGGGACAGGTCGGTGATCCGCTCCACGGTGACGCCCGGGGTGGCCAGCTCGTAGGCCAGCCACTCGTTCTTCCCCAGGGCCGCCGACTCGCCGTCCCGGGCTCCCTTCCCCTCGGCGCGCGCCACGTCGGGGTCGAGCAGCTTGGCCCGCTCGAAGGTCATGGCGGTCGAGGTGATCTTGCGCCGGACGATGGGCCACTCGTCGATGAGCCGGTACCCCTCCATGAGCACCGACTCGCAGCGCAGCGGCGCCACGGTCTCCCGGTCGAAGGCCACCTCGCGCGGCTCGAAAGCGTAGGTCCCGGCCTTCCAGTGGAAGAGCTTGTAGAGGGTCTGGGTGGTCTGCAGCGAGGTCATCTCCCGCAACTGCTCCTTCGTCACCATCCCCAAGTCGACCAGGATGTCGCCCAGCCGCCGCAGGGTGCGCTTCTGGACGCCGAGCGCCTCGTCGAGCTGCTCCTGGGTGATGAGCGCGCCCCGGACAAGCAGGCTCCCCAGCTTGTCGCGGGCCTTGCGCCCGGCGTACCCCGCGCTCACCACCGAGCCATTCGACATGACCACGTGGATCTCGTCGGCTCGGTTGTGGAGGTGCAGCACGCCGCTCTTCGACTGCTGCCCGATGAGCTGGAGGATCTCGGCGATCCCGAAGTCCTTGAGGGTTCCGGTCAGGGCCATCGGATCACTCCGGCCGGGTGCGGCGGAAGGCGTCCCGCACCGCGAGACCGTAGAGCAGCGCGAAGAGCGGGACCGCCACGCCCAGGCGCAGAACCGCCGCGTAGGGGGAGTGCTGGGGAGGCGGGATGACGCCGTGCCAGAACCAGGCCACGAAGCCCAGGAAGAGCAGCGCGAAGATCACGAGGAATCCCAGCACGGGACGCCCGCCGACGACGTGGCCCGCACCGCCGCCGATCACGGCCAGCGCCCGCTCCGTGGTCCGGCGCAGGAGCTCGTGGCGCCGGACCTGCTGCTCCTTTCGCATGCGGTCTCGCGGCTCGACGGCGTTCTGGCGGAAGAAGACGTTCACGCACTGGCCGCAGCTGGCCGTGGCGGCCGGGTCGCAGCGCCGGCAGGCCGGGCGGCCGCACCGCTCGCAGGGCACCGACGGGGCGAGCCGGGGCGCGAGGAGCGCGATCAGCCACAGCGAGGCCGTCAGCGCGAGCGGAAGCGCGGGCCAGCCCCAGCGCGAGAGCGGGCCGGCCACCCGGCGGAGCGCTGCTTCCCCCACCGCCCGGGGCACGGTATCGCGCGCCGCGAACTCGGCCAGCCACTCCAGGGAGGGCAGCGCGTCCACCAGCCAGGCGTTGGCGCGGAAGTCATCGTCGGATCCGTTGCGCGCCAGGTAGCCGGCGTCGGCCTGCTGGGCCTTGCGTCGCGCCTCGGAGGACTGCCCCACCGCTGCGAGGCGCAGGTAGAGCTTGGAGAGGTCGTACTGGGCCGCCGCCAGCGTGGAGAGATCGCGCGCCCGATCGACGGCGGAGAGATAGGCGGTCTTCGCCCCCTCGATGTCCCCTTCCAGGAAGAGGACGTTGCCGAGATTCACCTGGGCCGCTGCGGAGCGAGGATCGGCGACCAGCGCGGCGTCGTACCAGCGCCGCGCCTCGCCGAGGTCGCCCTGCCGCTTGTGCCAGCGCCCGATGGCGAGCAGCGCCGGCGCCGGGAGCGACTCCCGCTCGGAGCGCGCCTTCACGTCGGCCACGAAGGCCGGCGTCGGCCAGGCGGTCTCGATCTCGTGGACGTCGTCGGCGATCGTGCCCTGCCAGGCGGTGATCCGCACCGCCTGCACCGTCAGCCAGGGAATGGCCACGAGCGCCAGCAGGGAGGCGGTGGCGGCCACCCTCTCCCAGCGCGAGAGGTAGGCCCAGGCGGCGAGCGCGCCCGCGAAGAGCAGGGCGAAGGGGCCGAGGCGGAACACGAAGGGCAGGGCCAGCAACGCCAGCGCGAGGGCCGTGGCCTGCCCCGGGGTTCCGGATCGCACCACCGGCAGGTGGCGGAAGTCGTGAAGAAAGAGGCGAAGCCGGGCGAGGAACAGGATGGCGATGGTGGCGGCGGCCGCCCCGAAGAGCGCGGCGATGCCGGCCCCGGTCACGTCGCCGAGGAGCGCGCGCGCCACGTGCGGGTCCCGGGCGGAGGCTGCCAGACCGGCGGCGGCGGCCGAGAGAGCCGGGACCGGGCGTGTCGGCTCGGCGGCGATGCGCGCACGGGCCAGCGCGAAGTGGGCCTCGGGAAGGTCCGGCGCGAAGGCGGCCGCCACGGTGGCGTGCTCCACCGCGTCCTCCACGGCGCGCGCACGGAGGGCACGCTCGGCCTCGCGCACCTCGGCGATCGCGTGCCAGGGGAGGCTCTGGATCCCCAGCTCGCGCATGGCATCGCGCATCGAGTGGGCAGCGGCGCGGCTGGCCGCGGCGTCCTGCTCGCGCACCGCCTTGCGGCGCGACTGCCACAGCTCGTCGAGCCGCGCCGCCGAGACGCGAACGGGCTCGATGGGGCGCTGGTGCCTTCGGAGCTCGGCGGGGGAGATGCTCACTCCGGGGACCGCGCCGGGCGGGGTGGCCGGCCCCGCGTCCTTCGGGCTCGGCGCAGCAACCGATGGCAGGAGGGGCTCGGGGGGGAGGGAGGGCTCGGGAACGGGTTCCCCGGACCGGACGCTCCTGGCCCTGGGCTCATCGGCGGGGAGCTCTCCCTCGACGAGCGACGGCGCCTGGACCTGCCCGCGCGCGAGGGCAGGCAGGAGAAGAGACGCAGCGATGGCGACGAATGCTCGGGCTCTCACGCGAGATTCCGATGCTAGCACGGGGTCTTCCGGGCTAGAAACCGGCGTCATGAGCCAAACCTCCCTGGCCGTCGAACGACTCATCGCCATCATGGCCCGCCTCCGGGGCCCGGACGGTTGCCCCTGGGACCGGGAGCAGACGCTCGAGACCCTCCGCCCCTACGTGCTCGAGGAGACCCACGAGGTCCTCGAGGCCATCGAGGAGGGAGACGCAGAGGCGCACAGGGAGGAGCTCGGCGATCTCCTGCTGCAGATCGTCTTCCAGGCTCGCATCGCCGAGGAGGAGGGGCGCTTCGACTTCGCCGGCGTGGCCGACGCCATCTCCGAGAAGCTGCTCTCCCGCCATCCCCACGTCTTCGGTGCGGGTGCCCGCAGCGCGGACGCTCGTCCCGCCCCGGACGCCCCGGGCGTGCGCGACGCGGAGGGCGTGCTCCGGCAGTGGGCCGCGCTGAAGAAGCAGGAGAACGAGGCCAAGGGGCGGGGGAAGAGCGTGCTCGAGGGCGTGCCGCGCGAGCTTCCCGGGCTGGCACGGGCCGAGAGGCTCACGGAGAAGGCGAGCCGGGTAGGCTTCGACTGGCCCGACGCGGCCGGCGCCCGCGCCAAGGTGTCGGAGGAGATCGGCGAGCTGGACCAGGCCATCGCCTCCGGCGACCCGGCTCACATCGAGGACGAGCTGGGGGACGTCCTCTTCGCGGTGGCCAACCTCGCCCGAAAACTGGGGATCCCGCCCGAGGAGGCGCTGCGGGGAGCCCTGGGCCGCTTCATCAGCCGATTCCACTTCGTCGAGGAGGCCCTGGAACGTCGGGGCGTGCCCCACGGCGCGGCGACGCTCGCCGAGATGGATCGCCTCTGGGAGGAAGCGAAGGCGGTTTTCGGCCAAAGTCCAAGGACTTCCTGACTCCTTGGAGGTCTTGCCGCCCTTCGTGGAAAGTCCGTGGACAAGCGGAAATTGCCGAAGGGGTGCGGCACCCTTGGGCCCTGGACTTCACACAATCGAAACATTCATGAGGTCTCTCCGCTTCAGTTGTTTCGGTATCTTGCGTGACCTCGCCCGCGGCGGATCCTGAACGGGGCTACCCGAGAGGGTTCACGAGGCCTGGAGAAACACCAATCGTGGATAACTCAGCGTGTCGAGGGCGGAGGAGGTCCTGCAAAACGCTTGACGTCTTGCGGGCTGGGCGATAGAAACCGCGGCCTTCGAGAACCCCAGGGGAGAAGCACACTTGGCCAATACCCGTTCCGCCCAGAAGCGCAACCGCCAGTCCGAGAAGCGCCGCGCCCGCAACCAGGGCGTCCGCACCCGGGTGAAGACCGCGGTCAAGAAGGTCCGCGAATCCCTCGAGCAGGGCGAGTTCTCGGCGACGCAGGCGGCGTTCCACGAGGCCGCCCGGGTGATCGACAGGGCCTCGTCGAAGGGGGTCGTTCACCGCAACACCGCCTCCAGGAAGATCTCGCGCCTCGCCAAGGCCGTCGCGAAGACCGCACCGGCGAAGTAGCTCAGGGCGCTTCGAAGCGCTCCACGATCTCGAGGGCGGCCTCGCCGGCCGCCTTTCGAAGCGCCAGCCGGCGCCTCCCCTCGGTGGCGATGGCGTCCACCTCGCCCAGGTAGTCCACCTCGCGCCGGACGCTCGCTGCGGCAGCATCCTTGCCGTCGACGACGAGCGTGGCCTGCACCTCGAAGACGAGCCGCCAGGTCCCGCCCTGCGTCGTCAGCGGCGCCGCGGAGACGCGGGTCACGGCGCCCTCGATGCGGGCCGGAGAGCCCTCTCCTCCCCCGGCCCCACGCCGCGCCAGCTCCTCGCGCAGCGCCGACGCCACCAGCGCTCCCGCCTCCGCATCGGCGGTGCGATTCGCGAAGGACGGGACGTGCACCCGTTCGGACCCGGGCGGCAGCCGGGAAGTCCCGGCCGTGGCCGAGTAGCCGCAGGCCGCCGAGGCGGCGACGAGCGACAGCGCGGCGGCGATCCCGATGGTCCTCATGTCACGACGAAGTTGATGAGGCGCCTGGGGACGAAGACCACCTTGCGGATCGTCTTGCCGGCCATGTGAGCCCGCACCCGAGGCTCCTGCTCGGCCAGCACCCGAACCTCGGCCTCCCCGGCCGCCGCCGGCACGGAAACCTCGCCGCGCAGCTTGCCGTTCACCTGCACCGCGATGCTCACCACGTCGGCCACCACCAGCGCCGGATCGAAGGCCGGCCAGGGCGCCTCGGCGAGCAGCTGGTCCCGCACCGGCGGCCCGAGCACCTCGTGCCAGAGCTCCTCGGCGAGGTGGGGCGCGAAGGGGGCGAGCAGCGCCGCCAGCGCCACCAGCGCCTCCTTCACCGCGGCCCTATCGGCGTCGGTGGCCGGATCGAGCGAGTAGAGCTCGTTCACGAGCTCCATGAGCGCCGCGATCGACGTGTTGAACTTGAGGTCGCCTTCCAGCTCCCCGGTGACCCGCTGGATGGTCCGGTGGGTCTTGCGCCGCAATTCCAGGAATGGGCCGGCGGCGTCGGCGAGCAACCGATCGGGCACGAGGAACGTGTCCTGCCGGGCGTGGAAGATGCGCCACACCCGCGACAGGAAGCGGAACATGCCGTCCACCTGCTCGTCGGACCAGTCGATGTCCTTCTCCGGCGGGGCGGCGAAGAGCATGAACATCCGCATGGTATCGGCGCCGAAGCGGTCGACGATCGGGCCGGGCTGCACCACGTTGCCCCAGCGCTTCGACATCTTCCGTCCGTCGGGCCCGTTCACGATGCCCTGGGTGACGAGGCGCCTGACCGGCTCCTTCTCGAACACCAGGCCGAGCTGCTCCATCACCCGGTGCCAGAACCGGAAGTAGAGCAGGTGCATGACCGCGTGCTCCGGTCCGCCCACGTAGACGTCCACCGGCAGCCAGCGCCGCGCCTCGTCCTGCGCGAAGGGGCGCCCGGCGTCGCGCGGCGAGAGGTAGCGCGCGTAGTACCAGGACGAGTCCACGAAGGTGTCCATGGTCTCGGTCTCGCGCCTGGCGGGCTTCCCGCACCTCGGGCAGGTGGTGTTCACGAAGGCCGCCACCTTGGCCAGCGGCGGCTCGCCGGTGCCGGTGATGATGGCCTCGGGCGGCAGCGTCACCGGCAGCTGATCGTCCGGAACGGGCACGGCTCCGTGGTCCGCACAGTAGACGATGGGGATGGGCGTGCCCCAGTAGCGCTGCCGGCTGAAGCCCCAGTCGCGCAGGTGGTACTTCACCGACGGCTCGCCGAAGCCCTTCTCCCTCGCGAGCGACGACATGCGGAGGCGGGCCTCGGCGCTTGGCAGCCCGGTGAAGGGGCCCGAGTCGACGAGCACGCCGTCCTCGGTGAAGGCCTTCTCGAGCGCCTCGCCGGTGGTCAGGCGCGGCCCCTCGGCCGGCTGGATGACCACCTTCACCGGGAGGCCGTACTTCCGGGCGAACTCGAGGTCGCGCTGGTCGTGGGCCGGCACGCTCATCACCGCGCCGGTGCCGTATCCGGCCAGCACGAAGTTGGCGATCCAGACCGGGACCCTCCGTCCGCCGTAGGGATCCACGGCGTGGGCTCCGGTGAAGACCCCCTCCTTGGTCGCCGCCTCGCCGGTGCGCTCGGCGGGGTCCATCCTCGCCATGCGCTCGGCGAAGGCGGACACGTCGGCGCGCCGCTCCGGCGTGGTGACGCGCGCGGTGAGCGGATGCTCCGGCGCGAGCACCACGTAGGTGCAGCCGAAGATGGTGTCCACGCGCGTGGTGAAGACGCGGATGCGCTCGGAGGAGCCCTCGACGGCGAAGTCGACCTCGGCGCCCTGGCTGCGCCCGATCCAGTTGCGCTGCATGGTGATGATGCGCTCGGGCCACTCGCGCAGCCCGTCGAGCCCGTCGAGCAGGTCGTCGGCGTAGTCGGTGATCCGGAAGGCCCACTCCGGGATCACCTTCTCGACCACCGGCGAGCTGCAGCGCTCGCACAGGTTGTCGTCCACCACCTGCTCGTTGGCGATGACGGTCTGGCAGCCGGTGCACCAGTTGGCCTTGCCCTGGCGCCGGTGGACGATTCCCTTCTCGAGCATGCGCAGGAAGAACCACTGGTTCCAGCGGTAGTACTCGGGGTCACAGGTGGCGAACTCGCGGCTCCAGTCGAAGGCGAAGCCCACCCGCTTCATGTCCGCGCGGAAGGCGTCGATGTTCTCGCGGGTGCGCTCGGCGGGATGGCGCCCGTCCTTCAGCGCCGCGTTCTCGGCCGGCAGCCCGAGCGCGTCGAAGCCCATGGGATGGAGCACGTCGTAGCCGCGCATGCGCAGCAGGCGGGCCAGGGCGTCACCGATGGTGTAGACGCGGGCGTGCCCCATGTGCATGGCGCCCGACGGGTACGGGAACATCTCGAGCACGTAGCGCTTCTCCGCGCCGGGGCGGCGGCCGGCGCGGAACACGCCCTCGTCGTCCCAGCGCTTCTGCCAGCGCGGCTCGATCGACTTCGGCTCGTATCGCTCGTTCATGGAAGGCATGGAAGCCCGCGATAGTACCGCGGACCGGCGATTTTGCACCTGCGCGATCGACCGGGCCCCGGGGTATATTGCGCGCCTCCCTCGACCCTGGAGGACCGCCAGATGCCCGAGAACGTCTACGTCGCCGACATCGCGCAGCACGAGGGGAAAGAGGTCACCCTCCGCGGCTGGCTCCACAACCGCCGCTCGTCGGGAAAGCTCCACTTCCTCCAGGTCCGCGATGGCACCGGCACCATCCAGTGCGTGGTCTTCAAGGGCAACGTGACGCCCGATGCCTTCACCGAGGCCGACCACCTCCCCCAGGAGACCTCGGTGGCCGTCACCGGCCTCGTCAAGAAGGAGCCCCGTTCCCCCATCGGCTTCGAGATCGACGTGAAGGGGCTGGAGGTGGTGGCCCGGCCGACCCGGGAGTTCCCCATCGGCCACAAGGAGCACGGCGTGGCGTTCCTCATGGAGCAGCGCCACCTCTGGCTGCGCTCCCCGCGCCAGAACGTGATCCTGAGGGTCCGCCACACCGTCGAGAAGGCCATCCGCGACTTCTTCGACTCCCGGGGGTTCACGCTGGTGGACGGGCCGATATTCACTCCTAGTGCGTGCGAGGGGACGAGCTCGCTCTTCGAGGTCCCCTACTTCGACCTGGGCAAGGCCTACCTGACCCAGTCCGGCCAGCTCTACATGGAGGCGGCCGCCATGGCCCTCGGCAAGGTCTACTCCTTCGGGCCGACCTTCCGCGCCGAGAAGTCGAAGACCCGCCGCCACCTCACCGAGTTCTGGATGGTCGAGCCCGAGGTGGCCTTCCTGGATCTGGACGGCGACATGCAGCTCATGGAGGAGTTCGTCTCCTCCGTCGTGCAGACCGCCCTCTCCAGGCACCGCGACGAGCTGGTGCGGGTGCTCGAGCGCGACGTGTCGAAGCTCGAATCGGTGAAGCCCCCCTTCCCCCGGATCACCTACACCGAGGCGGTGGAGGTGATCCGCCGGGCCCAGGCGGCCCAGCGCGCCGCGCTCCCCGTCGCCGAGGCCGAGAAGCTTCCGCCCATGATGGTCTGGGGAGACGACATCGGCGGCGACGAGGAGACGCTGGTGGCGAGCAGCTACGACCGCCCGGTCATGGTCCACCGCTATCCGGCGCTCATGAAGGCCTTCTACTTCAAGAAGGACCCGCAGGACCCCCAGGTGGCCCTGGGCTGCGACGTGCTGGCTCCCGAGGGCTACGGCGAGATCATCGGCGGCGGGCAGCGCGAGGACGACCTCGAGACGCTCGAGAAGGCCATCGAGCACCACCAGCTGCCGAGGGAGGCCTTCGAGTGGTACCTCGACCTCCGCCGCTACGGCACCGTGCCCCACTCCGGCTTCGGCATGGGCGTGGAGCGCTGCGTGGCCTGGATCTGCGGGCTCCACCACGTCCGGGAGACCATCCCGTTCGCCCGCATGACCGAGCGGATCACCCCGTAGGCGCGGCCAGCCGGGCGACCTCGATCGCGATCCCCATGTCCCGGGCCACGGTCTCCAGGACTGCCGGGAGCGCGCGGGCGTCGCCGAGCAGGACCTGGCGCGCGAAGCCGGCCCCCTCCGCGGCCTCGAGCCAGGCGCCCACCATGGCCGGGAGCGGCTGGGCCGGAGGCAGGGAGAGGGCCACCGAGCGACCCCCGGCCCGGCGCAGCGCCTCGCAGGCGTGCCGGACCGCCAGGGCCGCCGAGCGGGGCGACGGCTCGTCGAGGCCGAAGAGGAACACGCGGGTGGCGCGGAGGCGCCCGCCGGCCGGCAGGAGGAGTGCCTCCCCGTGCTCGGGCGTCACCGTGCCCGCCAGGATGGCCCGGGACACGGCCCCGGCGAGGCGCCAGTCGACGAGCGCGGCCAGCCCGGTGAGCGGCCGCTCGGCCCCGACGAAGGCGGCGAGCGAGTCGACCTCGAGCGCATCGAGGGACGAGAGCGACAGGTCGGCGACCTCGACTCGCTGCCTCACCGGGCCGGTCCGTCTCCGCGCCGCTCCGCGGGCAGGCTCCCGGCGATGCGGTCGAGCAGGCCGTTCACGAAGGAGGCCGAGTTCTCGCTGCCGTACTTCTTGCCGAGCTCGATGGCCTCGTTGATGCAGACCTTCACCGGCACGTCGAGGCGCCAGCGCAGCTCGAACACCGCCAGGCGCAGCACGTTGCGGTCCACCTTGGCCATCCGGTCCATCCGCCAGTTGGTGGACACCTGCTCGATGATCTCGTCGATCTCGCGCCGGTGCTGGGCCACGCCACGGACCAGCTCCTCGGCCCCGGCCCGCACCTCTCGCTCCACCGGCTCGAAGCTCGGCCAGAAGCGGGCCAGCGCCTCGTCGAGGTCGGTGGCCGCCACGTCGATCTGGTAGAGCGCCTGCAGGGCGCGCTCCCGGGCCTTGGTGCGTCGGGTGTGGGACATGTCCGCCCTATTTCTTCGCGGCGATGGCGCGGAACAGGTTGGCCTGCTCGATGGCGGCCACCGCCGCCTCGGCCCCCTTGTTCCCGCCCTTCACGCCGGCGCGCTCCAGCGCCTGCTCCATCGTGTCGCAGGTGAGGACGCCGAAGCCCACGGCGCACTCGGCCTCCATCGAGACCTGGGCCACGCCCTTCGACACCTCGCTGGCCACGTACTCGAAGTGCGGGGTGCCCCCGCGGATCACGGCGCCGAGGGCCACCGCCGCGTCGTAGCGGTTGCTCCGGGCCACCCGGCGCATCACCGCCGGGATCTCGAAGGTCCCCGGACACCGGTAGACGTCCACCTTGCCCTCGTCCACGCCGTGGCGGCGCAGCGAGTCGAGGGCGCCGGCGAGGAGCTGCTCGGTGACCAGCGAGTTGAAGCGAGAGACCACGATCGCGAAGCGCAGACCCTGGCCGACCAGGTTTCCCTCGTGGACGTTCATGTCCTTCCTCCCTTGGCCGCGCGGCGCGCGACCTTTCCCTTCCGGACGCGCTCCGGAG
>Ga0315295_10001326_pt1 | contig 21177 bp, 18 predicted proteins | sample YL17G14_0_MG_FD_204453 | JGI IMG/M metagenome (GOLD analysis project Ga0315295, IMG submission 204453) | Sediment microbial communities from Yellowstone Lake, YNP, Wyoming, USA - YL17G14_0 | ecosystem: Environmental > Aquatic > Freshwater > Lake > Sediment | place: USA: Wyoming | collected...
GCCCCCCCGCTCCCGCGGCCCGCCCCGGGGGGCCGGGCCCCGGGGCGAGAGCAGGGGAACAGGGGAGCAGGTGAACAGGAGAGAAGTAGGAGGGGAGGAAAGATGGATTCCCGGCGAGCGGGACTCCTGGTGGGAGGACGGTCATTGTAGGGCGGGGCGAGGGGGCCACGGGCCGGCGCCCGTGGTTATAATTCAGTCAACGGGCCGGCGCCCGTGTCAGGGGGGCCACGGGGCGCGATTGGCCAGGGATTGCCGGGTCGGCGGTGCGGCGCGAGAGCAGGAGAACAGGGGAGCAGGGGAGCAGGAGAAAGAAAAGGGATGGACGGGAGGGCGGGGACGGGGGTAGGATACCTGTGTGCGTGCGGACACGCACAGGCAGGGCGGGACAGGTGGAGTCTGAGGAATCGTCGGAAGCGGGCGGGCAGGGCTGGGGGCGTGGAGGCGCGCCGAAGGCCCGCGCGGACCGGTGTTAAGGATTAACTTAAGGGCTGACCCCGAAGACCCCGCAGCGGTCAGACTTGTTACCGCGAGGGGGTTCCTTGCTGTAGCCGCAGTTCGGCCGGATTGCATTGTTGTTACGCAGATGGCAAGCTCGCCACATTTCATGTAGATGCTATTTCTCCTGCCATTGGAGGTGGTGGTGGTGAATGCAGATGCGGTATATGCAGATTGGTTGCTCATACGATCATTGATGTTCCTGGTTTTGGAAGTTAGCAACGGAGGCAGATTGAAGATTAGAATTTATCATACGAGAACGATGTTTTGGACTTATCTGGTTTGGGCAATTCTGAGCTTGTTGGCTGCTGTCTTGCTATGCATACGAAGCAACTGCCCATTAGCACGTCTGCCGTTGGTTTGGGTAGGCATACACTATGCTCCTTGGAAGATTTTTCAACTCGATTTCTATTTGGTCACAGGGCTGGCAGCATTATCTGTGATATCTGGCCTTTTAATAAAAGGGCGCTGGGCCCGTATTCTGGTAATCATAGGTATCAGCATTTGGTTTCTTTGGGGGATGTGTATCGTTGGGATGGAGGTATAATGTCAAGAGGGGAAGAAGGGGTCAGGTACATTTTGTGGGGTCATTCGGGGTCTGTGTCCTTCGGGGTCAGCCCATGAGTTGAGCGTTAGCGCCGGCCCGCGCGGTCCTTGGGCGCGCCTCCACGCCCGCCGCGCGCGCCGCGACCTGATTCCTGGCGAGGTCGCCCGCGGCTTCGCCTTCCTCTACCATCCCCAGTTCTTCCACCTCAAAGGACCCCCACCGACCCCCTGTCGTCTCCGTCGTCCATGCGGAAGATCATCTCTGAACGCCTGCCGGCCACCCGAAAGACCTCCTCAATGCGGCGCAAATCTCCCGCTGGTTTCCCTAAAAAAGCGTTTACTCACGCCAGGTTTCCGCTAAAATGCACTGGGAAAGAACCTAAAAGAAATTTGCCAGTTTTTCGGGCCGCCCAGATTGACCGCCTGACTATGGCAGCGAAACGCTATCGCCGATAAGATATTATTAAAACAGGACTTGCGGGCGTAATTCAGTGGTAGAATGCCAGCTTCCCAAGCTGGACGTCGTCGGTTCGAATCCGATCGCCCGCTTTCATGTCAGGAACTGTCAGGACGCGACAGCCGGCGCCTTCCGGCGACAGCGTTCCCGAAGTCGCGACCCGTCAAAGCCTTGCGCGACAGCCTCCGTTCGCGGCCGGTCGTGCCAACAGGTGACAATCGCGTCGTTTCCCGCCCGTGGTGGACTGCCGTATGGCACCGAGTTGGTCACCTTTCCGGAAAGAGGGCACCGAGTTGGTCACCCAGAACGGCGCATGTTTCATCGCCAAATTGGAGCGTTTGATGCGGTGGGGGATGCGGTGCGGCGCGGTGAGGGCTGCTGCCGGATGACGATGGATGGGCGGGAGCGCTCTGCTTCGAGGGGTGGGGTGAATCAGAACGTCGGCAGCGCGGCCACGGCGCCGGCGGTGTCGGCGAGGTCGAGGTGGGTGTAGGTGTTCATGGTCAGGCGAATATCGCTGTGACGCATGAGCTTCTGAGCCACGCTGGGGGTGACGCCCTTGCGGGCCAAGAGCGTGGCGAAGGTGTGGCGCAGGCCGTGAACGTCCACGGTGCGGCCCTGGGCGTCGCGTTTGGCGATCCCGGCGGCGGCGAGGTCGAGGTTGAACGTCCGCAGAAAGTTGCGGCCGAGGTGGAACAGGCGGGCGTCCGGGGGCGTTTGGCCACCACCGGCCAGGCGTGCGACGTGCCGGCGAAGGTCGTCGGCCAGGTCGCCGCGCAAGGGCAGCGTGGCCGCTCGGCCGCTCTTGGCATGCTTGCCTTCGACCTGAACGTAGGGGTTGTTCTCGTCGAGGCGGATGGCATTGACGGTCAGCGCAGCCACTTCGCTGCGTCGCAGGCCGGTGAGCATCATGAACTTGTAGATGAGCGCCCTCTCTTGGCCGAGACGTTCGAGTCGCCGCCGCTCCTGGTCGCCGACCTTGGCCAGCGGCTTGCCCTTGTTCTTGCCCCGGCGAATGGCGAGGGCCTCGCGTAGCGGCCTTTCCCGCGCCGTCTGGAGCAGCCGGGCGATCTCGTCCTCCGTCAGCGGCCGTCGCTTCCGCGTCGGTTCTGATTCCTCGGCCTTGGGCAGCCCGGCCAGCGGGTTGGCCGGCAATCGTCCCTCCGAGACGCACCAGTTGCAGAACGCGATGATCGCGGCCCGGTGCATGTTGATGGTCCGAGCCGCCAGCGGCTGGGACTGGGGGTCGTCGGCATCTCGCGGAGTCTGAATGAGCTTGTTCATCCACCGCTGAAGGGTCTGGCGATTGATGTCCTTGAGCCGGTCGAATCGGCACTCTCGAAATACCCGGTCGAGGTGCTCGCGCACGTGGCCGACATGCTTGGGCGAGATCCGCCGGCCACGGATGGTCTTGACGGCCAGTTGGGCCAGATAGTCTTTCGCCTGCCGGCCGATGGGCGCTTCAAGCTGGCCGGAGGCGGTCATCTCGTCGTGGCTCATCACGCCGGCCCTGACCCTATCCACGCCGGCCAGGATGTCCGCGAGCACCTTCTCCGCCGCTTGCTTGTCTCGGCAACCGGTGGACTCGCGGCACATCCTTCCGTCGGCGTCGCGATACCGGACGTACCAGCAATCCGAGACGAACCGGACGTGTTGCTCGTCCAGCACCTCGGCGGTGCGGAACTGGCCCTTGCCGCTTTCCCAGCGGGCCAGTTTCTGACCCCGACGGGTGATGATCTCCGCCCCCTCGGGCATGGGTATCGGGTACTTTTTCTTGTAGATCGCGGCCATGTCTATCCTCGTGTCTTCGGGTTACCGTTTCCCCGGGACACAGGGCCGCCCTTGGCGGAAAGGCTCAAGGCAATTCCTCCGCATTTCGGCGGAAGTCTCATCGGCCGAACGGTTTACGACATGGCTGACACCCTTGGGCGATCCACGTCTGGATGACGGTTGGATTCCATCGCGACAGGCTGCCCAGTCGGTACGGCGGTGGGACTCGCCCGACATCGACCAAACGGTAGACCGTTCTTGGCGAGCATCCCAGGATCGCCGACAACTCGCGAACGCCGATCATCCTGACCGGGCTTTGGGTATCGTCAGTTCTGGGAGTTTCCATGTTCTCTCACAAGCGGACGTGAATCCGATGCCCAACGATGTCAGACCTCTGCCTCCATAGTAGGTATGGTCATGGGCCAGCATCGGTCTGCCAGATGCGTTGCCCACATTGGGTTAGTTATGCCGTCCGCCAGCGCCGATGTCCGGGTACGGGGCCTGAACATGCCCCTGATCCACGAGGCGCCGGCGTGCCCCGTGAAGCTGGGCGAGGAACACCGGCGCTGCTCCGGGTAAGCAATGTAACTGACGCCTGCCCGCCTCCTGCGGACAAGCTACCGCACGATGGGCATAGCTAACCCAATGGGACACCGTACGATGTCCGTTGGGAGCCGATGCCCAGGCGAGAGCGTGACGGTCCGAATGAGGCTGCCGCAAGCCAGCAAGCACGCAACACCTTGTTCCGCAGAATCTTTCGAATCTTCGGCGAATTGCCCTGATCGGCCCGATGGGTCGCGGCTTAGTGTGCCTGTTGTGCCTGCCGCTGGTCATGAACGGGTGCGACCCGATCCACGAGCGGATGCTGCGGCCGCTGGTGGCGGTGGTGGATTAGCGAAAGCAGCGACGCCTATGGGCAGAATGCCGTCAGACGTGTCAGGAGGTCGGGTTGGCGGCCCGTGGCTCGGCCGATCGCTTGCCTACCCCGTCAACGTCGGGTAGAGTGGCGGTCAAGAAGGTGAGATTGATGAAGCAGGAAGCTTCCTGATGGGACTCACGCGAGAAAAAACACACGGCATTCACTATACGCCGACGGACTTGGCGGCCTTTCTGGCTGAGCAGATAGCCAAGCGGCTGCCCGCGGCCCGCCGGGAGTTGACCGTTCTGGACCCCGCGTGCGGTGACGGGGAGCTGCTGGAGGCATTGGTCCGCGTCTTGCCGGAGGCGGTCCGCCAACGGATCAGCTTGGTTGGCTACGATACAGACCGTGGCGCCGTGCTCGAAGCCTCTCGCAACCTGTCGACCTTGGAGGTCAAGGCGGTCGATGTCTCCGTGGCGGACTTTCTGTCTCTGGCCGCCGTCGATCCTGCAGTCAACGGCGGCTTGTTCGGCCAGAATGTCACCGAACCCTCCATTCGTGCGGATGTGATCATCTCCAATCCGCCCTATGTGCGCACTCAGGTCATGGGGGCTGAACAGGCGCAGCGGCTGGCGAAGCGATTTGGCCTTTCCGGGCGGGTTGACCTGTATCACGCGTTCACGATGGCGATGCTGAGCGTCCTGGCCCCAGAAGGCATCATTGGGCTTCTCACGTCGAACCGCTTTCTGGTGACCAGGGCTGGCGCCTCCATGCGGAGATTGCTGCATGATCGGCTCGACCTGCTGGCAATCTTTGACTTGGGGGACACCAAACTCTTCGAGGCGGCGGTCCTGCCGGCGATTATGATCGGCAGGAATGCACCCGGCGGGAGGTCCGATTCGTGCGACTTCACCCGGGTCTACCAGGCTGCAACCGATGCCTCCGACTCGGCGGGCGCAGCGGAATGCCCATCGGTTCTCGACGCGCTGCGGGGCGGGCTTGAAGGAACAGTCAGGGCGTCGGCCGGCCTGTACAGGATCGACAAGGGCTCGCTGTCGCTCAGTGCGGATGGGACCGAGCCATGGTTCATGACTTCCGGTCAGGTAGACACTTGGGTGGGCGCGGCGTCCAGCAGAACCTTCTGCCGCTTCGGCGATGTTGCTGAAATCCGGGTGGGCATAAAGACGACGGCGGACGCCGTGTTCATACGGGATGATTGGGAGGCCTTGGATGATAACTGCCGGCCTGAAGAATGCCTGCTGCATCCGCTGCTGACCCATCATGTCGCACGGCGGTGGCAACTGCCGCAGGGCTCCTTCACTGTACACAAGCGCGTCCTGTACCCGCATCAGACCCGCGTAGGACGGCGCTGTACCATCAAGCTGGATGATTATCCTCGCGCCAGAGAGTACCTGGAGAGCTATCGCGCCAGGCTGGAGGGTCGAACTTACGTCATTGATTCTGGCCGGAAGTGGTACGAGATATGGGTGCCGCACGACCCCTCCGACTGGGCGAAGCCCAAGGTTGTCTGCCCCGACATCTCCGTCAAGCCATGTTTCTTTCTGGACCGGCAGTGCCGGATCGTAAACGGCGATTGCTACTGGATGACGCTGCGGCCCGGCTTGACCGAAGACTGGCTTCTCCTAATCCTTGCCGTCGCAAACTCGACGTTCATCGAGCGATTCTATGATACGAAGTTCCACAACAAACTGTACGCTGGGCGCCGGCGGTTCATCACGCAGTATGTCAGGGAGTTCCCCCTGCCGAACCTCGCCTTCGCGCCGGCGCAGCAGATCATCGACCTGGTGCGCCAGATGCTGAATGCGGCCGAAGGACCGGATCAAGCCAAGCTGGAAGCCCGCTTGGACAGCAAGGTTTGGTGCGCCTTCGGCTTGGAGCCGGAAATTGTCCTGCGGTGACAGCAAACTGCCGGGTTCGTCGCGCCGGCACTCGGGGCTTCAGGCAAAGAAGCCCTTCGGCAGGGGAATCTGAATCTTCCTGTTTACGACCTTTCCCTCAAAGCGGCGAAAGAACGTAAAGAAGTCCGCACCCGTGGACAGGACCAAGTGGTCCACCATGACTGAGCCGTCTTTAATGCGGCCGTAGAAGACGGCGTACCTGACATCGCAATGCCGGTAAGCGGGTTGGTCTGCGAGGTGTTCCGTGCTGTCAGGGCTGATCAGCCCCAGGTCGATGGTCGGAGACGTCTGAAACTTCACCTCGAGCAGCTGGTCCGGCATGTCGGGAAACTGCCCTGAATCATGGTAGCTGTTTTCGGCAAAAAGCTTGCAGACCATCTGGTGCACCAGCGAACCCCGGTTCCGCTCCTGGTCGACGCCGGGGTCATGAAAGGATTTCCCGACCAGCCCTGACAGCGCCTTGCAGAGATCAGCGAGCGGCAGCAGCTTTGCGCCCCTAGCAATGGCGTTCTTCACGGCGGCCGTGTCTCCGCGTGAAACAAGCACCGACTCAGTGACGGGGACGGCGCTCTTGGCCTGGTACTTCTGAGTGAGCGTGCCGGTCGTGTCCAGGAGGGCCAGCGCCTCGCCGGAAATCACCTTCACGGCGGTCACGACCTGGCTCTCGTCCACCCGGATTACCACATACCGCCGCGACGGGGAAACGTCCTCGTTCCATATCTGGAGGTTGTTGGCCTTTTGCACGTAGGTGTCGAAGTCTTGGCCGGGGAAGCGCGGCTTGACCTTCTTGAAGGTAGCTGGAATAGGATAACCAAGGGTCTCGCACACACGGCTCTTCATCACCTTTGACCGTGTCCGTAGCGGATAGGTCAGACTAAGGCCCACGAGTTTCCTGCTGAGGACAGCCTGCAGTTCCTCGGTTCTCAGGTACAGGTCGGGCCGGGAATCGAGGCAGTCGTAAATCGTCAGCCCGGAGCCCCGGATGGCCCGGACGACTGAGCTGGCCGATCGCTTCCGGTCTGAATTCATATCGGTGTTCCGATAAGCAGTCACGCTGGCAGCACTTTGCGTTGCTGCGGGCATGCATGAAAGCTACCACATCGATGTGGGATGCACAATGCGCCGCCGATAGGCAGGTGTGCGAGATCAGGGCGCAGATACTGGCGGGGCCCCGGCGTGCAGGCTGGCCGCCGAGCCGCAGGGCGTGAGGCGGCAAAGGACGTGGTCAAGAGAGCGTGGATTCCCGGTCATAATGGCTTACGATAGTGCGACTTAGGAAATTCTTCGCCAGCGCTATTGAGTGCTCGCAGCTGTCCGCGTACACTGAACACCAAACAGGCGAGATTCGGGCATGATGGCCAAACAGGACAAGCTGTTCGGACAAATCCTCCGCGAGAAGCGGATGACCAAAGGGTACAGCCTGCGGAAGTTCGCTGAGTTGATCGGCGTCAGTCCGACGTACCTGTCGCAGGTGGAGCAGGGCAACGTGGACCCGCCCACGGCGGAGCGGGTGCGTAACATCGCCGAGATTCTGGGCGAGAACGCAGATGAGTGGATTGGCCTCGCCGGCCGCGTGCCGGACGACCTGTCGAAGATCATCCAGGACAAGCCCAAGCAGATGCCTGAGCTCCTTCGGGAGGTCACGGGCCTGACGTCCGAGCAGGTCCAGCAGTTGATCGAGAGGGCCCGCAAGTTCAAGGGGGGTGGGACGGGAAAGAATGAAGCGTAGGCTCGCAGCGCCACGTTCGGAGGCGCCGTTTCTGCGGAAGTCGGAGATAGCGGCCGAGGCGGCGGTGCTGCTGGCCGAGTACGGCCAGCAACACGGCGAGCTGACCGCGCCCCCGGTGCCCATCGACAACATCATCGAGTTGCACCTGGGGCTGACCTTCGAGGTCAAGGACATGCGCCAGTTGTTCCAGGTGGCCGACGTGCACGGCGCCCTGTGGATCAAGGACCGGATCGTCGGCGTGGACCAGAGCCTGGATCCGTCCCTGTTCCCGAACAAGCGCGGGCGCTACCATTTCACGCTGGCGCACGAGACGGGGCACTGGCGCCTCCACCGCAACCACTACCTCCGGTGCGCGGCGCAGGGACAACTATTCGAGGCGCCGGACAAGCCGGCCTACGTCTGCCGCTCCGGCGATTCGAAGAAACCAATTGAATGGCAGGCGGATTTTTTCGGGGCGAACCTGCTCATGCCCCGGCCGATGGTCGTCTCCGCCTGGGAGGTCTGGCGCGGCGGTCCGCGGGCGGTGGCACTGGACGACATCCGCGATCCGCAGGTCGCCCGGGCCAATGGCTGCAGCGACGAGGAGATAATGGAGGATTTCTGCCGGCCGCTGGCCGAGCAGTTCCAGGTGTCGGGGCAGGCGATGCGGATTCGCCTGGAGGAGCTTGAGCTACTGCTGCGGGAGAAGCGCAATACACTGTTCTGAGCAGCTTTTTTTATTTGGGCCTGACGTTTACTGTTTATGGCACATGGACAGATTTAAGTAAGGAGCATTTGGTCATGGCGAAGCAGTTTGATCCGAAGAAGGTGCTGAAAGATGTTTCGAACAGTTTGCTGGGGGAGTTTTTTTCGCGGCGCGGCGTCCTGCAGGACGTGCCCTGGGACGAGATGAAGGAGACGCACATCGAGCCGGTCTTCAAGGCCTGGCAGAAGATGCCCGAGCACGAGCGGCTTGACGTGCAGATCATCCTCCAGGACGTCAACGAGCTGGCCGATGAGCGCGGGCTGGGCGTCCTGGTAGAGGAAGTCCAGCGCTGGGCGGCCGACCGCCTCGGCGAGTTGGCGGCGTTGGAGGGCCGGCACGACAAGGCGATGTGGGTCTACCTCAATCTGCCGCAGGCCTTCGACGAGGCGGCGCTGTTCGCCCGGACCGACGCCCTGGCGGCGGGCAGGTACTGGGTGACGCGCAACAGCCTGCCCAAGCGTACGCTCGTGGTGAACGAAGACCTCCGAAAGGCCCTTGCCGGCGTCTTGACCGATTACTACTGGCCGGCGCAGTTGCGCGGCCGGCACTGCTGGGTGGAGCACTATAGCCGGGCCGGCGGAACGGAGTACTTCTTCGCCTATCTCGACGACTACCCGGACAGCTGTATCATCTTCGACGAGGCGGGCCGCCTGCAGAAGCGGTCGGACCGCTACGCCTTCACCAACGTCTTCGCCTACAGTCCGACGGACGGTACGCTCGAGTTGTACGCCCGCGGCGGCAAGAAGGTGATCGCTCCGTTGCAGGTGCTGTTCTGTAAGTCCGTCCTCGAGGTCGACGTCGAGCCGGCCGATCCGGCGAAGGCCGCCTATCAGTTGGACCGCCTGACCAACCGCAGCGTGGCGCTGCCGACCGACCCGGGCGACCGCATCGCGGAGGTCCAGGTCCGCAGCCTGCGCTTCGAGATCGTCGGGGCGCCCCGGCGCCGGATCACGCTGGAAGCCGACCCCGAGGGCCACCGGGGCGACATCTACCAGATGATCGAGCGGTACCTGAATGCCGAGAACCTGCCGACCTCGAAGATGAAGGTCATCCACGCCCGGTTCCACCTGACCTTTATGCCCGAGGGGTCCGGGAGGCCCAAGGCGCTGACGTTCAATGTCGGCCTCAATTCTTGTGACCTCAAGAGCAAGACGGATGACATGCGGGCCATCGGCGAGCGTTGCCTGAAGCTCTGGAGGATCGCCAATGACTGACCCGATGGAGCTGTTCTGGGCGAGCCTTGAGTCCGAGCGGGCCCTCTTCACGGCAAACGACCTGCGCCGCTGGCCGGAAGGCTATGGCGACAGACTTTGCGGGATCGAGCTGCTGCAGCTTGCGGAGAACGCCACGCATGTCATCTGTCCGGGCTGCGCGGGCGGGCACGTCGAGCAGGTCATCCCGCGCCGAGAGCCTGACGGCGCGGTGCGTTTCTTCGTAGTCTGCCCAGAGGCACTGCGGGTCGAGGTGCCGGCCGACGATCTGCGGCAATGGACCGTTGATCTCACCGCCCTGGTAATAGCTCTGGCCAGCGCGTTGATGCCGAAGGCCCGCAGCCGGGAGATCTTGCCGGCGCGGCTGTGGCGGCTCTGCAAGATGCCGTGGCGGGAATCCCAGCGAGAAGTATTTCTGGCGCGTGGCCTGGGCTGGCCTGACGGCGACATGATCGTAACCAAGATACCGCCAGTCGGCAGACCCATCGTGCTGGTGCCGGATATGGCCCCTCCGCGTAGCGTCTGGTCGAAGAGCGCGCCTGCGGTCGTTTCGCTATCGCGTGTGGCCACGCTGGACAGCGGCAAGGTCGAGATCGACCTGACAGACCTGGCGGCCGTCGTCAACCAGGCGGATACGGCCGCGTGCCTCTCGGCCGCGGAGAGCCTCCACGAGACCCCCTCGAGGAAGCTCAGGCAGATTGTCCGCCAGGTCCAGATGACCGCCCTCACCGATGAGGCCATCGTCCGTGCCTATGCCGAGCACGGTTCGTACCGCAAGGCCGCCGACGCCCTGGTCGCCGACGGCCACAAGACCGACCGCTGGGCTGTCGAGCGGGCCGTCAAGAAGTTCGGCGGGATCGAGAAGGTCCGCCGCATCTTCGACAGCCAGTCGGTTCGCAGGACTGTCGTGTCGCAACGACGCGACAGCGGCAGAAAACCCCTCAAGTTTCCCCAAGCACCTGATTCTGAATGACTTGCGCCCTGTCGCTCAGGCGGCAGGGACCATTTCTTCCCGTGAAAACCGCGACAGGGCGGCTGCCGGGTGAGGCCGAGAAGCCAGAACCCGGGAGTTGCCCCGTGTCGCGGCTGTGTTTTCAGGCGGCCAGGCGCCGCCGCACAACCCCTTGGGCAGCTGAGCTGATTTCACCTGGGCAGTTGCCTCCGGCTCTCGGAGGCAGCCATGTCCATCGAGACGGTTCGCGCGGCACTCACGTCGGATTGCATCAGCAACCTCATCAAGTTCAAGGCCCGCCAGCTCCTGCGCCGGCCGGAGTTCCGCGGGGCGGAGCTTGAGAAGGTCCAGCAGGAGCTTACGCTCCACGTCGCCCAGAAGGCCCACCTGTTCGACCCGCAGCGCGGGCACGTCATCGCCTTCATCACGGTCGTGGTCGACACCGCCGCCGCGCTCATGTGTCGCAGCCGCGGTCAGCTCAAGCGTGGCCCGGGACTCCAGGTCCAGTCGTTGGAGGGCAGCGCCCTGCTGAACGAGGGGGAGATGTCCCTGCTGGACCGGCTCGTAGAGGACGACCTCCACCGGCGCCGCGGCGGGCAGGGCGTCCCCGACCAGCGCCGGCAGGACGCACGGATCGACTTGGCCGACGCCCTGGAGCGCCTGTCGCCCCGCCTGCGCCAGGTCGCCCAACTGCTCATGAACGACGGCGGCGAGGCCTCCATCGCCCGCGACCTGCGGATGTCCCGGCGGCAGGTCCGCAAGGCTATCGACGAGCTCCGGGGGCACTGCCGGCGGTCAGGCCTGGCCGAAAGCTGACCCCGCCCGGACAGCCTGGCGCGCGGACGGCATAACTGACCCAATAGGCAACCAGCGAAAGGGCCGCGCATGACCGAGGACGCATATCGCTACAGGTTCGACGAGGGCGTCGACCTTCACGATCCGTCGCGGGGAAGGATTGTTCGCCCGCGGCGGTCAGGAGGGCGGTCCATGAGGTCCGTCCTGACCTACTCGGCGCTGGACTGCTACCGCAACTGCCCCCGGAAGTACCAGCTCCGCTACATCGATCTGCTCCGGCGGCCGCAGCAGCCCGCGAGCCTGGCGTTCGGCACGGCGATCCACGAGGCCCTCCGGCGGTGGTACACGCTTGCGGCCGACAACCGCCGCTTGCCGGCGGTCCTGGACTTCATCGACTTCCAGTACCCCAACCGGGCTGCCGACGCCCAGGAGAAGGCCAACTGGCATCTGGCCCGCGCGCTGCTGCTGGGCTACGCGGAGCGCTACGCCCCGGAGGAGTTCGAGGTGCTCCACGTCGAGCAGGAGTTTGAGGCCGAGATTCGCAACCCCCAGACCGGCCGCGTCAGCCAGACGTTCACCATCGCCGGCAAGGCCGACGGGATCGTCCGCCTCCGGTCCGACGGCGAGCTGTACCTGCTGGAGAACAAGACCGCCTCGGCGCTCACGTCGGACTACCTCGACCGGTTGTGGACCGACACGCAGATCGCCCTGTACTGCTTCTACCTCCGCCAGCAGGGTTTCCCCATCGTCGGCGTCATCTACAACGTCCTGTTGAAGTCCCGCCTCCAGCGGCGCGCCGGCGAGACGGACGAGGAATTCGAGGCCCGCCGCACGGCCTTGGCGGCCAAGAACAAGAGCGGCAGGTCCACGGCCCAGCGCCAGGAGCCGGAGTCCGAGGAGGAATTCGCCGCCCGGCTGCACGAATGGTACGCCCGGCCCGAGGCCTTTCACCGCGAGCGCATCTACCTCTCCGAGGACCGCCTGGCGCTGCTCCAGGAGGAGGTCTGGGAGATCACCCAGCAGTACCTTGGCGCCCGCAGCCGCGGCCAGTGGCTGATGAACACGTCCCACTGCTTCAGCTTCCAGCGGCCCTGCGAGTACCTGCCGTACTGCCAGAGCGGCTTTAATCCCAACGTCCGCGACAACCTCTTCCAGGTCGTCCCGGCGCACGAGGAGCTGGCGGCCGCCGCCCCCGCGGACAACCCCGACAGCGACTTTTAAGGAGCGAATCCCATGGCCATCGCGTTACCGTCCGAAAGAACCAAGCTGTCGCTGGACCTGTCCAGCAAGACCCTCCTGGTGTACGGCCCGCCCAAGATCGGCAAGTCGACCTTCGCCAGCCGCTTTCCCAACGCCCTGTTCCTCGAGTGCGAGCCGGGGCTGAACGAGCTGGAGGTCTTCAAGGTCCCCACGTACTCGTGGGTGGACTTCCTGGCCGCCTGCAAGCTCGTCGCCGCCGGCGATCACCCCTTCAAGACCATCGTGGTGGACACGGTGGACAACGCCTTCAAGCTCTGCAGCGAGCACATCTGCGCCCAACAGAAGATCGACTACGAGGGCGACCTGGAGCACGGCAAGGGCTGGGCGTTCGTGAAGAACGAGTGGCACCGCGTGCTGACGCGGCTGGCCAGCCTGCCGTATGGGCTGGTCCTGATCAGCCACGCCGTGGACAAGCAGATCAAGACGCGGACGGAGGAGTACACCAAGACCCAGCCCAGCCTTCCCGACCGGGCCCGCCACGTGGTCCTGGGCCTGGTGGACATCATCCTGTTCTGCGACACGGTCGCCCGCAAGGGCAAGGACGGCGGCACCACCGTCGAGCGGGTGATCCGCACCAAGCCCAATCCCGCCTACGAGGCCGGCGACCGCACCGGGCGGCTGCCGGAGACCCTGGCTTTGGACTTCACCGCGTTCTGCAAGGCCTTCGCGGCAGGCCGGCAGGTTCCCCAGACCGCAGCCACCAACGGCAAGGAGACCAAGTAATGACCCCCCAGACCAATGCTTTTGATCAGCCGGACCATGACCCCCACGCCCCCGACCGGGTGGGCGGCGGCGTGAACCTCGCGGCCTTCGACGAGGAGTACGAGCAGGCCGAGGCCCCCGACTTCGATGAGGTGCCCGACGGCAAGTACCAGGTCCGCATCGAGTCCGTGCGGCTGACCGAGAGCCAGAAGCACGACCCGATGATCAAGTGGGACTTGCTCGTCATCTCCGGCCAGTTCGAGGGCCGGCACATCTTCAAGAACTCGGTGATCACGCCGGCGTCGCTGCCCTTCGTCAAGGGGGACCTGAAGACCCTCGGCGTGCAGCTGCCCAAGTTCAGCGACCTGCCCCATCGCCTGGAGGAGCTGCTGGACAAGCGCCTCCAGGTCACCAAGCGCACCAAGGACGAGTTCACCAACGTGTACTTCAACAGGCTCCTGGCGATCCCCGCAGGCGGCGGGCTGCAGGGCGAACCAGCGCCCTTCTGAGGCGCAGTCGAGGCGGGGCTGGGCGTGGGCGTGCCCGCGAGGCTCATAACCTCGACCTCGTCGGTCCGAATCCGACCCCCGCCTGTAGGGGCGCGCGTGGGATGGCGTGCCGAATGGACGCGGCCAGACTCCCCGTGCCCACGCGCGCCCCCCAACAACCACAGGACAGGACTGCTGGAATGGACTTCCGCATCGTCATCGACAGCAGGGAGCAGGAGCCGTACCGCTTCGACTGCGCGACGCAGCGCTGCAAGCTCGAGGCCGGGGACTACTCCGTCGCCGGCCTGGAGGACGCGGTGGCCGTGGAACGCAAGAGCCTCAAGGACTTCGTTTCCACGGTGATCCACGACTTCAAGCGTTTCGCGGCTGAGCTCCAGAAGCTCTCGAAGCTCCAGGCCGCCGGCGTGGTCGTCGAGGCCGACCTGGACCAGGTACTCCGCGGGCTCGCCGCCAGCGCGTGCGCCAACGTCGCGCCGGAGTCGCTGCTGGGCGCGACCGTGCATATCTCGTTGCACTATGGCGTGCCGGTCTTCTGGTGCGGCAGCCGCCAGGCCGCGCGGCTCTTCACCGACGCCTTCCTGCGGATGTTCGTCCGCCTGCGGGCCCAAGGGGGCGGCCAGGCATGAATAACTCCTACCTCCTCCACAACGTCCTCCTGGCCGAGCAGAAGCCCAAGTCCGGCAAGCACTCCACGGACAGCTACCTGTTCCCCGGGCACGAGGAGCGGATGGCGGGCCACGTCGCCCGCGTCCGCGCCCATCCCTGCCCGTGCGGCAGCGGCGCGCACTTCGGGGACTGCTGCCTGGGCAAGCGGCTTTGCCAGGGATGCCGGAAGACCTACATCCCGCCCGACGAAGGGCCGGAGGAGTGCTCGTTCTGCGGTTGGGCCCGGACCATCGCCCTGCCTCTTCGGGAGGTGTGCGGATGAGGCACTGCGAGGCATGTCGGCGCGACTTTCGGTCGCGGCGCAGGTCCCAGACCTGCCCGTACTGCGGCTTCAACACCAACCCGAGGGACCAGATGCCGCGCAGCAAGGTTTCTCTGGCGCGGCTCGAACAGGAGCAGCGGGAACGCCAGGAACGGGAGGAGGAGCTCCGTGATTACCTCGGCGCCAACTCCGACTGACGGCGCGCAGGTCATCCGCGGGATAGTCCGCCGGTCCTTCTACAACAGCCCGTCGTTCTCGGCCGGCGTCATTCGCACCGAGGATGGCGAGTTCGTGAAGTTCCGCGGGAAGTTCCAGGCCGCCGAGGGCGACGTGGTAACCGTCGTCGGGCGCTGGACCAAGGATCGCAAGTACGGCCGCCAGTTCGATGTCGAGGGCCTCAGCTACGACCTGCCCGACAGCGCCGACGGGCTGGCGGCCTACCTCGCCTCTCACCCGGCCTTCGCGGGCGTCGGCCCGGCCACGGCCGAGAAGCTCGTGGAGTACGCCGGCGCCGGCAAGGCGCTGGACGATCTTGTCCGCCACCATCTGGGCGAGTTGCACGCGCGGCTACGGATTCCGCTGTCGACCTTGACGACGCTCCAGGAGGCGTGGATCGCCAACGCCGCCGAGAACGAGGTCCGCTCCTACCTGGCCCAGTTCGGCCTGAGCCACCATCAGATGAACGTGCTGCTGGAGACGTTCGGCAACGCCGTGGTGGGCGTGCTGCGGAACGACCCGTACCGGCTCATCAAGGCCGTCAAGGGCTACGGCTTCAAGCGGGTGGACAAGATCGCCCGCCGGATGGGCACGCCCAAGGACCACCCGGCCCGCCTGGCCGCCGGCATCGTGTATTGCCTGAATGAGGCGCTGGACGGCGGCCACACGTGGACGGCCGGGTCGGACCTGCTCCAGCAGGCCAACGAGCTGCTCCTGCTGGACGGGATGGACAGCCTGGAGGCGATCCGCCGCGCCGCCGAGGCCCTGTTGGAACGGGGCGAGATCGCCTGCGACGGCAAGGCGGTCGCCTTTCCGGCCCTCCTCGACGCGGAGAAATACATCCGCGACCGCCTGGACCTGGGCGGCGGAGACGGCCTGCGCATCCTGCCGCCGGTCGTCGATGTCTCGGACCTGACGGCCGCCCAGATCGAGGGGTTCGAGACGGCCATGCGGAACGTCATCTCGGTGATCTCCGGCGGGGCCGGCACGGGCAAGACGTTCGTGGTCGCCAGGCTGGCTGAGGCGTTCCAGGCCCTGGGCTTCCAGATCGCCCTGTGCGCGCCGACCGGCAAGGCGGCCCAGCGGATCGAGGAGGTCATGCGCGAGCACGGCCTGGACCTGGAGGCCAAGACCATCCACCGGCTGCTGGAGTACAACGGGCAGGTCTTCAAGCGCGAGAGCCTGTCCCTGTCAGTCACGGAGACCGACGAGTCCGGGGAGGAATCCATCCGCTCGCCGGCCTACGACGCGGTGATCGTCGACGAGGTCTCGATGGTCGACGTGCCGCTGATGCGGGTGCTGCTGTCGGCCATCGACTTCGGCAAGACGCGGCTGGTCCTGGTCGGCGACCACAACCAGCTCCCGCCGGTGGGCCCGGGCAACGTCCTGCGGGACGTCATCCACCACAACCTTGCCCCCACGACGATCCTGACGCAGATGGTCCGCCAGGCGGGCGTCTTGAAGACCAACAGCAGCGCCGTCCTGCACGGCACGGTCGCTCCCACCGCCGTCAACGACCCCGGCTGGGTCGTCGTGGACTGCTTCAAGGAGGCCGGGGAGATTCAGGTCCACCTCCGCGACCTAGTCGTCAAGCAGATCCCCGAACGCCTGGGCTACGACCCCGTCCGCCAGGTGCAGATCGTCACGCCGACGCACCACGGGCCGCTGGGCGCCAAGGCCCTCAACGAGATGATGCAGCTGCTCTTCCACGGGAAGGTCGAGGGCCGCTTCGCCATCGGCGACAAGGTCATCCAGACCGCCAACGACTACGAGATGGGCGTCATGAACGGCGCCGTCGGGTACGTCGTCGAGCGCGAGGACGGGGAGTACTTCGTCGACTTCGAGGGCGTCGGCTGCCGTCAGATCGACGGCGAGCGCCTCCAGAAGGTCAGCCTGGCCTACGCGCTGACCGCCCACAAGGCCCAGGGCAGCGAGTTCCCCTGCGTGGTGGTCGTCTGCCACAAGTCGCACTTCTTCGCCGACCGCAACTGGCTCTACACCGCCGTCACGAGGGCCTCCAAGACCTGCATCCTGGTGGGCGACCGCTGGGGTCTGCGGCACGCGGCCGGGAAGAACAACACTATCAAGCGCCGGACGTTCCTGAGCCTGTGGGCCGGCGGCGGCTTCGACTGGGCAAGGGGGCCGCGCAGGCAGATGGACATGCCGTCCGAGCAGATCACGGATGGAGCGGACGACGCCGACGCGAACGGCATAACTGATCCAGTGAGAGGACAATGTGAGCAACCGCAGCCTTGACACGCAGGTCATTCCGGCCGCCCTGCGCCTGCTGCCCCAGTGGGTCTGCTGGAAGACCATCGTCCGGGATGAAAAACCCACCAAGTGCCCCGTGAGCCCCTCCGGCGGGATGGCCGATTCCACCGAGCCGTCCACCTGGGGACCGTTTGACGCTGCGCTGGCGGCGCTGCGGCAATCCCAGGACCTCGATGGCATCGGTTTCGTCTTTGCCGCCGGCGGCGGACTTGGCGGGGTGGACCTGGACGACAGCGTCGACCCGGCAACCGGGCAGCTCAAGCCCTGGGCGCGCCGGATTGTCGACAAGCTGAACTCGTACACGGAGGTCTCGCCCTCCGGCACGGGCGTCAAGGTCTTCCTGCGCGCCGCCAAGCCCGGCGCTCGCTGCCGCAAGGCCTACGAGGACGGCGAGATCGAGATGTATGACGCCGGGCGGTTCTTCACGGTCACCACCCGCCGGCTCGAGGGTGTCAGCGGCGCTGTCGAGGATCGGCAGGCGCAGATTGATGCGCTGTACGCCGATGTCTTCGGCGAATCCAGGCCCGTCCAGTCCGCACAGCCTGCCCCGCCAGTCGCGCCAGCGCCCGCCCGGGCTGATGACGAGATCATCAAGAAGGCCTCCACCGGCCGGAAAAACGGCCGGAAGTTCTCCGCGCTGTGGGCGGGCCGCTGGCACGACTACTTCAACTCGGCCAGCGAAGCGGACTCCTCGGTGGTCTTCACGCTGGCCTTCTACAGCAAGGACCCCGCTCAGATCGACCGCATCTTCCGGCGCTCCGGCCTGATGCGGGACAAGTGGGACGAGTACCACGGCGAGCGGACCTACGGCCAGATGACCATCGCCAAGGCCCTGGAGAAGGTCACCGGGCAGTACGAGCCCCGGAAGCGGAAGAAGAGCGCATCGACGCCTCCCGGTGCACCGTCGCGCCCGGCTCCCTCCGCAACCGGACTGCCGCAGATCGTCATCGACGACATCCAACTGGCCGACCTGACCGCCCAAGGCCTTTCGGCGCTGCGCCGGGCCAACGCGCCGCCGGCCACCTTCGTCCGCTCGGGCTACCTCTGCCGCGTCGTCCGCGACGAGGATGGCCAGCCCGCCGTCGAGGACATCGACAAGGTCATCATGCGGGCCCGCCTGGCCGAGGTGGCCACGTTCTTCTCCATCAACAAGCGGGGCGAGCACCTCGGGCAGAACCCGCCGCTCTACCTGGCCGAGAACATCCTGGCCCAGGGCGCGTGGGACTTCCCGCCGCTGCTGGGCGTGGCCCGCTCGCCTATCCTGCGCCGCGATGGGACGATCTGCACGGCACCGGGATACGACGCCGACTCGAGGTTGTACTACTGCCCCGACCCGCTCCTGGTCGTCCCGCCCATCCCCGACGACCCGTCCGTCGAAGAAGTGGAGGCCGCCAAGGACGACCTTGTTGACCTGATCGGAGAGTTCCCCTTCGCCGATGCCGCCGGCGTCCCCAACGCCCTGGCCATCCTGCTGACGATCCTCATGCGGCCGGTGATCGCGGGGCACGTGCCCCTGGCTATCGTGGACGCCCCCGTCCAGGGCACCGGCAAGACGCTGATGGTCACCGCCTTGGGCATCGTCGGGGTGGGCACGGTCTCCGGCGAGTCCATCCCCGACCGGCAGAATGACGACGAGTGGCGCAAGAAGATCACCTCCGTGCTGCTCAAGGGCCCGCCCCTGGTGCTGCTGGACAACATCCCCGACAACAGCACCATCGACGCCCCGCCCCTGGCTGCCTTGCTGACGACGCACCTGTGGTCCGACCGACTCCTGGGCAAGAATGACAACGTCCAGCTCCCGGCGCGCTCCATCTGGGTCGCCACGGGCAACAACCTCCGCGTCGCCGGCGACATGCCGCGCCGCTGCTACACCGTCCGCATGGACGCCAACAGCGAGAAGCCCTGGACGCGGACGGGCTTCCGACATGCCGACCTCGAGCAGCATGCCTTGACCAACCGCGGACAGTTGCTCGCCTCGGCGTTCACGCTCATCCGCTCCTGGTTCGCCGCGGGCCAGCCCCAGGCGAGCGTTCCGGCCTTGGGCAGCTTCCAGGAATGGACCAACACCATCGGCGGCGTGCTGGCGCACGCGGGCATCGAGGACTTCCTGGCCAACATCGAGGACGTCCGGGCCGTCCAGGATGAGGATACGCTCCAGTGGCTGGCGTTCTTCGCGGCCTGGTGGGATCACTTCGGCGAGCGGCCGATCACCGCGGATGACCTTGCTCAGCGCATCCTCTCCCACGAGAACCTCTCGGACGAGCCGTTGCCCGACGCCTTGCTGGTCAACAAGGACAAGGGCGAGGGCGCCTTGAAGCGTTCTCTGGGGCGCAACCTGTCGCGTCTGACGGGGCGCATCTTTGACGCGCGCAAGCTCTGCGACGCCGGCACCGACACGCACCGCAAGGTCCGCGCATGGCGTCTGAGGTCTACCGATAGACCTCTTTCGCTGTCCGTAACCCCGCTAACTCCGCATAACCCCGCAAGTAACCCCGCAGAAGGAGATGCGGCGTGACAAGGACTTACGACGATTTGCGGGGTTATCGGGGTTATTTCGCCATTGCTACACATATGCGGGCGCGTGCGTGCATGGGTGTGTGCGCACGTTGCATGTACAGGAATCGAAATTGGCGGGGCAGTGAAATAACCCCGCACAACCCCGCTAACCCCGCAACTCCATCGGCAGGAGGTAATCCGTGAACCCCAGCATGCAAGAGCAGCTTCTCGAACGCCTCAGGTCAGGCGCAGAAGTGGCGGTGATTGGTGACACGCTCCAAGTCGGCGGCTCTCTGGGCGACGTCCGTGCTTGGATCATCGCCCAAGCACAATCGGACGCGTTCGCCGACGCCCTGCTTGCGGGCGTACCTGACGCACTGAAACCGTCCGTTCGTCACCTGTGGGACGCCTGGCGACGTTGCCGCTGGCCGGGCAAGCGGATGGCTATCAAGCGTCTGCGGCACGTCATCCGGGCGACCACGCAGATAGCCTTGGCCTTCCGCCAGTGCTTGGAGGCGCAAGCCTATGCGTAACCCGACGCACCACGTTTGCGCAGGTTCGAACATCTCCCGCCAGGCCGAGCAAGGATACAACCTCGCGCCGGTGCGACGCGGGTGCGCGGAATGTCAAACGGGGCAACATGGGCAAGGACGTTTAGGTACTCCGCCGGCTTCGGTCGCGGCAGACCGCGGCGGGAACGGTCGGGCGGCCTCTTTTTGTTTTTTGGCCGTAGCGAACAACCCCCAAGGTCAGGAGGAAGCGACATGCAAGTCCAGCTGGTGCACATCGACGACATCCGGCCCTACGAGGCCAACCCCCGCCTCAACGACCAGGCGGTGGACGCCGTGGCGGCCTCGCTCCGCGAGTTTGGTTTTCGGCAGCCCCTCGTCATCGACGAGCAGAACGTCATCATCGTCGGCCATACCCGCTGGAAGGCGGCCAAGAAGCTGGGGCTCGCCAAGGCGCCGGTCCACGTGGCCAAGAACCTCACGCCCGAACAGGTGAAGGCCTACCGCATCGCCGACAACCAGACGGCCGGCATCGCGGAGTGGAACTACGAACTGCTGCCCATCGAGCTGAAGGACCTGCAGGCGGCGGACTTCAACCTGGAGCTACTGGGCTTCGACCAGGAGGCCCTGGCGCAGCTGCTCGACGGCGGCGTCAAGGAGGGCCTCACCGACCCGGATGACGTGCCTGCACCGCCGGATGAGGCGGTCACGCAGCCGGGCGACCTGTGGATACTGGGCAACCACCGCCTGCTCTGCGGGGACTCCGGCAAGGCCGAAGACGTGGACCGGCTGCTGGACGGCGCAACCG
>Ga0315295_10001327_pt1 | contig 21168 bp, 20 predicted proteins | sample YL17G14_0_MG_FD_204453 | JGI IMG/M metagenome (GOLD analysis project Ga0315295, IMG submission 204453) | Sediment microbial communities from Yellowstone Lake, YNP, Wyoming, USA - YL17G14_0 | ecosystem: Environmental > Aquatic > Freshwater > Lake > Sediment | place: USA: Wyoming | collected...
TAAACAACTCTTTAGTTACTTTGTTGACCATTACATCCGTACACTGGGCAGAGAGGATGACGGCAACCAGAAGCTCCCATGGGGAGCTATAAGACAAGACGATATGTGCTTTTGGGTAGGTTTTGGCTAGAATAGAAAATATTTTATTCAACCTTGCGTCGTTGTTCATGGGATGGTTAGATAGATATAGTATAGTGGATAATTTTCAATTTTCAATTTTAAATTTTCAATAGTCCTTGCTTCGCAAGGAATAAGTAAAAACATGAAAAAAACTGCCTTTTTTAAGATTAAACGGCCATATTTGCCGCAGATTTCCCGATTATTCTCCGTACGACCCCTTTTTTGGGTCATTGGCGGACTGGTTTTCGGTATTTTAGCTTCGATTTTTGTCTTTCATAAAACGCCGGTTTTTTTTGATAAGCGCGTATTGAGCGTGGTCCAAAAGAAGGAACATGGGAATCTTGAGGCCGCGTACGATTATTGGAAAGAGGTCGTAAGGGTGCGCCAGGACTATCGTGATGGCTATATCATGCTTGCGTGGTATAGCCAACAACTGGGGAAAACAGATGAATTGATAGAATATACAAAAAAAGTCAAGGATATGGATCCGAACTACTCTATTCCAGAAGTGCTGCTGATGGAAAAATAGGACCAATAAGACTAATAGGACGAATACGATGAATGGAACCAAAAACAAAAAGAGTTATTCTTTTTTGGGAGCTTCCTCTGGTTTTTCGGGAGCTTCTTTTTTCTCTTCAGCGGTTTCCTTTTTCTCTCCTTCAACTTTAGCTTCCTCCTCTTTTTCTCCTTGAAGAGCCTCACCTTCAGCAGGGGTCGGTACCGGTTCCGGTTCAGGAGCCAAGAGCGCGCCGATTTTGACGACCACGATCTCAGGATCGGTGAGAAGCGTGACACGAACGGACATTATAAGTTCCTTCACCATGATGTGATCGTTGACATTGACAAGATTGGAAATGTCCACTTCAATATGTTCAGGAAGATCTGTAGGGAGGGCCTCAACCTCAATTTCGGAAAGAAGCAAAAGGAGCGTCCCGACTTTTTCTTTTATTGCTTGCGATTCTCCTGTCAAGACAATCGGTACATTGGCATGAATTTTTTCTTTCAGATTTACCTGGTGAAATTCCAAGTGGGTGGGTAGGTTTGTGACCGGATCGCGCTGTACATTTTTTATAAGAACCGGGTGCACGTCTTTATCAATCGTCAGATTAATAAGACCCGTTTCTCCTGTTTGTTTAAATGTATTTGCAAATGCGGACGCGTCGATTTGGACAGAGATTGGCTTAGTCGCCTTCCCATAGACTGTCCCCGGCAACACGCCTTTATTTCGAAGATTTTTCACCTTGCGGCCCGTGATGGTGCGTTTCTTTGCTTCCAGTTGATGCGTTTTCATACTATTTTGTTTTAAAGTTGTTTGTTGCCGTCATTGACGGGTCCTGTCACGCGTTCTTCCCCCGTCCGACGTCCTCGTCCCGCTCACCGCATAGATGTTTATGAACGTCTTCTGACCACATAACTTACCTTTTTTTGTTACATCAAGACACAAGGTAGCAACTTGCGGGACTTGCGGTCGCTCGACGGGGATCCCCCGACGCATGCCACCCGTCAGTCCTCACTCTTTCCTTCTCTTAGATTATCGGACAAAACGAATTGAGACTTCGCTGTCCTTCGATAGGATGGTATTGTACTCGAGATACCCAGGCTTTGCAACCATGCGCTCGGTATCTATTGAAGGAAACGGATGCGCATCCCATGTCGGAGGATACGCGATAGATGTTGTTATCGGAACCTGATCAACACCTGCCTGTTTTTGTTCAAATAACGTAAGGAGCCCCTCTTTATTTTGGGCAAGGATGGGTGTTGTATGAGAAACAGACGCAGAAACGATCCGTTCCCGGCCGGGAGCCACATCAAATGCAATGCCGATCCCTGTTACATTTGCCAAAGACAGATCAAGTTCGCCATACGGTAGATCCGTACGCTTGTTTTTAGGATCTTTCATAGGGATCGGTTTTCCGTCTAAGGTCAGATTGGTAAGCGTGACGTTGGAGGGGAAAAAAATACGAAGATACGTTGTGTAGGCGCCGGTTCCCGATTCGCCCTGAGAAAGATTTTGAAGTTTTCTCGTGATTGTTTCCGATATGTCCCCGCTTTCGGAAATCCGGAGCAAACGCGATTGGGTTCGATCGATAAATGTATTGACCTTATTAACACTGAGGTTCGCTTCATTGATGAAAAAGTAAGAAAAGAGACATGGCGGTTGACGTTCAAGGGAAAGACACGCAGTACCTGCCGGAACTATTCCTCCCCACCCGAATTGTTCTATGGTCTCCTGTCCATCGGGATTTGTGGTATACCATTGAATGTCCCGTGACATGAGGCTGTCATGAACAACTTCCATGATTGCGATACCAGATTGCGGTTGTTTTTGAATTTTTACCAAAAGCGCCTCCATGAGAGCCCCAAGGAAATCCTTTTTTTGCGATGATCCTGGAAAAAAATTTGCCTGGGTGTAATACAGGGACTTGAGATAAAAGTTGTCAGCCGTGATTCGATCGTTGTAAAGCGGTATGTCCACAGGTCCCATGATACGCAGCAAGCGAACGATAAATGAGGATGTAATTCCGATAACGCTATCAATATGCTCCCCTGTTTCTTTTTCATAAAAAAATCCGACTTGTTCTCCGGTTTTCCTAAAATCCGGATTCCAATTACTATCCCGTAAGTACCAATGCTCCTGACTCAGTAACTCTTTAAGAGGAGTCGGAGGATCAATGTGACCTTTCAGCTGCCCGTCAAGAACGTATACATCTTCGATTCGTATTTCGTCAAGTACTCCTTCGGAAATAGTGAGATGCGCAAGTGATCCGATAAATCCGCCTGTTGGGCGAAGCTCACTTGTGTTTTGAAGGATGACCACTATCCGTTCCTTATCACGAAATCCAGCAACAAAAGGATAGAGCTGGGAAAGCCGCTGCCCCATTTGGGCAATTTCCCTGAGCTTGTCGAGTTTCAACCCCGCTTTTTCTATTTGTTTTTGAACAAATGGAATAGAGAAAGGGAAGACTTTTTCCGTTTGGAGTGATTGTACATACGAAGCAGCGATATCAAGTTTATTTCTTATGGACGGGACTTTTTTTTTGATAGTGTCCACAGCAACAGCAGGAGAAAGAGACTGTTTATCCTTTTGATCCAAAAAGAGTGATGAGCCCATGGAAAGTACCGCATCGTTGATAGAGAGAAGTTCGTCCTCAACATCAGCGATGACGTCACAAAGCCGGTCAAGACGTTCAAATGCCTGGACGGTTTTTTCTCCTAAAGGAAGTCGAAGCGCTGAATGGACAAAGGGCATAGGTAGCTGGTTGTAACCGCTCCATAAACGCTCTTTTTTGATGTTTGCTTTGACACAATCACCTTTGCCATTTTTGAAACACGAGGCAGCGTTTGAAAGCGACCAAATACGGACAGAGAAGCTTACTCCATAGAAAAGGAATGGTGCGATAAAAAGGATACCGAGTATGAACGCTATACCCAGTTTATGGGAGAGCAATGATTGAAAAACGGTAAATGGAGATAAGGGAGATACCGGCCTCGGTTGATCGCCACTTGATGGTGTTTCAACCGGTTTTTTGTGTTTTCTTTCAAATGTATCTGATATGACCTTTGCAATTCGTTTTTTTTGTACCTCCTCATATATATGTGAAGAAGGAGGAATCGTAGGTTCGTTTTCCTCTATTTCGATATTTGTAAGAGAAGAACGCTTCAAACCATCATCGTAGAACTGTTTTAAACGGGAAGGTTTTACTTGTGATGACTGCATGTTAAGTTCCTTGCCTTTTGTCGTAAAAAGAAAGGTAAAAATTTCAGAAAGAATGTCAGGGGTTAACGGAACTGGGTTTATATACACAATTTTTGAATGGATATCTAAAAATTGTTCTATAGATTCATGATCATCCTGATCCCAACAGAGAATACATTGTTTTTTCCCGAGATTATGCCGGAATGCGAGAGTTTTTTTCACAAAATTGCTGTCTCCAACCACAAAAAAGTATGTGACATTTTCCGTAGGTCCGGTATTCACGAATACCTGACAGCCATTTGTGAATAAGTATTCCCGTAACAATAAAATATACGACACGTCCATCGTTTCAATGCGTGCTATTGGTAAAGCAGCTAATTCTTTTTTTAAATGTGTTGGAAAGGATTTAGTCATAGAACACACGGGATAAACTATATATTATTATTGCAAAGACAAGGTGCGAACACAATCACTCACTCTCCCCTACCATGAACCTTTCACACAGAAAACGACATGAGCCTATGGACTAGTTAGATGGAAAATAGAAAGATAGAAGGTAGTTATAGAGGATAGAAGATAGAACATAGAAAAAGCATTCTACAATCAATTTCCTATCTTCCACCCCCATCTTCTATGCTCAATTTTCTAGTTTATCGAGGGCTTGGTTGACGAGGAGGTCGGCTTCTTTGTTTTGTTCCCGAGGAATAGCAGTATAGGTTATAACTCCCCTAACCTCTTGTTCTAAAGAACGGATTTCAAAAAGGAGCGTACGAAGCTTGGCATCTTTTATTTTAAACTTCCCGGTCAATTGATTAACAACAAGAACTGAATCAAGAAAAAAATGAGCATGAGCAACCCCTTTGTCTTTTAAATATCGTAATGCTTCAATAACGGCAGTATACTCTGTGACATTGTTCGTCGACTCCCCTATTCTTTTTCCAAATTGATGGATGAGTTTCCCATCTTTTTCAATGACAACGCCAATAGCTGCAGGACCCGGATTCCCCCTGGCTCCGCCGTCGGTGTGGATAATTAGTGTGTTGTTCATAAATGGTATGGTACATGAGTTAAAGTCTTACAGTCAACGAAGGTTATTCATAATTTTCAATTTACAATTTTAAATTTTCAATAGTCCGGCTGAGCCGGATTAGGTTTGAAATTTGTGATTTGAATTTTCTTTGTGATTTGAAAATTGGGATTTGAAAATTATTTTTTTATCATGAAGTGTCGTTGAATGACGAAGAATGATAGAAGAAGAACGAGTGTTTCGGAGACGACAGTGATCCACGCGGATGCCATGTAGCCACAGTGGGGAACCAGCAATGCATTGCTTCCGATGTTGACGATCATGCAAAAGAAATAGACGAGAAACAGCGCCATCCGTTTTTTGAGAGCAATGAGGACCCACATCGTGACGCTCGTCAGGTAAAAAATCGGAAGGCTTAAAAGAAGAATGCGAAGAGGCATGATACTTGCCTGAAAATCGGACTTAATAAGAGAAAGGAGTGGTGCGGCGATATATCCGCATACAAAAAAAATGAGAGAGAGTGACAATAAAATTGCAGCTGATTGTTTTGCCTGTCGAAGAAACGCTTTCCAATCGGTTGATTTTCTCGACAACAAAAGAAGGGGAAAGACGGCATTCATAAAAAATGTTGGAACAACAAGCGGCAGCTCAAAAAACTTATAAGCAAATCCGTATATGCCAACTTCTTCTGAAGTTCGAGTAAGTGTGAGAATAACGCTGTCTGCATGAAAGTACACGACGTTGCAAAGAAGGGTAAGTCCTAGGGGAAGGGCTATAATCAGCATTTTTTTGATAAGTATGGAATCAAAGGAAAACGAGAGGGTCGGAAGTAATTTTGTAGCAAAAAAAAGAGACGCTATCGTGGTTACTAATGACCCAAGTAAAAACGCACCGATATTTGGAAGAATACCCGTTATCCTAAGATAGGGGAATGAGGCAACAGCAAGAAGTGTCGTTATTGCTCCCAAAGATAACGCATAAGAGGCAAAGTCATAGCGGAAGCTTTTTTGAAAAAATGCGTTTGCCGTGGTAATAAGCGACTGAAAAAGAATACTAAAAGAAAAAACAATAATGCCAAACTTAACAAATGGTGTGTATCCCTGAACGGTGGTACCTGGGAGAAACGCAAGAATGGAAATACAGAGGAACATAAGAAAAAGTCCAAATACCGTCCGAATCGTCAGCAAATTGTTTTGTGCAGATTGGTTTTCCGACAACTCCAAATACGCGGTGTTTAAGCCGAAATCTGCAAATAAGTAAAAAAACGCAACGAATGTCATAATTTTTGTAAAATCGCCGTACCCTCCGGCTCCCAAAGAACGGGCGATGAGGATGCTGACAATAAAGGTTGTGCCGCTTGTAACTACTTTTCCGGCAATCTGGCTCACAGTATTGAAGGCGATAGTTTTACGGTTGGTCATGAGCGTATTGTAGCAGAGATAAACTACGTGTGGATAATACTAATATACGAATTCATACGAATGATACGGATAATTTTGCTACTTTATTTGATTAGAGAATACGAAAAGAAGAAAGTAAGGAGGAGTTGGCCTTGCTGGAGAGTGAGGGGATAGTGGTCGACTACTCCTAGGAGGAGCAGAATGACAAATGACAAATGATAAATGTCAAATAGGTGCTTACGCGCTCTGTGTTTAAAAATTTTCAAGAACAAATAAAGAACCATACCAAGTCCTATGATTCCAGTTTCTGACAAGATTAGTAAGTAAATATTATGTACCGGCTGCAAAAAGAAAATTTCCCGATGAGGATAATATTTTGGAAGCTCGACGAGGAAGTTTCCTAAGCCGACACCGATTATGGGCGATGTTTTCCATATGGATATCGCTGCGTTTGATAATTCGTTCCTTACATAAACGCTTTCACTTTTCGGAGTGAGGGTTTGAAAATAGGGGAGAACGAAGAATAATCCAATCAATCCGACCAATACTACCCCGCCTACGCCAAGGCTCCCTCCTTCGCCAAGGCTACGGCGGACAAGTCGGCGGGCAAGCAATCCGACTCGTCTCGCGTCGACAAAGCATCTCCGCAAGTCGAAGCGGGCCAATGATTTGAAATTTGAAATAAAATTCCAATTTTCCCACCTACGCCAAGGCTTCGGTGAGCACGTAATTTTCAAAACAATAAATAACACAATGAATGCAATCCAAGCAGAGCGGGAGAAGGTGAGGATTAATGCAGAACATCCAAGGATTATTGTAGATACACGAAATAGTTTTAGAGACCCGATAGTTCTTTGAGCCCAAGGCTTAGCCTTGTCGACAAGGCTAAGCCTTTTTACACGTTGGGACAACAATAATTTATTAAATAAGGGAGTCATATTATTGAAAATAATAAGCGGTAAGAATACGGCAAGAAAACCACCGAGGACATTCGGATGAGGAAATGTTGCATAGGGTCGGAGAAGCTCGGAGGCTGGAATAAGGAATAAGGAAGAAGGAATAAGTTGGATGCGGGCAATGCCGGGAGTTGTAATATCAAATGTGCGTTCACCCAAAAACCACAAGAGACCACCGACAGAGTGTTGGAGAAAAAATTGGGCAATAGCAATTATTGAAGAATAAAAAACAGCAAATGACAAACACCACAGAGAACGTGAGAATGATGGCTTGGTTTTGACGATATAGAAGCCAAATAATACGAATTCCAAAACTTTGAGCCATTTAGAGAAGGCGACAAGGGGAGAGGCGGCAAAAAAAATATTCAATACTACAAATCCGACAAATGCCACAAATTTCCAATAATTTTTAATTTTAAATGATGAAAACGAAGAAAAGAACCAGCTCGCTAATGTCAGCATTATTGTTATATCCGTTAGGAAAATAGTGGGGGAGAGATAGTCGAGGCGTCTTCCTAATACCAATGCCCAATCCGGAAAAAAGTGTTTTCCTAACTGTGTAGGAAGAAGAAGGACAGTGAGATAGAAGAACACGCGATGAAGTGGCATCTTCCTTATTATATAATCACAGAAAACAAAAAGGGTAATAGCAGATGGATAAAGGAAAAATATGGGTAAAGAACGTTTGACCCTTGAACAAACAATAGAAGAAGCGGTTTTTAGTGGGGATTTGCCCGGATTGGAAGAAAAAATCGTAAAGGGATTAACGGAGTTCCAAAGCCGAGACGATAGTACGTTATCACCTCTGGAGCGAGGAACACGAAGAATTTACTTACGTACGCTGGCTGCTATTCAAGAGTATAGAGATAATAGCAAATTAACTCCTCCCGGAGCAGAAGTTCCACTTACGCTTTTGGAGAAATAATAAGTTTACGGTCAGAGCCTTCACCCTCTGATTCTGTTTTTACCCGTTCATCACCGGATAATGTCAAATGGATGACGCGGCGTTCGGAAGCAGACAATCGCGAAAGCTCAACAGGCCTACCTGAGGCAAGTGCGCGTTCAGCCGCGCGCTGAGCCATGTACATGAGCGCCTCTTCCCGTTTCTCGCGATAATCACCGACATTGACATAGATGCGTTCCCATTTTCCCAATTGTTTGCCGGTAATCATTCCTAAAATGAGTTGGAAACTTTCAAGTGTACGACCATGGAATCCGATGAGAAGTCCGGTTTCTTCGGTTTCGATGTGCACACGGAATGCACCCGACTCATCGGTATCCACGGAGACGACTCCTGTAATTTCCAGTTTTTTTAATAATTCTTCTGCTATTTTTTTAATTTGATTTATAGGTTCCATAGGACGGATAGCACTAATATGACATATAAGACTTATTTGCTTTTATTAATCTGCAATTGTTGGATAATACCAAAAAGTCCGAAAACATTCCAATAAAGAGACAGACCTAACGGAAATTGAAAAGCGAAAAATCCAAACATCACGGGAGTGATGAGCGCCATCTGTTTCTGCATATCTGCCATATCATCCTTTTTCTTTTCCGGCTCCTTAGTTCCTTCATTTTTTAATAAAAAAGCTGGCTTGCCCGCCGACCTGTCCGCCGAAGCTTTAGCAAAGGGGGAAGTCCCGCTTTGCGGGACGGAGGAGGGTAACATCAGTTTTGTCTGATACCACTGAAGAAGCGCTGTAATGAGTGGCACTGACAAAAGCCACCACCCATATTTTTGCCATTCTCCGGGTTTAATTGTAAGATTTGCTCCAAGAAACATGAAATCAAGTTTGGTCAAGTGAAGAAAAGGGAAATAGAGGATTTTATTTAATTCCGTTAAAAAAGCAGTAATATTCGTGCTTCCAAGGAGTTGATAAAACACATTATATAAAGCGATAAGAATGGGAAATTGCACAAGGGTTGGCAAACATCCGGCAGCGGGATTGACGCCGTGTTCTTTATAAAGTGCAAGTTGCGCCTGCTGAAGGGCTTGCTTGTTGTCTTTGTGCTTTGCGTTTAAGGCATCAAGATGAGGTTTAAGATCAGACATTTTTTTAGCGGATTTGAGCTGTACGTGCATGAGAGGGTAGAGGAGGATCCGGATGGCGATGGTAAGGAGAATAATAGCAAATCCTAATGGCCCGGGAATATGTAAAAATTCACAGAGTTTATAAAATGCAACCAAAAGGTTCGTAATTGGCCAGATGAGAAGTTGGTTCCAGATATTGGGTGATGACATACAAAAGTTGAAAGTTTATAAAGTTATAAAGTTTGTAAAGTACACATAACTCGATAACTTTATAACTCGGCACTTTATGAACTTTAAAGACTTATTTGACAGGGTCAGACCCTCCTTTGCTCCATGGATGGCAGCGGATAATACGTTTCAGACCTAGCCACAATCCGAGTATTATACCATAGTGATCGATTGCCTGATACATGTACTCACTGCAAGTTGGTTGGAATCTGCAGGCACCGTCTGTTAACCAAAGTGTTTTTAAAACACCTGTGTCCGGGGAAAGATAGCGTTGATAGAAACGGATTGATTTTAATAAAATAATCTTCATAATAATAATTAAGCGGGTCCTGCCGCGCGTTTTCCCCCAAGAATACCCGACATGCGAGGACCTCGCTTCGCAGGGGGCCCCCCGACGCGCGTCACCCGCTTGTATTTGATTGTGAATAAAAAAGGTTATTTTTTCGAAAAAGATCTAATAAAACAGCCTCTATCTCCTGTTCTTTTTTCTCAGAAAAATTTTTTTGAGCAATGATGACAATGTCAAAACCATTCTTTATATCCGGGAGAAGCTTACGGATCGCTTCGCGAATGAGCCGTTTCATGCGGTTCCTTTGGGTTGCGCGTTTGTCGATTTTTACTCCAACCTGAACTGCAAAGTGACAGATCTTAAGATTATTTGGTACGAAAACAATTTTGAAATTTTCATCTTTCAAGCGTTTTCCGGTTTGAAAAACGCGGGTGAATGCCTCATGTGGAAGACGGTTGAGTTTGGGAAACATGAATCTAGTATATGACGAATAGGACCAATAAGACAAATTGGACAAGATTATGCGGAAGTTTTCCTTTCCCTGAGTGCAAGACCTAAAAGAAGTGGAAAAATGGGAAGAATAAACAGTGTCATGGGGGCAATCACAACTTGATTATAAAGCTGAAAGATAAAAAAGATGATTGTATAACTGAAAAGGCGGCCAAACGCCAGGGCAACGTCCCGTTCAAACATCAAATGATATTTTTCTTTCCAATGACCGGAAACGCTGTCCATTGCCCGGTAATAGACCGTAGGAATCCACGTGTTGATAAACGGAGACGTAAGACCTGTGAGAATAATAAAAAGAAGAACTCCTTGTTGAGACTGGAATATCCCAAACATAAAAAATCCGAGACTTACACCTATGATTCCAATCCAATAGAAACGAAAAGATTTGGGAAGAAGCCGAATAGCGGCTAGACTCCCAAGTATTGATATCATGACAGATGTCGTTTGAGTGATTCCCAGCAAAAATTCTTTCTTTACCACAAGGTAGATGAGGATTCCGACAATCGTATTTCCCGGCAGATCATACATGCCAAGGAAAAAATGCTGGAGAAGCACTTTTTTCCATATCCGTGTCCGTTTATGGGAAAAAATATGAGAAAAAGAAAATGTGAGCCGTTCGTGATCCGGAAGTTTTCCGACCAGAAACACAATTAATGCAAGGATAATACTGACAGCAAGAAAGAGGATTCCGTATCCAACCTGAAGCGAATAGTATAAACTACCGGCGGTGATAATCGCTCCGCCGAGAAACGGTGAAATGGATTGAAACAATTGAGTAGCAATAAGAGAGGATCCGAAAAAGGAAATACGTATTTTTCGGTTAGAATAGATATATTGGTTGAGGTTGTATCCGGACCAAAAACAACCCATGGCAACACCATTGAGAATACTTAATGGGATAATGTAGGTAATCGAGCGTTCTTTCAAAAGATACAGGAAAAAATAAAAAATTGCTAATGTCAAAAGACCAATTTTTATAATAGTACCGGACTGGACTTTATTGAAAATCAAGCCGGACAGGATAAATATTCCTAAAAACACCCATATACGGACAATTTGAAATACGATCGGTGTTTGAAACGTGCCGTGAGAGAAGAAAAAAACAGTGACAAAAATATCAGCCAATGCTCCTGCGAAAAAATAGAGGCCCTGGATGAGAATGAGTTTTTTCTCTTCAGAAGAAAATGCCATATGCTATATGGTTAATCGTTTTCTCCCGATCATGCGACGGCGTTTGAGGACTCTGCGGCCACCGATGGATTTCATCCGTTCCCGAAATCCGTGTTTCCGCATTCTTTTTTTCTTTTTAGGTTGGTAGACGTGCTTCATGGCCATAGCTTCCTTATTATATAGTCTTTGTGAGCATACTGTCTAGGAGGGGATATGGAACTATTCACATTTTTTTGACACATATCGCATCTAAAGCTAAGCTTTTGCATCAAAGCTTAGCTTTTTTATCATCTATCCATAGAATGCTGGAAAACGCTGAATAGTTACGGGGATATGAACTTTCATAAGGCCACCCCTTGCTGAAACCCTGCTGTTGGCAGGGGCAAGGAAGTGGCCTTTTATAGGAAATGTTACAATACAGGCATGGAATTGATGTCGCTGTTATTACAAAAATTTCGGACATACAGGAAAGAAACGTTTGAATTTTCTCCCTTTATCACTCTTATCATCGGTCCGAACGCAGTTGGGAAAACTAATATTATTGAAGCCATTTATACATGTGCAATCGGAAAAAGTTTCAGAGCGGAAACAGAGAGCGACATGGTGAGGTGGGGAGAGGAGGTTGCGCAGGTACGCGCGACACTTAATCCGACTCGCCTCGATTCGGCGAAACGGGCAAATGGAAATGCGAAAAACGAAGAAACACAACTGGAATTAGTTATAACAACAGGGGTGGTTAATGGAGAAAAAGTTCCGATAAAAAAGTACATGGTTAATGGCGTACCGAGAAGACAAATTGATTTTGTGGGAAATCTACGGATAGTCCTTTTCTCCCCAAGCGACCTGGAAATCGTCACTGACAGTCCATCTTTAAGAAGACAATACCTCAATAGCGTTCTTATCCAAACAGACCGCGAATATCGAAGAAATTTACTGTCCTATGAGCGGGGTTTAAGACAGAGAAATAGGCTTCTTGATGTGATCAAGGAAGGAAAAGCCCAGGGATCGCAACTTCTTTTTTGGGACCAGCTTCTTATAAAAACCGGTTCATATCTTACGGATATACGACAATTGTATATTGATTTTATAAATGAATATATTTTGGATGATTTTCACTACCGGCTTATCTATGACAAGAGTATCATATCCGAATCAAGATTAGAGCAGTATAAAGATGAAGAGGTTGCGGCGGGATCAACACTCGTGGGACCACAACGTGACGACTTCGTTGTTGAGAAAACTCCCCACGTCGCTTCGCCAATTGGCGGAGCTATGAGGGGCAAGGAAGACGCATGGAGAGATGTTTCAAGATTTGGGAGCAGGGGAGAACAACGATTGGCAGTATTATGGCTAAAACTTGCGGAACTTTCCTACATAGAAAGCATAATCGGTGAGCGCCCGATCCTCCTTCTTGACGATATTTTTTCAGAGCTTGATGAAGAGAGCAGGAACATTGTCTTATCGATTATTGATAAGCAGCAGACTATTATTACATCAGCGGAAGAAGAGGTGATACAACTATTCAACAAGACTAAAAATGTAAAGATAATAAGATTGCCCATCTCTTAACTCATGATGTATGAAGTATGATTTACGAAGTATGAATAAATCTAAAAACGATATTAAGGCAGTTGTATTTGATATAGGAGGAGTGCTTATTGAAAACCCATGGGAAAGCATGATGTGTCATTATGCAAAAACATTACAGATTGACATAAAAAAACTTGATACAGCAATACGGGAAATTTATGATGACTTTGATAAGAATATAATTTCAGAAGAAAATGTATGGAAACACGTTATGGATCTTTACAATAAAAAACAACAGACCATCCGAGGTCTTTGGATAGAAGGGGTGACCTTGGCATATCAAGAAAAGAAGGAAATGATGCTTCTCGCAAAAAAGCTAAAAAACAAAGGATATAAAGTGGGAATTTTGTCAAATACTGAACACCCAACGGCTCCATTTTTGCAACATCGGTTTAAACTACATTTTCACACTGTTATTTTATCTTCTGAAGTCGGATTAGCAAAACCACAGAAAGAGATTTATGAACATACACTCATAAAACTTCAAACACTTCCTCACGAAACAGTATTTATCGATGATAAAATAGAAAACATAGAAGGAGCCAAAAAGGCAGGAATGCATGCGATTCACTATACAACCCATGAAGCATTTTTGGAACAATTTTCACATTACGTGAAACTAGGGTAAAATAAACATATGAACACAGTGACTATAGAAGATGTACAAAAATTAATGCGTTCCAAACCCGATTCGCATAAAGGACAGAATGGGAAGTTTCTCATTATCGGTGGGTCGTACCTTTTCCATGCGGCAAGTTTGTGGTCTTTGACTGTTGCTTCCAGAATTGTCGATCTTGTACATTATTCATCGATTCCTGAAAATAATGAGATTGTCCATGAGTTAAAAAAAGAATTTCGAAATGGAATGGTTGTTTCAAGAGACGATGTTGAGGATTATATTAAAGAAGATGACGTTATCCTTATTGGCCCCGGAATGACACGGGATGAAGAAACAAAAACGCTGACCGACAAGCTTTTACAAAAATATCCTGAGAAACAGTGGGTGTTGGATGCGGGAGCATTACAGATGGTTGAACTGGAAAATATTCCAAAGAATGCAATATTGACGCCGCATCATCAGGAGTTTGAACTACTCAAAATAAAAGATCAAAAATCAGATATCAAAAATACAAATCAAATATTAAAAACAGAAGAACAAGTGTACGAATTCGCAAGAACACACAATTGTATTATCCTTCTAAAAGGACAGAAAGATATTGCAAGTAATGGAGAAGAATTAAGGGTTATTGAAGGAGGGAATGCAGGGATGACCAAAGGCGGGACCGGAGATGTGTTGGCGGGACTCATTGCAGCCCTTGCATGCAAAAACGATCCATGGATATCAACACTTGCCGGAAGTTTTATCAATAAAAAAGCTGGCGACGATCTTTATGTAACAGTAGGTCCCTTCTTTAATGCGACAGACTTAGCTAACCAGATCCCAAAGACAATGAAAACACTACTTTCTTTTTGAAGTATTTTCCATTTTTTCTACAATTGTTGTGAGTTGGTAGGTGATGGTTACTGCAAAAATAGTGATAATAATTGCATAAAGAAAAAGAGATATCAGTCCGTATCCTTGTGGGAGATAGGGCTTTATAACAGTGTTTACGAACTCCTGAATAACATTGTTCCACGCTAAAGCGGCAACCAGTCCAAACCCAGACGTCGTTAATATAATCATTTGTGTAAGTATTGTACGACGCAAGCTTCGGTTTTCCCCGCGCTTTTCTTGCATTTTTCCCGTAGACATACTATGATTATATCTCAATAGGACCTATAAGACCAATAAGACACAATAAAAAAATATGTACTCCCCTCAATATTCCATCACAAACAAAATTCTCAAATACACCGGAACGATCGAAGCAGCCAAGGAACTTATTGAAAATGCACCTCTGGTTCCCGCGTGGGAAGCAAAATTCCGGGAAGAGGCAATTGTCAGGACAGTCCACCACGGCACACACATCGAAGGCAACGAGCTTAATTTTACCGAGGCGGAAAAGGTGTTGGCTGGTGCCCAAATCGTTGGGAGAGACCGGGATATTCAGGAAGTTCTCAATTACAGAAACGTCCTTAAATTTATCGAAAATTTTCAAGCGCCGGAGTTGACGGAAGAAATCGTAAAACATATACACAGTCTCATCACTGATCGGATTATGCCTGAGGAAACATGTGGAGAATATCGGAAGTCACAAGTCGTTGTTAAAAACAGTCAAACCGGAGAAATCACGTTTCGGCCGCCCCCGGCAGTAGAAATTCCCTATCTTATTTCTGATTTTCTTCTCTGGTTCAATACATTGAAGCTTGAAGAGATGCATCCTGCGATGAAAGCAGGAATTGTCCACTATGAATTGGTCCGCATCCATCCGTTTTTAGACGGAAATGGGAGAGTCGCGCGGGCCGTTGCAACGCTCTCATTGTTCCGCGACGGGTATGACATTAAACGGTTTTTTTCTTTAGAAGAATACTATGACCGCGAACCCATGCAGTATTATGAAGCTTTGCAGAGTGTAGCGAAACTTGAAGGCAACGTGACATATTGGTTGGAATATTTTATCGAAGGATTGGCAATTGAGCTTACCCGCATTAAAGAAAAAGTGAAGTCGCTTTCAACGGATCTGAAAATAAAAAAATCCATGGGCGGTCAGCAGTTGGCTTTGTCCGAACGGCAAATCAAGATCGTTGAATTTATCCAGGAAAACGGGTTTTTGCAAAATAAAGTATTTTTTGAATTGTTCCCCACAATTTCAGAAGACACCGTCCTTCGGGAGATCAAAGACCTTATCAATAAAAGCATCGTTCAAAAAACAGGATCAACCAAGGGCGTGCGATATGTGCTAAGAACACAGTAACATAATCATTACATCGCTTGATTAACAAAACAACTACAAAAAATCCGTCCGAAAGAAGTATGGTATGTCAAGAATAAAAGACATAATAAGAAAACTCGAGATTTTGTCAGCAGAGAAAAAGAGACATGAGGAAGAACATCCATTAATTACCTTTCTTACCCTAGAAAAAGCGGATGCTCAAAGAAAATTTGAATTAATTGGAGAACACTGTGTTGTTTGTGACCCACCTTGCTCAGGACGAAACTACGGAGCTCAAACATTAGGAATTGAGGTGGATGGAGCTCCATCCTTTGGAGTTCTTTGTAATTTTTTCAGTTCAAAGAAAGTGTGTGCAACATATGATATACAATTGCAAGAGGCTGCGAGAAAAAAGGCATAAAAAAATATTGAAAAGGATACTAGCTTCATTTATCTCATTGCGTTATGATTAAATCATGCAATTCTCTGATTTAACACAGTACTTCAAACGCCTTGAAGAAACACCTTCTCGGATTGAGATGACGAAAATCCTCTCGGAACTTTTCAAGCATGCCGCAAAAGTGGAGATCGGAGAGATGTGTTATCTTCTTCAGGGCAGAGTTGCACCCCTTTATGAAGCCATTGAATTTGGGATAGCGGATAAACTCATGATCCGGGCGATTGGGAAGGGACTTGATGTGGATGAAAAAACGGTCATGGGTGAATTTAAGAAAAGGGGAGATTTGGGTATAGCAGCGGAACATATCAAAAAACAGAAGACAGAAAACAGAGAACGGAAGACAGAGAAAATAACAATAAAAGATGTTTTTTCACTATTAAACCAAGTAGCAGAGAGTGGAGGGGAGGGTTCACAAGAAAAAAAAGTGCAGATATTATCAGACCTCATTTCTTCGCTTGATCCGTTGTCAGTGCGGTATGTTGTAAGAATTCCTTTGGATAAGCTTCGTCTTGGATTTTCAGACATGACGATTTTGGATGCGTTTTCCTGGATGCTGGTCGGAGATAAATCGCTCCATACAAAACTTGAGGATGCATACAATGTACGGCCGGATATGGCATACCTAGGCAGACAGTTAAAAGAGCACGGAATGAAAGGCATTGAACACGTCCACGCTGTTGTCGGCGCGCCGATTTTAGCAAGCTTGTGCGCACGGCTTCCCAATGCCGTTGAAATGATCAAAAAAATGGGAGAGGTGGATGTCGAGGGAAAGTATGATGGAGTGAGATGTCAAATTCATTTTCAGAAGGCGGAAGGCGGAGGACGGAAAACGGATATCGTGAAGGCGTTTTCGAGAAATTTGGAAAATACGACGGCGATGTATCCGGAACTTACCCATATTGGCAAACAAATTGAGGCGAAAGAAGTTATCCTTGATAGTGAGGCCATTGGGTATGATGTAAAAACAGGTAGGCTTATCCCGTTTCAGGAAACGATGACCAGGAAAAGAAAGTATGATGTTGAGCATGTGAGCAACGCCATACCACTCCGGTTTTTTGTGTTTGACATCCTTTACAAAGACGGAAAAGATCTTATGGGAGAGCCATTATCAAAGCGGAGAAAACTTCTTGAGACTACGATTAGGAAAGGCGACATCCTCGTTGTATCTCCCAACATTATCACATCTGACGTTGATGAACTTCGGAAGTATCATGACGAACAGCTCAAAATTGGACTGGAAGGTGCGGTGGTCAAAAAATGGGAAAGCCCGTACGAACCGGGTCGGAAAGGTTTCCATTGGGTAAAATTTAAGGAGGAAGACGGCAAAACCGGAAAACTCACTGATACGATTGATGCAGTGGTCATGGGATACTACAAAGGAGAAGGAAAGCGTGCCGGATTTGGCATCGGCGCATTTTTAGTCGGCGTCAAAAAGGGAGAAAAATTTGTATCTTTAACGAAAATCGGAACCGGAGTTTCTGATGAATTGTGGAAAGAATTAAAAATAGCTTTCAGTCGTCAGTCTTCAGCTATCAGGCCGAAAGAGTATGAAGAAGTAAACAAAACACTTGAGCCGGATATATGGATAGACCCCAAAATTGTTGTTGAGATTGCAGGGGATGATATTACCATTTCGCCGATTCACGGGGCGCATTATGCACTCCGGTTCCCGAGACTGGTCCGAATTCGGGAAGACAAACACGCCGGAGAATCTACAACGGTTTCAGAAATTCAGACGATGTACAAAAATCAGAAGAGCGTAAGATAGATTTAAAAAATTTTTATTAGAAATTGGCGATAGGGAAAATGGAAACTGGTTATAGATAAAAGAAAGTGGAAAGTGGATTGAAGCAATTTTCTATTTTCCAATCTCTATAACTAATTTCAAATTTCCAAATAACCATTTTCCAATTTATGATTTTTTGGAACATTTTTATCCTTATCGGTTTAGGAATAGTGTTGGCTGTGTCAGCTAACGCCGTTGTTAAAGCTACCTCTTATTTTTCCAAACGGCTGGCGGTGCAGAGTTTTCTTTTGGGATTTCTCATCCTCGGATTTGCAACGACCATACCTGAGATGTTTGTCGCATTTCAGGCAGTCAGAGACGGCGTTCCGCAGTTATCCATCGGAAATCTCCTCGGAGGGTCGATCCTTCTTCTTTCCTTTATCATGGGCGGGAGTGCCATACTTCTTAAGCGCATTGTTCTTGATCACGGGATGACGAGATGGGATATCGGAATTTCAACCATTGTTGTTGCAATGCCCGCACTTGCACTTTGGGATGGAAAACTGACGCGGATTGAAGGATTTGTGCTTTTGTTCTCGTATATTATCCACATATTGCTTGTTAATAAAGAACAGCATGTTCTTGACCGTATCGAGCATCATGTGAAAAATATCAAGCATCCGCTTCATGCGATAACACTCGGTGTCGGAGGTCTTATGGGCCTCGCCTTTTCGTCACGGTTGATTGTGACGATTGGAGAAGGTTTAGCTAGACAGTTTAGCATATCTCCATTTGTTATAGGACTATTTCTCGTGACATTTGGCACGAATTTGCCCGAGCTGACCCTTGCTGTTGAAGCGATTATCAAAAAAAAGCGCGATATTGCGTTTGGTGATGTGTTGGGCAGCGCTGTTATAAATACTGCGATTCTAGGAATAGTGTGTATAGTGGCTCCCTTTAGCGTTCCTGATCACTTACGGATGCGCGTAACGCTTATACTTCTTGCTTCTGTGGCAGCATTTTTCTGGTGGGCAGCCTCATCCAAGCGCGATATTACAAGGAAAGAGGGGATTGTGCTTTTCCTTGCCTATATATTCTTTGTGGTGTTTGAGCTTTTACAAATTTAGGACGTACGATTTTGATATAATGGCGGGAGTATGGGAAAGCCATTCATATCTATCATCATCCCGGCGCTCAATGAAGAGAAATATTTGCCGAATCTTCTCAAATCCCTCTCTGTGCAATCCAACCACAATTTTGAAGTAATTGTCGTGGATGGTAAATCAAAAGATAAGACCGTAGAAGTGGCAAAGACATTTGTCAAAACTCTTCCACAATTGACCATTACTATTGCGGATCATGCGAATTTGCCGTATCAGCGCAATCTTGGCGCCAAAGAGGCAAAAGGAACATGGTTCATGTTTCTGGATGCTGACAATGTCATGATGCCGTATGCGGTTGAACGGATGAATGCATTTATTGTAGAGCAAAAACCATCTTTTTTTTCTTCATGGATACGGCCGGACAGCAATGTCATTAACGACGCGCTTTTGGCGTTATTCGGCAATTTGCTTTTAGAAGGATCAATTTTAGTCAAAAGGCCGTTTTCTCCCGGTCCGTTTACGGCAGTATCACGAGACGTGTTTGAAGAGGTGGGAGGATATACTGAAGGGTTGAAATGGGGAGAAGATGTGGATTTTTCAACCAAAGTACAAAAAAAAGGTTATACGTTTTCGATTTTACGGGAAGTTCTCTACATCTGGTCCATGCGAAGGCTTCGGCATGAAGGGAAGCTCAAATTCATCCAGCAAGCGGCAAAAGCAGCATTTTATGTGCTTTTAACCAATAGAGCGCTTACCAATGGGTATGAAATGGGTGGGCAGATGTACGGGAAGAAAAAACAGCGTATCAATAAAACAGTTGCACAAAAGCTGGCAAAGACGATCCAAAAACTCATGAAAGAGGTGTTTGAGTAAGTTTATAAAGTTCATAAAGTAGAAAGTTCATAAAGTGCGGATGGTATTTACTTTATAACTCAATAATTTTATAAACTTTTTACTTAGTTATGCAAATCATTTCCGATCTCCATCTTCATTCCCGTTTTTCGCGTGCGGTATCTCCACAAATGACCATTGATGGAATTGCGGATTGGGCAAGGAAAAAAGGAATCGGTTTAGTGGCAACCGGAGACTGGACGCATCCGATGTGGATGAGAGAGATTGGGGAGAAGTTAGAGGAAGATGGAAGTGGATTGCTTAAACAGAAGGAAGAAGACGGAAGGCAGAAGACAGAAAAATTCCTTCTTTCCACCGAAATTTCCTGTATCTATTCTCAGGGAGGAAAAACGCGGAGGGTGCATACCCTCGTATGGGTGCCGACCATCGCATCCGCACAAAAAATAAGTCAGGAGCTTACGAAACGAGGATGCAATCTCATGAGTGATGGCCGTCCGATTATCGGACTGTCGCTTATCAATCTATCGGAGTTGATATTGACCGTTGAACCGCAAGCACTCATCGTGCCGGCACATATCTGGACGCCGTGGTTTTCAGTGTACGGGAAAATGGGCGGTTTTGAGTCATTGGAAGAAGCGTTTGGGGAGTTTGCCAAAAACATTTATTCTGTTGAAACGGGATTATCCAGTTCTCCGGACATGAACTGGCGGATTAAAGAGCTTGATAGCCGTGCGATTGTCAGTTTTTCGGATGCACACTCGGGACCGAAATTAGGAAGGGAAGCCACGGTTTTTGAATGGGAGTCGTCAGCCATCAGTCGTCAGCCATCAGATTTTACCTATCAGATGCTCTGTGATGCTATATCCTCAAATAGTCTGAAAGCTGAAAGCAGAAGGCTGAAAGCTCACATTACTTACACAATCGAATTTTATCCTGAAGAGGGGAAGTACCACTATACCGGACACCGGCTGTGCAATGTGCGGTTGACACCCGAGGAAGTTTCCTCAAAAGGCACCACATGTCCGGTGTGCGGAAAGCCGCTCACACAGGGAGTGATGCAACGAGTTGCTGAAATAGCAACTCGAAATCAAAAATCCCGCCTGCACTTGCCTTCGGCAAGAGCCGATGGCGGGCAGGCAAAAATCAAAAATCAAAAAGAGTTGAAATATTATCTTGATGAAGAAGAACGAAG
>Ga0315295_10001328_pt1 | contig 21154 bp, 16 predicted proteins | sample YL17G14_0_MG_FD_204453 | JGI IMG/M metagenome (GOLD analysis project Ga0315295, IMG submission 204453) | Sediment microbial communities from Yellowstone Lake, YNP, Wyoming, USA - YL17G14_0 | ecosystem: Environmental > Aquatic > Freshwater > Lake > Sediment | place: USA: Wyoming | collected...
TTTCATCTACGGTTGGTTCTACCGGGTCGACAACCAAGCCGGAGCCCCGAGCCGGGCGGCACTCGTCGCGCGCATCCTGGATGGACGCTACAATCCGTTTGCCTTGGACAATGCGAAGGGCACCGGTCCCTCCGGCCTGGCCTTTGACAATGCGGCGGCGCTGAAGGAGTCCGAGGCCAGCGGCAACACCTTCAAGAAGGCGCCCAAACGCGGGTTTGCCGCCAACATGAACGGCACCATCACCGCCATTCCGGCCGGAGACCTGAAGGTCGGCTTTGGCGCCGACTATTACCGCGACGATTCCTCGTCGATCCCGGAACCGATTTTCTTCACGGGCGACTTGCTCGGGCTCAATGGTTCGAATCCCACGGTTTCCCGCAGCTTCGGCACCGGCGTCTTCGCGGAACTGATCGTGCCGTTGGTCAGTCAGGAGATGAAGATCCCCTTCGTGCACAAGGCCTCGCTCAATCTGCAGGGCCGCTATGACTACCAGACGGTCCAGGGCTATGCCGGCGGCAACACCGGCGCCCCGATTGGCAACAGCTTCACCGCTCATAATCCCAAAGTCGGCCTCCAGTGGAACCTCACCGATGAACTCCTGCTGCGCGGCACCTGGGGCACGGGCTTCCGCCTGCCGACGCTTACCCAGCTTTTCGACGCGACCGGCACCTCGAATCCACAATTGCGCGACCCGCTCGGCTTCCCAATCGCCAACCAGACGCAGATCACGACGGGCGGCAATCCCAACCTGTCGCCCGAAAAATCCAAGACCTACTCGGTTGGGGTGGTGTATAGCCCCAGGGCCGTCAAGGGCCTCAGCCTTGTGATCGATTACTATTATGGCACGATCAACGGTCTGGTCGGCGAGGGTTCGCAATACCTCCTGAACATCAACGCCCAGACCCAAGGAGCCGGCTTCGTCGCCGGCAATCCGGCCACCATCAATCCGAACGCCACCTTTGCCAACCTCATCACGCGCTCGGCGTCCGGTTCGGTCACCACGATCGCCTCGTCGCAATTCAACATCTCGGCCCGGGAAACGACCGGCATCGACACGGCCGTGACCTATGTCTGGCCTTGGCGTGACTTAGGCAGGTTCACCACCCGGCTGGAGTGGAACACGGCGCTGAGTTGGGACCTGATCCCCGTCGCGGGCGCGCCGGCGCAGAGCTTTGTCGGGGTGTTCCTCGACACCTCCTCCAACGCCATCTCGCCGGGCAGCATTCCCAAGCACAAGGGTTTCCTCACCCAAGTCTGGGAAAAGGGCAATTGGTCGGCCAGTGTCACGGCCAACTACATCAGTCGCCTGCTGGATGACCCAAATTTCTCCACGGTCACCGGCACCATCCGCTATATTGACTCATGGCTAACCTATGACGGCCAGGTGTCATATAACTTCCAGGGGGGGGACGGCTGGAAGAAATGGCTGGCCGACACCACCCTGCGGGTGGGCGCCAGCAACCTCCTCGACGAGGATGCCCCGTTCGCAGCCGGCGGCTTCAACGACAGTTACGACGTGAAGACCCACAGCAACAAGGGCCGTTTCGTCTACGCCCAGCTCACGAAGAAGTTCTAAGCCATCGGCGAACAACCCATTCGCTCGCACAGCGGTCGCCGATGTGGAAATCGGCGACCACCTTTTAGTGCGGCCACGTTCCGAGGGAAACCAACGCTCAATTGCCTGAGTGTTGGCTAAGCCATCGGCGAACAACCCATTCGCTCGCACAGCGGTCCTGCATGGGGCCGCTGTTTTTTCGGCGTGAATTAATCGACGTGGACGGGGTGGCCGGCGGCCGCAAGCGCGCGAACGGCCTCGTTGATTCGCGCCGCCTTGATCAGCACATAGTCGGTGTCGTGGGTCGCGACGGCCAGTATGCCGATGCGGGCGGCCGCCAGCGGCGCCAGCACGGACGCAAGGATGCCGGTCTCGGTGAACGCGAACGGTCCCTCAAGTTTCAGCAGCCGCCAGCCGGCCTCGTGCTTCACGTCCGCCGGCACCTGGGCGGCCGGGCAAAGAACCGACAGCTCGTCGGCCGTGCGGGTGACGGAGCTGAAAACAGCGGAGCCGGCCCACGCGGGGACCGGACCGGCAGGTGGCAGCCGGCACACGGCAAATTCGCCGGGGATCAGCTGGAGAACAAGAGACATGGGCAGGGGTAGGGCGAGTCCTCCGGACGAGCCGGAGAACGCCGGCTCATCGGGACGATTCGCCCTACCAATCAAGCGACCGCATCAGAACAGCGCGTTGGCCACCACGCCGACCGCCGTGATCGGGCCTTGGTCACCCAGGCCGTCGAGGGCGCGGTCCGCCTTCTTCATCACGCCCTGCAGGTCGCGATACATGGAGTCGTCGGCGAGCAGTTTGCCCAGCGTGCCCTGGCCGCTGTTGATCTTGTCGGAGAGCTCGCGCAGGTTTTTCGCCGTGACCTTGATGCTGCTGGCGGTGGCGTCGTCGTAGAGCAGCACACCGAGCGTGCCCTTGCCGCTCTTGACGTCGGCGACGATGCCCTGGGTGTCACCGAGGAAGGTGCGGGCGTCGGCCGCGGCGCGCTTGAGCTCGCTGACCGAGGCGAGCAGCTCGTCGTGCATCTTGGAATCGTTGACCAGTTTTCCCATCGTGCCCTCGCCGTTTTTGATCTTGGCGGTGATGTCCTGCAGGTTGCTGACGGTCTGCGAGATCTTGGGGCCGTTCTCAGTGACGAGCTTGTCGAGCCGCTGGAAGAGGTTGCCGTTCTCGCCGCCGGTGCCCATCGACTTGCCGATGTCGCCAATGACCTGCTCGAGCTTGGAGCCGAGGGTGCCGAGCTGGCTGATGACCTCGCTCATGTCGACGGTCGGCCTGGTCTGGATTTCCCCGCCGTCCTGGAGGAGCCCGCCGCCCGGCGTGCCGAAGGTCACCCCGAGGTAATTGCTGCCGAGCAGGCTGGACTGCTCGACGCTGGCGACCGCGTCGACCGGGATCTTGGCGTCGGGATCGATGGCGAGCACGGCTTCGACGCGGTGGGCAGCGAGGCGGGTGAGCTGGACGGCGCCGACCTTGACGCCCGCCATGCGCACCTCGTCGCCGGCCTTGAGGCCCTTCAGGTTGGCGAAGCCGGCCACGAGCGTGTAGCCCCGGGGCTTGAGGAGGTGGCCGCCGTTGAGCGACTCGAAGGTGATCCAGGCAAGCGCCAGACCGAGGAGGAAAAAGAGGCCGACGCGGATGGCTTGGGATGTGTTATTCATGGCTGTTCTCCAGTTGTTTGAAGCGGGGATTCTTCGGGTCGATGACCGGGTTGAGGAAATTCGCGATGACGGGATCGGGGTGATGGTGGAAATCGGCGGGCGTGCCGGTGGCGCGGATGCGGCCGTCCATGATGATGGCGATGCGGTCGGCGATGCCCAGGGCGAGGTTGCGGTCGTGGGTGACGACGAGGCTGGTGACCGCAATCTCCTCGCGCAGGGTGGCGATGATCTCGCTGATGGTCGCACTGAGGATGGGATCGAGCTCGGCCGTGGGCTCGTCGTAGAGCAGCAGCTGGGGCTCCATGACGAGCGCGCGGGCGATGGCGACGCGCTTCTTCATGCCGCCGGACAGCTCGGAGGGCATCCGCTCCGCTGCGCGCTCGAGCGAGAGGATGGCGAGGGCGTGCATCACCTGTTCGCGGATTTCCGCCTCGGTGCCCATGCGGTGCTCGCGGGGATAGAGCGCGAGGTTGTCGTAGACGGAAAGCGAGTTGAACAGGGCCCCGGCCTGGAACACGAGGGCGGTGTGCACCTTCTCGCGGATGTCGGGGTCGGCGGCGCTGAACTCGCCGATCCGCACCTCGCCGCTGGTGGGCGTCTCGAGGCCGGCGACCTGCTTGAGCAGGACGGTCTTGCCGGAGCCGCTGGGCCCCATGAGGCAGAAGATCTCCCCGGGGCGCACCTCCAGGCTGACGTTATGCAGCACCATGGTGTTGTCGTAGGCCTTCGAGACGTTGGCCACGGTGACGCCGACGGTCTTGCCGACAAAGGGACTGGCGGTGTAGCTGGGGCTCATGAGATGAGGAGGAGGCCCTTGGTCACGAAGTAGTCGAGGACCAGGATGAGGATGAGCGAGGTGACGATGGCCTTGGTGAGGGAGACGCCGATTTCGCGCGGGCCGCCGCGGGTGTTGAGGCCGATGTAGCAGCAGACGAGCACGATCACGAAGCCGAAGAACTCGGCCTTGACCAGTCCGTCGATGATGTCCCGCGGCTTCATGTAGGTCTTCAGGGCGCTGAAATAGGATTCGGAATCAACCGAGATGGAATGGGTGTATTGGCAGACAAGGGCGCCGCCATACCAGCCGCAGAGGTTCGCGATGATGGCGAGCACGGGCATCATGACCAGGATCGCCGCCAGACGGGGCAGCACGAGCATCCGCTCCGGCGGGATGTTCATGGTCACGAGGGCGTCGATCTCCTGGTAGACCTTCATCGAGGCCAGCTCGGCGGTGATGGCCGAGCCGACGCGGCCGGCGATGAGGATGGCCACCATGACCGGGCCGAGTTCCCGGGCCATGGTGAGTCCGACGAGCGTGCCGATGAACTGCTTGGCCCCGAAGTTCTCCATGCTGTAGCCGCTCTGCAGCGCCAGCACGCTGCCGATGAAGAAACTCAGGATGGTGACGATGGGGAGGGAGGTGTAGCCGATGAGGTAGCACTGCTCGATGAAGCGCGCCCGCTGGCGCGGCAGCGTCCCGGCGAATTTCAGGGTGCGCACGAGGAGGAGCAGGGTGCCCCCGATGTGGCCGAAAATGGCGGACAGGTGGTTCATGACGGCGGGTGGTCGGTAGCCTTGGTAGCTTTTTTCCGGGTGAAATCGAACAGGAAGAATTTTCCGCGGTCCTCGCCGGGCCGGCGCTGCCAGCCGAGCACGCCGCAGAGAAGGGCGAGGCGCCGGGATTCCGGCCCGGATTCCACGCTGAAAAGCGGGCCGAGGTGGAATTCCCGGTCCGCGGCGTTGCGCCGCCAGGTGACGGCATCCCAGAGCAGGGAGTGGCGCGTTACCCCGGGGCCCGACCGGTCATAACGATAAAGCGCGAACAGCGGGCTGTAGAGCTGGCGGACGGTGTCGTTGGTCGGGAAGAAAACCTCCAGCGGGCTGAGCAGCTGCACCTGGCGGCGGCCCGCGCCGTTGTCCCACGCGCTGAAGAGCGGCCAGAGGTGGGTCTTGTGCGCCGGGGACGCGGCGGGGTTGGCCAGGCTGCGCTGGGTGAGCGACCAGTAGAGAATGAAGAGCAGCTGGTTCTTTTCCTGGGCCAGGCCGGCCTCCTGCCATTGCGCGTGGCGGAAGAGCGGCCAGGCGAACCAGGTCTTGTCGTAACCCCGGACGGTCGAGTGCGTGTAGAGCGGCGCCCAGCGGTTGACATGGCGCTGGTCGCCGCGTCCCTGGACGAGAAAAGGCCAGAGGTAGCGCTGTTCGTCGTAGCGGTCGGGCTCGGCCCGGTGCGTGTAGCCGAAGAGAGGCCAGACGAAGTTCTCGCTGCGGAAGCCCGGGCCGGTGTCGCGCGTGTAGAAGGGCAGGGCGCCCAGCCGGACCATGGGCTCCGGCGCGGAGAGTTGGGTCGCCTGCCGGTAAAACAGCGGCCAGAGCCAGAACTGCTTGTCGTAGTCGCCGGCCCGGCCGCGGTGCCCGAACAGCGGCCAGAACTCGAACCCGTGGTGGCCAGCCCCGGTGATGAAGCGCAAAAACGGCCAGGGCGCGGCGGTGACCTGCAGGCCGGACTTGTCGGTCTTGAGATAGAGCGGGAAGGCCTGCCAGGTCAGACGGTCCTGGCCGAAGCGCTGCTTGATCGTGCCCGTGACCGGGAAGAAAGCATGGTAGGTCGTCACGGGATCGCCGGTCTCCTTCGAAAAATAAAACGGCCAGACGTCAAAGCCGCACACCTCCGCCGACCCCGCCGCCGTGGTCTGGCGGCGGTTGATGAGCTGGAAAAAGCTGAAGGCGTGGAAGCCGGGCTGCTTTTCCCAGGTGAACAGCGGATAGAGGAAGGAAGCGCCCTCCAGCTCCCCCGCCCGGGCCTGCAGGAAGAGCGGCCGGAATCCCTCCAGCTCCCCCGCCGCCGTGCTCTTGGTGAAAAAAAGCGGGCCGACATACTGGCCCGATTCCCGCGTGCCGTCCGTCCGCGCCTGCTCCACCGCGAACGGCCAGACATTCAGCTCCTGGCCGGGCAGCGGCAACGCGGCCAGGAGGGCAGCGGGTATCAGCCAGACTGATCGTCGGGAAAACATGCTTGGTGGACTGGGTAAGGCATTGCCTTTGTGCGTGGTGGGAGCCAGTTAGGTGGCCGGCCCCAGAAAGACAGGGGGAAAGGCTAGTCGCCGCCGGCCGGCGTGCAATTGCTATGTTACAACCGCATAAAACACCAAGTGTTCCACGGTTTGCCGCGGCGGGCGCGATCCGCCCGGGCCGCGGGCGGTTGTCCGGGTGGAGGCAGCCATGCGCATAACCGGCGGACTGGCCCGCGGCATCCCGCTGGCGCTCCCCAAGGGGGACGCAGTCCGGCCGGCGACCGACGCGCTGCGTCAGGCGGTTTTCTCCAGTCTGGCGGCCCGAGTGCCCGGCACGCAGTTCCTGGACCTGTTCGCCGGCAGCGGAGCCTATGGACTGGAGGCGCTCAGTCGCGGCGCGGCCGGCGGCGTATTCGTCGAAAGCGATGCCCGCACCGCCGGGTTCATCCGCCGCAATCTGGACGCGGTCTGCAAGAGCCTCGGGCGCGATGCCGGCGGCGTGCATGTCATCACGGCCGACGCCACGAGCGTGAAGCTGGCCGCGGCGCCGGACCTGGTGTTCATCGACCCGCCCTACGAATCCATCCGCGCGGTCGGGCCGAAGGTTTTTGCACGGCTGACGGAGCTGCTGCAGGACAAGGCCGACCCGCTCATCGTGTTCGAGATGCCGGGCGAGATCGAACTGTCGCCGGCGGACTGGACCTGCGTGAAGCGGCTCGGCCAGGGCGGCCGCCAGCCGACGGCCTGTATTTTCAGAGCCACCCGCGCCGCGCCTTGAGCAGCGCGATGGCGGCGACGCACGCCGTCTCGGTGCGCAACACGCGGGGCCCGAGGTGGGCGAAGGCGAATCCCGCCGTCCGCAATTGCTCGCGCTCGGCGGGCGACCAGCCGCGCTCGGCCCCGAGCGCGAGGATGGCGGCCGGGCCACCGGACACGTTGCAGACGGCGAGGGCGACGGGAGCCTCGTAGTTGTCGAGGGCGACACGGGCGGCGCCGGCCGGCAGGGCGGTGAGAGCGTCGGCGAGCGACCGGCCATGCGTGACCTCGGGCAGGCGGGTGCAGAAGGCCTGTTCCGCCCCGGCAATGACATGACGCTCCCACTCGCCGGATTGCCAGAGCCGGCTGCGGGCATAGCTGGCTTCGCCCTTTTCCGTGCAGATGAAGTGGAGCGCGGCGACCCCCAGCGTCGTCGCGTCGCGCAGGATGTCGCGGGCGGTCTGCGGGCGCGGCAGGCCGATCAGCAGCGTGAGCGGATTGAGCGGAGGCGGGGGTTCTCCCCAGGCAAAGGTGATTAATAGTCGTCCATTCTCCACCGAGACCAGCGTGCCTTTGCCGCGCGGGCCGTTGACCAGCCCAGCGTCGAAACTGTCGCCCGGCCGGCGGCGCAGCGCGCCGAGGATATGACCCGCCCGCGGGTCATGCCGGGGCAGGGGAAGCTCGACTTCGTGGGCGCGAAACAGAATGATATTCATCGTGAACAATCCGGGCCAAAAACAACTCTACGACGCGACCCTTGGGGAGAGGAACCCCAATGTGGTGCCGCCGGGTTGAATTTTTTGCGTGCCCAGATTCGATGAGACGAGTGAATCCAGTCGATACACTGCCGGGTAATGGACAGGGCGAGCGGGCCGGGATCGGCCGCGTGATCGTGGTGGAGGACCAGCGGCTCGTGGCGGAATTTTTCACCTTCCACTGCCGCGACCTCGGCCTTGAGGTGCTGCAGCGCTGCGCCACCTGCCGGGAGGGGCTGAGCGCCATCCGGACCCACCGTCCCGACCTCGTGCTGATGGACATCTCGCTGCCGGATGGCGACGGGCTCGAGCTGGCGAAAACCATCCTCGACGAGCTGCCCGAGGTCAAAATCCTCGCCATCTCCTCGCACCGGGACCCGTGGACCATGTTGCAGGTGCAGCGCATCGGCCTGCATGGCTTCGTGGACAAGAACGAGCAGCGGCCGGAGGTGCTGACGGAGGCGATCCACGCGGTGCTGGCGGGACGCGTGTATTACACGCCGATCGTGAACGAATCCAGCGCCAGCATCCGGCGCGACCCCAAGGCCTTCATCCGCGTGCTTTCGGACTACGAGATGCGCATCCTCTCGATGATCGGCGAGTCCAAGACGGACGAGGAGATCGCCACGGTGCTGAACATCAGCCCGGCCACGGTGCAGTCGCGCCGCCGCGACATCATGAGCAAGCTCGACATCCACACGACGCCGAAGCTCATCCACTACGCCATCGTCAGCGGGCTCACGCGGGTGGAGCAACTGGGCCAGAAGAAGCCAACCTGACGCGCAAACCCGCCACCTGCCCGGCCAGGCCCGCGCGCAGCACCCGCACGGCGTCCCAGTGTCCGATGGCGCTGTCCGCCTCAATTTTCCTCAGGGTCTGCTCCAGCTCGCGCTCCCCGATGAAGGCGGAGCGGCCGTAAAGCAGGTGGGCGCAGCGCCCCGTGGCGGTGGCGTCCTCCTGCGCCACGGCGGAATTGAGCTGGTCGAGCTCCACTTCGAATTCCGAGAGGTAGAGCGCCAGTTCCCCGGCCAAGGGCACCCCTTTCTTTTTGGCCAGCAGGCGCAGGTTGGCCAGGCCGTCGGCGGGCGGACGCGCCGGCACGGCGGCGGCGAGGGCCTTGCGCAGCCGCTCCATGGTCACCGGCTTGCCGATGAAGCCGTTCATGCCGGCATCGAGGCACTGCTGGCGTTTTTCCGGCGTGCTGAAGGCGGTGGTGGCCAGGACGACCGATCGGGCGGACTTGTTCGGCAGAGTGCGGATCCCGCGCGCCACCTCGACGCCGCTCAAGCCGGGCAGGTTGTAGTCGAGGAACACCGCGTCGAAATCCTGGCGGCCGGCCAGCGCGAGTGCGGCGGTGCCGTCACCGGCGGTATGCACGATGAAGCCCAAGGACTCCAGCAGGTCGGCGAGGACGATGCGGTTGTATTCCTGGTCGTCGACGACGAGCGCGGCCTTCGTCCGGACCGGGGCGGGCGCGACGAGGGCGGGCGGCGCCACCACCTCGGCGATCGCGAAGGGCGCGCTGAACGAGAAGCACGAACCGCGGCCCGGCTCGCTTTCCAGCCAGATGCGGCCGCCCATCTTTTCCGCCAGGCCCTTGCACAGCGCCAGACCGAGGCCGGTGCCGGGCACGCGGCCCTGCTGGGCGGCGGCCCCGCGCTCGAAGCGGGTGAACAGCCGCTGCTGCTCCTCGGGCGAGATGCCGGGCCCCTCGTCGGACACGGCGAAGATCACCTCCGTCGCCGCGGGACCCGGGGTCTTGCACCAGACGGTGACGCTCACCTGGCCGCGGCCGGAGAACTTCAGGGCGTTGCTGACGAAGTTGAGCAGGATCTGCCGGACGCGCTTGGGGTCGCCGATCAGGTGCGCGGGCACGGCGGGAGACACCGCAATCTCGACCGGGATGCCGCGTTTTTCGCTCTCCGCGGCCGTCATCGCGGCGATCGACTCCATCAGCTCGGGCAGGTTGAAGGGTTTCTCCTCTATCTCGACGGCGCCGGCCTGCACCTTGGAAAAGTCGAGGATGTCCTCCAGCAGCGAGGAGAGGTGCGTGGCGCACTGGCGGAGCAGGCTGAACTTGCGCCGGCCTTCCGGGTCCAGGCCGTCGGTGCGGAAATTGTCGGCGATGCCGATGACGCCGTTCATCGGGTTGCGGATCTCGTGGCTGATGCCGGCGAGGAACTCGTCCTTGGCGGCGTTGGCCTTGACCAGCTCGGCGGTGCGGATCCTGACCAAGGCCTCAAGTTCCTGGTTGCGGGCCCGGATCCGGCGCTCGCGCACGCGGATGACCGCCACGACGCCGAGGCCGAGGGCGAGGGCATAGCCGGTGAAGGCCCAGCCGGAGCGATACCACGGCGGCAGGATGCGGAAGGCGAACACCGCGGGCTCGCTCACGAGGCCGGCGGCGTTGACCGTGCGGACCTCGAAGCGGTAGTTTCCCTCGGACAGGTTGCTGTATTCAAAGGTGCGCCGCGCCGCCGGGGCGGACCATTCACCGGCGCCAAGGCGGGTCTGCAGCAGCCAGCCCTTGCTGCGGACATAATCGCCGGTGAAGACATGAAAGCTCAGCCGGTGGCCCTGGAAGGGGAAGGTGATCCCGGATTCGTCGGAGAGCTGGCCCGCGTTCAGCGTCTCCAGCCGGATGAACGGGGTGGCGGGTTTCTGCACCGGCCCGATGGCGTCATAATCGAGACGCAGCACCCCTTCGGTGCCGCCGATCCAAAGGACCGGCCGGCCGTTTTCCCGCGTGAATTCCATCGTGCTGACGAAGCCGACAGTGGAAAGGGAAGGGACGTCCAACTCGCGCCATTGGGCCTGTCCGGAAGGGCCGACCGTCAGGACACCCAGGCCTTGGGAAGCGTTGCTGGCTGCGGTGGCCCGATTGAAGGCGATCATCAGGTTTTTCTCCCCGGGAACCGGGAGCGCGACGATAGGATTGATGGCCGGTGCCCCGGCCAGCGCCTTCAAGCCGGTCCCGTCGGGCCGGGTCAGGAGCATCCGGCCATCGAGCAGGAAAAGATATCCCTGCGGGATTCCCAGGATGGAGACCTTGCCGGAAAAGGGTGCCCCGCTGGCGGGATCATTGATGGGGGTGAGTTGCTGCCGGCCGAGGTCGAACAAGAATGCTCCTTTGCTGAAGGTGCCGACCCAAAGCCGGTTTTGAGAGTCCTCCAGCAGGGAAACACTGCTGTCCGGCAGGCTCGTCAGGAAAGTGCGCACGAAAGACCCATCCGGTGCCTGATGCAGCCGGGAGAGACCACTGCCTTCAGAGAGATAGAACGTCTTGGTGTCATTGCGGGCCGGGGCGGCAAAAAACACGCTGTTGCCGGTAAAGGCAAAAACCGGATGGAGCGCGGAGCCATCGAAGAAATCCATCCCGCCGTGGCGGGAGAGCAGCAGGCCATTGGCGGTCGGCAGCAGGTGATTGTAGAAGCCGGTGAGTTGGGGCAACTGCTTGAACCGGCCACCATCCGACGGGGTTTCCTCCAATTGAAACACTCCTTCCAGGGTCAGGGCAATCAACCGGGAATCGGGCGTTCGGAGCAGAGCGGTGATCCTGCCCTTCAACCCGTTGAGTGGATTGAACACGCTCGCGTGGCCGGAGCCCGCGAGATTAAAAATCCCGGAAGGGGTGGCACACCAGACATGACCATTGGGGTCAGGTTGAATCGAAAAAATTCCCCGATTGGGCAGGCCGTCTTCAACATCGAAGATTCGTAGCCGCGCTCCGGCTTTGTTGGTCAGAACCATTCCGCCGGTTAAGGTGCCGATGGCATAATTGCCATCGGACAACGGGCTGAACGAAGCGAGCCGGTTGGTCGTGATGTATTGGCTCAACTCCTCGTTGGAAATCCGACGGGGTGGATTTCCCGGCCGGTATAGTCCGGTGCCGCTCGCCAGCAGCAGACCCCCTTCATCCCGCGACAGGCCAAGAATGGCGGCGGCTGGCAGCTGTTCGGCGGAGATTTCCAGCTGCGGCCCCGCTTCAGTCAGCCGATAAAGCCCGGTCTCCAGGTGATGAAACCAATATTCATCTCCCAGCTTGATTGGGAATAACCGGGACTTGCCGTTGAAGGGCAGGTTTTGGAAGGAAGCACCGTTCCAGCGCAGGACTTTGTCGCGACAGACAAAATAGACCGATCGCCCAATTTGGGCGCAGCCCCAGACGTCGCCGACCAGTTGCTGCTCCTTCGGGAGACGGGGAATGAGCGAATGGTATTTGAAATCACCAAGCGACCCCTCCTCGAAGTAACCGACTTCATTGATCGCACCGGTCCACAAACGGCCGTCATCGCCAAAGGCCAGGGCGCGCAGGGCATAGGTGCTGCCCACGGGGTAGGATCGCCACGACAGCCCGTCGAAAACCAGCAGACGGTTTCCGGCGACGAACAGCCGGCCGAGTTTGTCCTGCAGGACCGACCACTTGATTTCATCGCTACGGAGTTCTTTGCCGGTAAAAACCTCCAGCAGTGGGCCCCCGGTGGAATTGTCCGCCCAGGCGCCGAAAAGCGAACGGGCGGCCAGCCCGAAAGACAGGATAATCAGAAGGGCTCGGGGCCTGAGGACGGGGACGCTCACTGGACCGATTATTAATAGGCATATTTACGGCACCGCAGCAACTTTCTCGGTAACCTTGCTTTAGGTGAGGCGGTGGCGTCGGTGGCCGGCCTTGGGGCCCCCGGATTCAGGCGATTTTCCAAATCGGTTCCCGGCCGGATTTCTGTGACACTGCCGCTAATGAACTCAATCAACAACACCCTTCACGGGCTCGCCTCGAGCCTTTTTCTCAATGTCGGTCTCACCAGCATCGCCGAGAAACTCGACCCGATGCAAAACCAGGGTGGCAAATCCCTCACCACCTTGGCGTCGGCCGAGCCCTGCGCGCCGTGTGTCGTCGTCTGCAACTTCACGCCTGAGGCCGGTCAGTAATCGGGTTTGAGCGTCGTGCTCAGCCTGGCCGCATTCCGTTACCGGAACGTGCTGGCATCCGCGGGTGGTCCGATCGAGAGATTGGAGATCGCGGATGCCACGGTGCTTGGTGAGCGGCGTTTTCTGGCCAACGCCTACCTCGTCGCGGAACTGGCGGGCAACCGGGAGGATTGTTCGCTCTACAGCCGGGCCAACGGGAGCGGCACGGCCGCTTCGCCCATGGTGGCCAGGTTCATGGCCATCTCCGAGGCGATGGAGCGCTGGGCCCACTGGCAGCTGCACCGAAGCCCCGAGCGGCATAAATACGGCTTCGACGTCGATCCTTCCAGCAACGGCTTGTCGGCATTCCCGGGTCTGTGGCGTCGCCAGGCCCGTCAGGGGGCGCTCCTGGAGGCGGCGGAGCGTTTCAACCTGCTGAATTGGTGGGAAGGCCGCCTGACCGCCCTCGAATCGGAAACGCGCTGGCCCGGCGTGCGCGCGGCGACCATCTGCTCGCAGGCCCCGGGCATCATGGTGATCCTGTTCAAGCGGACCGAGGCCGGTTTTGTCGCCTACGGCCACGCGGCGGCGATGGATTTCGACACGGCCTGCCAGCGGGCCGCGGGCGAGATGGAGCGGCATGCCCAGGTGGTGGCACGGTTCGCCCTCAACCACGCGGGCAACATCCGCGACCAGCTCCCCGCCGACGCCCATCCCCTCGAGCGGCGCAGCCTGTTCTTCGCCCTCGAGGAGGGCCACGAACTCTTTCTCCAGCGGTTGCGCTCGCCGGCCCGGGCCGAGGCGGAGCTCAAGCTGGTCTACGACGGGCCGGTGCCTGGTCCGTGGACGCGCTACGCGGACGTTTGGCGCGTGGTCTACGCCCCGCCAAGCCGGCGTTTCCTCGGGCTGGAGGAAAATTACTTCATGCTGTGAGGCCGGTGGTCAAAAATGCCGCAAAACCCAAGCCGGCGTGCCGGTGGTGGCTGGCCTGCCAGCCGTAGCTCCAACGGAGCGAAGGCTGGAGCGGCTAGTCGGAATCGAACCGACGACACCTGCTTGGAAGGCAGGAGTTTTACCATTAAACTATAGCCGCGCTTTCGTCCGGGGCAGAGTGTCCCCCGCGAGCATCCGTTCAAGCTTTTGTTCCTCCTGCGGTGGCCCCGGGTCAGTTAAAAGGGATTGCTCGCGGTGGTGGAATGCACATATTTCATCGCCATATGGCGACTCCAGCGGCATCCAAAACCCAGTCCAGCGTCAAGGCGGCACAAGCATTGGCCAAGCAGAAGACCCTCGAGAAGAAAGCCAAGACCTACAAGCTTGACCTCGCCGAACTCTCCGTCTTCACCAGCCAGCTTGCGTCCCTGCTGCAGGCCGGTCTGCCGCTCGTCTCCTGTCTGGAGGCCCTGCAGGACCAGACGGAAGACCAGGTATTTCGCATCGTGATCCGCGATGTGCGCAACGACATCTCCACCGGCACGTCCTTCTCTGCGGCGGTGAAGAAATTTCCCCGGTCATTTCCGAATCTCTTTATCTCCATGGTTGAGGCCGGTGAAGCGTCGGGCGGCCTGGCCGAGATCCTCGGCAAGGTGGCCGGTTACTTCGAGTCCACGGTCAAGCTGACCAAGAAGGTGAAGTCCGCCATGACCTATCCGGTCGCGGTCATCGGCCTCGCGGTCGCGCTGGTGAACGTGCTGCTGATCTTCGTCATCCCGGTGTTCGCCGCCATGTTCGCCGACTTTGGGGCCAAGCTCCCTGCGCCCACCCAGATGCTCATCGACCTGAGTAATTTCATGAAGGCCTGGTGGTGGGCCATCGGCCTCGGCGCCTACGGCGTTTTTTTCTTCACGGCGAAATACATCGCGACGCCCAACGGCCGCCGCCACAAGGACCAGTTCCTCGTGAAGGCGCCCATCTTCGGCAACCTGGTGCACAAGATCGCGCTCTCCCGCTTCTGCCGCACCTACGCCACGCTGATGCGGTCAGGCGTGCCCATCCTGCGCACCCTCGAGATCGTCTCCTCCGCCAGCGGCAAGGTGCAGGTCGAGGACGCCTGCGTCGAGATCGCCAAGCACGTCAGCCAGGGTGGCCAGGTTTCGGACATCATGGCGATCAACACCTTTTTCCCGCCCATGATGAAACACATGGTCAAGGCCGGTGAAACCACCGGCAACGTGGACGGCATGATGAACAAGATCGCCGATTTCTATGACACCGAAATCGACGCGACCGTGGCCGCACTCACCTCCCTGATCGAGCCGCTGCTCATCGTGTTCCTCGGCGTGGTGGTCGGCGGCATCGTCATGGCCATGTTCCTGCCGATCTTCCAACTCGGTGCGGTGGCGGGCGGCCTGCAATAACCCCCGGCCGGTTGCCTTAAAGCCACTTGCGTGCCCGCCACGGCGCGGGCAAGTTTACTGTCTCCATTTCATGCCCTCCATCCTCATCGTCGACGACCTGGTCTCCATCCACGAGATGCTCGAGGCGGTCATCCAGCCGACCGGTTACAAGACCGCGTTTGCGACCGACGGGGAAAAGGCCCTCGCCCGCTACAAGGCGGAGAAGTTCGACCTCGTGCTGGCCGACATCGACATGAAGCCGATGGACGGCATCACGCTCCTCAAGCAGCTCAAGCTCTTCGATCCCGCGGCCGTCATCATCATCATGACCGCCTACGCCAGCACCGAGAGCGCCATCTCCGCGCTGAAGTTCGGGGCGTTCGACTACCTGCAGAAGCCCTTCAAGGTCGACGAGCTGATGCAGGCGCTGCGGCGCGGCATGGAGTTCCGGCGCACCGTCGCCGAGCGCGAGGCCACCGGGGCGTCGCCTTCCGCCAAGGCCGGCGACTTCGAGGCGCGGTTCGTGGGCGTGAGCCCGAGGATCAAGCGGCTCATCGCCCAGCTCAAGAAACTCGCCCATGCCCACACCCCGGTCCTCATCTCCGGCGAACTGGGGAGCGGGCATGAGATTGCGGCGGAACTGCTCCACGCCGCCGGCACGCCCGCCGGCAGCCCGTTGGTTCCCATCGACTGCCGCCTGAGCCCGATGGAGAACCTCCGCACCGGCCTGCTCGGGCAGAACGGCTCGGGCGGCACCTGGGTGCTGGAGGCCAAGGGCGGCACCCTGTTCCTGCTTCATTTGCAAAGCCTCCAGAAGGAGGCGCAGGCCGAGCTGGTTTCCGTCCTCCGCAATCATGCCCACAGCTTCCGTCTCGTTTGCGCCACGGAGGAGGATCTCGAGAAGCTTTCCGAGGATGGCGGGTTCAACGAGGAACTCTTCTACCGCGTCGCCTCCCTCCCGGTGCATCTGCCGCCCTTGCGTGAGCGGCTCGAGGACATCCCGGCCCTGCTCAAGGATGTCGCGGCCCGGACCGCCAACGCGCAGTTCAACGCCAAGCAGGTCGAGTTCACCGATGATGCCGTCGCCACGCTCTGCGCCTACCGCTGGCCGGGCAACCTCGCGGAATTCACCCAGGTGGTCTCGCAGGTCATCACCACCACCGAGACCCGGGTCATCACCTCGGAGCAGCTGCCACTGCGGATCCACGAGCTCAATGACTGGCCCCCGCTGGCCGACTATCTCGCCGGGCAGGAGAAGCAGTATATTGCCCGCGTGCTGAACGCCTGCCAGGGCGACAAGGCCCGCGCCGCCGCCGCGCTCCGCATCGACGTCAGCCGTTTGGGTTGAGCTGGTGTCGGCTCAGCGCACCCAGCGCACCGGGTTGCGAATCGGGAAAGCGCGGCGGATTTCCTCCATCGCCGGGCCGGGTTCCGGTTTCTGCCACAGCTCCGGCCAGTCGCGCCGCCCGGCCGCGCCCGCGCTTTGGGCATTGCGGTCGGGCATGATGCTGCGCGGCTCGGCCAGGGGCACGAGGCGGGGGCGTGCAAAAACCGGCAGGTCGCAATCGAAGGGGAGCCTGGGGCGGTGTTAACAGCGTGGTCCCGGCCTCCGGAACATCAAGGGGTGAGATGTTTGCATCGTTGTGCGGGTCCAGGCGCGCCATAACCAGCTTTCCCGCTTGCCCCGCCAGATAGGCACCGCAACCCTCGCCGAAATCTACGCGCATGCCCAAACGCACCGACCTTGAATCCATCCTGATCATCGGCGCCGGCCCCATTATCATCGGCCAGGCGTGCGAATTCGACTATTCCGGCACCCAGGCATGCAAGGCGCTCCGGGAGGAGGGCTACAAGGTCATCCTGGTGAACTCCAACCCGGCAACCATCATGACCGACCCGGAGTTCGCCGACGTCACCTACATCGAGCCGCTCACCGTCGACATCCTCGAGAAGATCATCGCCAAGGAGCGCCCTTCCGCGCTGCTGCCCACCTTGGGCGGCCAGACCGCCCTCAACCTCTCCATGGAGCTCCACCAGGCCGGCATCCTCGACAAATACGGGGTCGAGATGATCGGCGCCCGGCCCGACGCCATCAAGAAGGGCGAGGACCGCGAGCTCTTCAAGCAGTGCATGCTCAAGATCGGCCTCGACGTCGCCAAGTCGATGACCGTCTACACGCTCGAGGACGCGCGCAAGGCCGCCGACTACATCGGCACCATGCCGCTCATCATCCGCCCGAGCTTCACGCTCGGCGGCTCCGGCGGCGGCATCGCCTACAACCGCGAGGAGTTCGAGCAGATCGTCAGCGGCGGCCTCGAGATCTCCCCCGTGCACGAGGTGCTCGTCGAGGAGTGTCTGCTCGGCTGGAAGGAATTCGAGATGGAGGTCATGCGCGACCACAAGGACCAGTGCGTCGTCATCTGCTCCATCGAGAACTTCGACCCGATGGGCGTGCACACCGGCGACTCCATCACGGTCGCGCCGGCGCTGACGCTCACCGACAAGGAATTCCAGGTGATGCGCGACGCCTCCTTCGCCGTCATCCGCGAGATCGGCGTCGCGACCGGCGGCTCGAACATCCAGTTCGCCATCGACCCCGCGACCGGCCGGCAGGTCGTCATCGAGATGAACCCGCGCGTGTCGCGCTCGTCGGCGCTGGCCTCGAAGGCCACGGGCTTCCCCATCGCCAAGATCGCGGCCAAGCTCGCCGTCGGCTACACGCTCGACGAGCTGCGCAACGACATCACGCGCCTCACGCCCGCCAGCTTCGAACCGACGATCGACTATATCGTCACGAAGATCCCGCGTTTCACCTTCGAGAAATTCCCCGGCGCCAACACCACGCTCACCTCCGCCATGAAGTCGGTCGGCGAGGCCATGGCTATCGGCCGCACCTTCAAGGAGTCGTTCCAGAAATGCCTCCGCTCGCTCGAAATCCGGGCGCGCGGCTGGGGCGGCGGCGGCAAATACGGCGTCGACGAACTGCCGGACGAGGTGACCATCCGCCAAAAACTCGGCACGCCGAACGCCGAGCGCGTGTTCTACATCCGCTGGGCGTTTCTCTCCGGCCTGTCGGTCGGGGAAATCCACGACCTGACGAAGATCGACCCGTGGTTCCTGCACCAGCTGCGCGAGCTCCACGAGATGGAGCTGACGCTCAAGCAGCACACGCTCACCACGCTCGACACCGCCACGCTGCGCCGCGCCAAGCAATTCGGCTTCTGCGACGCCCAGCTCGCGCATATCCTGCAGACGGACCTCGACACCATGCGCGCCCACCGCAAGCGGGTTGGCGTCAACACAACGTTCCGGCTGGTGGACACCTGTGCGGCGGAGTTCGAGGCGTTCACGCCCTACTATTATTCCAGCTACGGTGACGAAAACGAGATCATCCCCTCGAAGAAAAAGAAGATCATGATCATCGGCGGCGGGCCGAACCGCATCGGGCAGGGCATCGAGTTCGACTACTGCTGCGTGCACGCGGCGTTCGCGCTGCGCGAGGCGGGCTTTGAAACGGTGATGATCAATTCCAACCCGGAGACCGTCTCGACCGACTACGACACCTCGGACCGCCTCTATTTCGAGCCGCTCACGCTGGAAGACGTGCTGGAGGTCTACGAGCAGGAGGGCTGCAGCGGCGCCATCGCGCAATTCGGCGGCCAGACGCCGCTCAACCTCGCCAGCGCCCTGAAGGCGCGCGGGGTGAACATCATCGGCACCTCGCCCGAGAGCATCGACACCGCCGAGGACCGCCGGCTTTTCGCCGCCGTGCTCGACCGCGTCGGCCTCAAGTCGCCGGCGAACCGCATCGCCATGTCCGAATCCGAGGCCCTGGCCAGCGCCGCCGAACTCGGCTACCCGGTGCTGGTGCGCCCCTCGTTTGTGCTGGGCGGGCGCGGCATGTTCATCCTCTTCAGCGAAGCCGAGCTGAAGGAGGTCGTCCGCCAGGTCTTCGACGTGATGCCCGGCAAGCCCGTGCTGATCGACAAGTTCCTCGAGGACGCCATCGAGGTGGACGTGGATTGCATCAGCGACGGCGAGACCACGCTGCTCGGCGGCGTGCTCGAGCACATCGAGTATGCCGGGGTGCACTCGGGCGACGCCGCGATGGTGATGCCGCCGCACACCCTGCCGCAGGCGATGCTCGGCACCATCCGCTCGGCGACCTACGCGCTGGCCAAGGCCCTGAAGGTCATCGGCCTCATGAACGTGCAGTTTGCGGTCAAGGACGGCCAGCTCTACGTGCTCGAGGTCAACCCGCGCGCCTCGCGCACCGTGCCGTTCGTGGCCAAGGCCATCGGCGTGCCGCTGGCCAAGCTCGCCGCCCGCGTGATGGCCGGCGCGAAACTGAAGGACCTCGGGTTCACCAAGGAAATCCAGCCGAAGCACTGGTGCGTGAAGGAGGCCGTGTTCCCGTTCAACCGCTTCCCGGGTGCCGCCATCATGCTCAGCCCCGAGATGCGGTCGACCGGCGAGGTCATGGGCCTCGACGACGACCTCGGCATCGCCTTCGCGAAGACGCAGATGGCCGCCAAGCCCGGGCTGCCGCTGGCCGGCAAGGTTTTCCTCAGCGTGAAGGACTCCGACAAGCCGCACGCGGTGGAGCTCGCCCGCGAGTTCATCGCCCTGGGTTTCAGCCTGTGCTCCACCAGCGGCACGGCGAAGCTGCTGCGCGAAAGCGGGGTGGAGGTGCAGCACGTGAACAAGCTTCTCGAAGGCCGGCCGAACAGCATCGACATGATCAAGAACGGCGAGATCCAACTCGTGATCAACACCCCGCGCGGCATGATTCCGCGCCACGACGAGAACGCCATCCGGGCCGCCGCCTGGGCAAACAATGTCTGCATCATGACCTCGCTCACCGGGGTGCGCGCCTCCATCAACGGAATCAAGGCCATGAAGGCCAAGCGCGTGGATGTGCGGCCGCTGCAGCAATACAGGGACAATATCGTGCCCATGTGACCGTCCGCCCGTAAAACCGCCCGCTCCGCTCGTCGCCGGTTGCACGACCTGGACCAGCCGGGACTCGTTGCCCGGACGGCCGGGTGGATCTACGCGCGGCCGGGCAACTTCCTCCACGCCGACCGGCCCGCCCCGGCGGCCCGCGATTTCCGGCATGGACAGGCGGGGGAGCATTTGTTCTCTTCCACGGTTCCATGAGCCAACCTATCCCCACCAATCCCTCCCCCCAGGGTGCCAAGCCGGCCGACGCACCCGCGGTGGACCCCGGCTTTGAAATCGCTCTTCAGGAGTTCTGGCTCCGCAACCGCAACTTCGTGCTGTTGCTGTGCGCCGCCGCGCTGCTGGTGATCGCCGGGCGCGAGGGCTGGCAGTATTTCGCCACCGTCCGGGAAAAAGACCTCCAGGCCGACTACGCCAAGGCCGCCGACAGCGCCGACCGCCTCGCCAAGTTTGCCGATGACCACGTGGGCCATGCGCTGGCGGGGGTCGCCTACCTGCGGGTGGCGGACGAAAAATTCTCCGCCGGCGATTTCAAGCCGGCCGGCACCTATTACCAGAAGGCCGCAGGCAGCCTGCAGAACGACGCGCTGCTCGGCCGCGCCAAGCTCGGCGCAGCAGTCAGCCAGCTCGACAGCGGCGACCCGGCCGGCGGTGAAACCTCCCTCAAGGCACTGAGCGCTGATCCTGCGGTATTCAAGTCCGCCCGCGCCGAGGCCGCCTATCACCTGGCCTCGATTGCCGCCGGGGCCGGCCGGACCGACGAGGCCCGGAAACTCGCCGAACAAATCAGCCTCATCGAGGGGAACGGGCCATGGGCACAGCGTGCGACCGTGCTCGTGGCCGGGCTGCCGGCGGAGGCCGCCAAACCCGGTGCCACGGACAAGCCCGCCGCCACCCCGTCCCTCGGCATCAGCTTCAAGCCGACCGTGCCCGACAAGTCGCCGGGCAAGTAAGGGATCCGTTCTTCAAAAGCGAAAAGCCCGCCAGAACCGGCGGGCTTTTACTTCCGATTTTCCTCCGTTCATGCGGCCGGCGGCAATCTCTGTCGGGGGATCATCACTCCGGCGAGTGCGGCCGCACCGAGAATGGCGGCATAGGTTGCGGGCTCGGAAATGGCGACCACGGAACCAATCAGGGTGACATCATCCACCCGCAGTGTGCCCAGGCCGGAGGAAGCACCGAAACCATAAACGCCCAGCGC